>Ga0172380_10000303_pt1 | contig 100958 bp, 105 predicted proteins | sample Leawe162metaG_FD_119747 | JGI IMG/M metagenome (GOLD analysis project Ga0172380, IMG submission 119747) | Leachate microbial communities from a municipal landfill in Southern Ontario, Canada - Leachate well 162 metaG | ecosystem: Engineered > Solid waste > Landfill > Unclassified | place...
ATCATAATCGGGGTGACGGGACACTCCAAAAGGATCATTAAAAAGTTCGGATCGGAGAGGAAAAGCACAGAGAAATGTAAATCGGAAACTATCCAATTTTAACAATTGACGGCACATCCCCAGCGTTTCTTGCCTGTCTGATTCCCTGGCTCTGGTTTCCTTTATGGCGGTTGGCGGAGAATAAACGCTGGGTCATGCGCATGGTTTATATCGGCGTATGGCTTGCGCAGATAGCCCTGTGGTTTCTGCTGGTAAAAACCTATTCCCGAGGCGCCGTGGTGGCGGTTCTGGCGGCATTGTGTTATTGGGCTTGGAAAAGCAGGCGGGACCGGACAAGGATGATCTGGTTGTCGGGTCTGATGGTTCTATTGCTGTTTTTATGGGGCACGCATGGCGGTCAGCGTCTTATGAACGGCATATTTATGCCGGATGACAGCGTCGCCAACCGTTGGATTGTATGGACGGGCGGGTTGCAGATACTGGCGGACAATCCGCAAGGCGTTGGCGGCGGCAATGCCGGCGAGTATTTCATGCAATGGTATCAACCGTTGTCCATGACTGCGGCATATAGAACATTAGTCAACAGTTATCTCACGTGGACCGTCGAATATGGGATTATCGTATTTTGGGCGGCGGCTTTTCTATTCATGCTGGCCTGGAGAATGACAAAGGTTCCGGGTAAAGGCCTTGCAATACCTCATTCCGCGTTTATGGTGAGCATCACGGCCAGGGCATCCATAACGGCCTTTATGGTTGGCGGATTATTCAGCACAACATTTGAATGCAAAAGCCTTTGGCTGATTCCCTTGGTAAGCCTGGCAATATTGATTGCAATCGGCATTCAATGCCGGCAACGCCATTCTCATGGCATGGCCCTATGGCGGGAAGCGGGGCGTCACGGGTTGATTGCGGGCGGTCTCGCATTGTTACTGGCATTTTGCCTGTTGACAGCCGGATATGCCGTCAATCGGGAAGACGGCTTGAATCGTGATTTCATCGGTAAAAAATCCGTCCTTATCCGTTCCCGGCAAGGAAGTGCCGATCGAAATGTGTTGTTTCTTGTTGATGAGAATGTGATCGGAGCGCATTACGGAAAGCTGATTCGCCGTGTATGCGCAGAACGCGGATGCAATGTGATTGCCGTCTGGGGCGAGGAGCCTATGCGCAACAGGGTCATTAATGATTGCCTTTGTCGTGTTAAAGACATTGTTGCGGCGGGTCGAACGGTTAATGAGAAATTGTTTTCAACTCTGCCCCTTAATGATCGCCGTTTGATTTTGATTGCGCCCGAGCCGCTCAAGCATGATGGGGGTCGGGTGTCCATTCTGAAAGCGGATCGGATTGCCGTTTTCCTGCCCGGACTGGAAACAGACGGCCGTGATCGCTGGTGGAAAATGACATTTGATCCGCTCCCCGCAAACGTTCGCTTCGTTGAATTGGAAGGCATAGGACTCGATGTCTCCTGGAAATGGGACGACATTACAAAACAGATTGGTTTTCATTAAAAATAGTATGAAGATGCAATGGGCGGGCTTGGCTTTTATTCTGATGGCTTGCCTCTCCCATGCAGAGGCGCCCGTATGGCTTTCCCTATATCCCGCCCCTGGCATGACACGGGCCGATCTCTATCATGTTGAAACCGTTCGGAACCCCAAGGCTGTGCTGGTGCTTTGCCCTGGATGCAATGGCAGCGGGGAAGGGCTTGTTGCCGATCCCGTATGGCAAGCGTTCGCCAGAAAGCATAATCTGGGCTTGGTGGGACTTTTCTTCGCCTCTGAATTGAAGGATATCCATAACGGCGAGGGGTATTATTATGCGCATAACGGATCGGGTAAGATACTGCTCGATGGCATTAATAAGTTGTTCAACCGTGATCTGCCGGTTCTGCTTTACGGATTCTCCGGTGGGGCGCACTTCACATCGCGCTTCGTCGAGTGGAAACCGGAGCGCGTCATCACCTGGTGCGCCTATTCGGCGGGGTGGTGGGACGAGCCGGTGCCATCGGGTATCATGCCGCCCGGTATCGTCGCTTGCGGCGAGAGCGACGAGCGGCTGGGAGCGTCACTCATCTATTTCAAGCAGGGCCGTGCGGCGGGAAAACCATGGTTATGGATCGGCATTCCGAACAACGGCCATTCGCCGGATAGAAAAGTCGAATCGTTCGTAAGAGATTATTTCGAGGTTATCCTCGAAAATCGGGGGAAACCTGATCCGACGAGAACCGGTCTCTGGGTTGACGTTGACAAGCGAAGTGCCGTCGAAATGTATGTCATTCGGCAGTATCCGTCTATCACGGGTTGGCTGCCGGATGCCAGGCTTCTTGATATCTGGCGGTCGTTGAATGGGCTGTAATCATGAGAAATCCAAAGGCATACACAATAGCGCTTTGCTTGCTGGTTGCGGCCTTCACGGCCACTGGCAATACCTTGGACTTTTTCACGATCCGATCGGTCAAATTCGTTTCTAAACCGCCGCGCCAGGGATTTGCCCTTTACCAGGAAGTTGCCAAGCCGGATAAAACCAAGGCGCAGGTCTTTCTGCCGTTCCTGGAAGTAGTCGTCCAAACCAAGGAGCGGACGAGGGCGGACACCCTGTACGCGAGGGCATACTATTACGACAAGACACGCAAGCTGATCGAAAAAACCGACAAACCTTCCCCTGGGGGGCGGCGCGCCAAGCAACCGTATTCGATGCCGGTGTTCTTCAACAAGTCAAAAGCGGAAACCCTCTATTTCGCGGTGCCGACGAATGTCCTTGCAACGCAGGACTGGCAGGTCGTGGTTGTATTTGGGGATAAGCAAGCCGCGGCGGCGGACGTGTATCCTCACAGCTTGGCCGCTTTGTTCGATTTTCCCGAGCGGCTCCAAGTGGACAAGCCCGAACGAGTCGAACGCGAGGCGGTCATCGATCCGGTGGTCGAGTATGTGGTCAAAACGCACAACGAGAAACAACCTCAGATTACACTATTTGTGCGTCCGCCCGTCGGCATGACGGATATCTCGGAAGCGGACGGGGTATTGGCCATGTGCCTTCTGGCCGGTAACGTGGGCGAGATCAAGCGGCGTCTTCAAGAACTGGAGAGCAAGGATGATGTTGGAAGCATCCTGCGCTTTGCGAATCAACATAAACTGGTGATCCTCTGCTGGGGCTCTCGTTCGCTCTGGAATCCCCGCGCTAGTTGGGATGAACAGAGCAAACAAATCAACAAGCAGATGAACGAGACTTTCGACGATGTCGCGAAGGCCTGGGCCAAGGGCGTTGAAGAACTGTCCCGCAAATACGGTATGCCGGATAAAAATTTTCTCCTGTGGGGTATTTCCGGTTCGGCCCAATACGCGGCACGGCTGGCGCTGAGGCAACCGCAGTTTTTTCTGGCCATTCATATTCATGTTCCCAGTAGCTTCGATCAGCCCACACCCAAGGCAAACCAGGTTCTTTGGTGTCTGACGACAGGCGAATGCGAAAGTGGCTATCAACGTTCCCTGCGCTTTGTTTCCGCCTGTAGGGAACTCGGCTATCCGATCATTTACAAGGCTATCCCAGGTTTGGGGCACGCTGGCCATCCGCTCACCGAAAAGCTTGGGCTGGATTTCTTCGAATACGCGCTGAGTGTGCGCGAAGAGAAATCGCAGTTTGAAGCCGAGATGAGCAACCCCACCTCGAATATTAAAAGAGAGTGGCTTAAGCAACCGAACCGGCCATGGCCGGAGTCGTTCCGAAATCCGGCGTTCGTCGGCGACGTCGTGAATCAGGACATATTCCGGTTCGAGAGAGCAGATATGGTTCCAGCAAGTTTCCGGATCATGCTGCCAACCCGTGAATTGGCGGATACATGGAATAGGGAAGAATAATCATTGGGACGGCACATGGAAGACATCTTTTCATTGGTGTCCAAAATAATATGCCCCTCTCCCTTGGGAGAGGGGTAGGGTGAGGGGAACGCTGAAAAATGCACACCCCTTCTCACCTCTTGCCTCTCACAAGGGAGAGGATGAGGTCTCGGCAAGCGACAACGTGAAGCTGGCGCTGTATTATCAACGATTTTATACGTTCCAAAATTATTGTTTTGGACAAGCATGATGCAACTTTACCAAACCGCCCTTGTTCTTGGCCTGGCTTCCAGCGGCGAGGCCGCCGCCCGGCTTCTGCTGGGCGAAGGCGCGCGGGTCGTTGTCATGGATCGCGGGGACTCTGAAATCCTGCGCCGACGCGCCGGCGCTTTGCAGTCCTTGGGCGCCGAGATATGCCTGGGAGTTACGGCGCCGCCGCCGGACGATTTCGAAATCGCCGTTGTCAGTCCCGGCATTCCCGCGGTGTCCGACACGGTCAAGTCCGTCATGGATCGGGGGATTCCGGTTGTTTCGGAACTGGAACTGGGCTGGAGCCGCGCCAAGTGCCGCGTGTTGGCGATCAGCGGCTCGAATGGCAAAAGCACACTCGTTAAATTATGCGCGGAAGCGCTGGCGCAGGCCGGTCTGCGGACGGCGATTGCGGGGAATTACGGCACGCCGGTCTCCGCCGTGGTCGGCGAAGGCCGGGCCTTGGACTGGCTGGCGCTGGAAGTCAGCTCCTTTCAATTGGAGACCGTGCAGGCCTTTCGTCCCGACGTGGGGGTTTTGTTGAACGTGACGCCGAATCATCTGGACCGTCATGGGGATTTCCAAACCTACCGGCGGATAAAGTCGCGTTTGTTTGCGCGCATGACGCCGGCGGATACCGGCGTTATGAACCAAGCCATCCTGCCGGAGATTCGGGCCCTGGCCGGTTCGCCCAATCGCTGGATCGCGGCGGGCGTGGACCCCGCATCGGGCGCGAACCCGCCGCCGGGATTTTTTTATCGCCCCGGCGCCATTCACAATTCGCCTGGCCGGGAAACGGTTGACTTGCGCGGCACGCTGTTCGATAACGCGGTCATGGGCCTGACCGCCGCCGCGGCCGCCGCGGCGCTCTCGGCCTGCGGCGTCGAGGGGCGTTGCCTGGCGGAGGCCGCGCGCGCCTTTCAGCCCCTGCCGCATCGTATGCAGGATATTGGCGCCCTGCGCGGCATTCGGTTTGTGGACGATTCCAAAGCCACGAATCTGGCGGCCATGCTGGCGGCGTTGACCATGACGCGCGGCCCAATCCGGCTCATTGCCGGCGGCCTGCCCAAGCATGAATCCTACGAGCCGGCCCGGGAACTGCTGGCGGAAAAAGCGGCGAAGGTTTATCTGATCGGCCAGGCGGCCGAAGCCATGGCGGCGGCCTGGCGCACAGCGGCGCCCTGCGAAATGAGTGGCACGCTGGCGCAGGCCGTGGCGCAGGCCTGGCGGGAGGCCCGCCCGGGCGACACGATTTTGCTTTCACCCGCCTGCGCCAGCTTCGACCAGTTCCGCGGTTTTGAGGAACGCGGGGAGTGTTTTGTAAACGCATTTAAAACGCTGTCGTAAGCGCCGTTTGGCCGCAGAAAAAACTTGACAATGCCGGAGCGATGGTGGATATTTTTTCCAATCAATGCAATGCATCGGAATTTCAGAACACAGCGGTTCTATCGAACCGCAGCTACACCCTTGGCCGAGTTCCGGCAGGCCGTTCGATAGAACGGCATGGTTGCCGAACCTAATTTATTTTGGACAACAGTTCGCATTGAACGCATCATAGGAGGAATAATGAAAACGTCAGCTTTGTTGATTATCGTTGTCGTTATGTTGCACTGCGCCGCGCTTGGGGCTTTGTTCTTTATCCAGGGGTGCGGCACCACCGCTCGAACAGGCACGCCGCCGCCGCCGGCGACGATGGCGCCCATGCCGCCCACGACCAAGGAAGCCGTAAAATATCCTCCGACGAAACCCTTGGACAAGGCGCCGGCCGTCAAATCCGAGTCCAAGGAATTACCCAAGGCCTTGGAAACCACGGAATATATCGTGCGCTCCGGCGACTCCATCGGGGCCATTGCCAAACAGTATGGCGTTTCCGGGAGCGAGATTGCCGAGCTGAACAAGCTCGCCGATCCGAACAAACTGCGCGTCGGCCAGAAGCTGATGTTGCCCGGACGCCTGAAAATTAAAGCCGCGCCGGCCAAGCATTCGGCGAAGGCCAAAGCGGTCGAGACCCCGGCGGAGGCGCCGGTCGAAACGACGACGCCTGCGGCGCCGGAAGTCGCGCCTGCTTCGACTGGCGGCAAGGAGTATATTGTTCAGAAGGGCGACAGCCTTTCCCGGATTGCGAAGAAATGCGGCACGAAAATCAGCGCCTTGCGGGAAGCCAATAAACTTCAAAACGACAAACTGAAAATCGGGCAGAAGCTGGTCATTCCGGAAGTCATCGCCGCGCCGGCGACTGAAGCGCCTGTGGTTACTCCGCCTGTGGAAACGAAACCGGCGGCGCCGGCCGTGACGGCGCCTGCGCCTGCAGTCCCCGTCGCGTCGGCCGCTCCGGCGGCTCCCGCCGCGTTGGCGGCGCCGGCCGTTGCGCCCGCGCCCGCCAAACCGGTTGCCAGTTCCGGCATTACGCACATTGTTCAACAAGTCAACGGCAAGACCGAGGATCTCGATTCCATTGCCAAGCTGTATGTCGTGACCGTGGATGAAATCGTCGAGGTCAACCAGCTGGGCGCCGATCGCGCGCTTAAAGTTGGGCAGCGCCTGAAAATTCCCTGATGCCGGCCCTTTCGCGCAAGCGATATGAACCTTGTCTGGAGCGTTCTAACATGGATTCCATTCGATATGTTTATTGGCAGGATGGCGACATGTGGCTTGGTTATCTGGAAGAATATCCGGATTATCGGACCCAGGGCGAGACCTTCGAGGAATTGCAGGAAAATCTCAAAGACATCTATGCCGATATAACAAGTAATGCGATCCCCAATGTGAAGCATGTTGGGGAATTACAACTCGCATGAAAAGAGATGACCTGATTCGGGAGATTGAAAAAACGGGCTGCGTTTTTATTCGTCATGGCGGGCGTCATGATTGGTATCGGAATCTCCAGACAGGCGTTTGTCAGCCTATCCCTCGTCATCGTGAAATCGAAGAACATCTCGCGCGGCACATTATCAGGAAATTGAGGCAATGATCGAACAATTGGGGGGCATTGCATTTTGGCGCCGTTCGATGTGTCCGGATGACCGAGACGAGTAATGTGGAAAACTCCCACCGTTTTAATCCTCATCGTTTTACTCCTGCTGGCCTTGGGCATTGTTATGCTGGCCAGCACCAGCGGCATCAAGGCCGTGGCGCTTTACGACGATCCGAATTTTTTCGTCAAGCGCCAGGCGGTGTGGCTTCTGGCGGCCATGATCATGGGCGGCATAGCCTGTAAGATCGATTACCATCGCTGGCGTCCCCTGGCGCCGGTTTGTCTTGTGGCGGCGGTTACGCTCCTGGCGCTGGTGCTGGTTCCCGGCATCGGCTCCAAAATCGGCGGCAGTCGGCGCTGGTTCCATCTCGGTATCCTCAGTATTCAGCCTTCGGAGTTGGCCAAGTTTGCGCTGATCCTGGTCTTGGCATGGTGGATGGCGCGCGAGAAATGGCATGTGCGCGAGTTTTGGCGGGGCGCCGTGGCGCCGCTGGTCATGGTCGGGTTGGTGGCCGGCCTGGTTTTTGCCGAGCCTGATTTCGGCACGGCCCTGCTCTGTGGCGTGGTGGGGCTGGCGATCCTCTACGCGGGCGGCACGCGCATCGCCTATCTGGCTGTGTTCGCCGTCACTGGGTTCGGCGGGTTTGCGGCGGCCGTTATGCACAACACCGTGCGTATGCGCCGGATCATGGCTTTTTTAAATCCGGAACAGTATGCGCAGACGTATTCCTTCCAATTGATTAGCGCGATCAACGCCTTTATCCTCGGCGGTCCCCTGGGCGTGGGGCTGGGCGGCAGCATGCAAAAGCGCAACTATCTGCCGGAGGCGCACACGGATTTTATTTTCGCCATCATCGGCGAGGAATTGGGCGCCGCGGCCACCCTGGCGGTGGTGTTGCTGTTTGGCGGGCTTTTTTTCTGCGGCTTGCGGATCAGCCTGCGGGCGCCGGATACGTTTGGGAGAATTCTGGCGTTCGGCATTACCCTGATGATCACCCTGCAGGCCATCATCAATATCGGCGTGGTCATCGGGCTGCTGCCGACCAAGGGGTTGCCCCTGCCGTTCATCAGCGCGGGCGGCTCCAGCCTGATCATCTCCCTGCTGGAGATCGGCGTGCTGTATAATATCGCCTTGCATGCGCGCGGCCGGGCGGGGGCGGTGGAAACCCAGGCCGTCAAGGATAGTGTGCATCAATTCTGACATGTGGTATAGTCCGTGCCATGAATTTTACGCGCCATTTGCGATCCGGTATTTTTTTGGCCGTTATTTTTATGGCCATGCTGGCCGGCGCGGCGGACGTGGATTTTGCGCCGCTGTTTTCGCGCGACACGGACGTGTTCGGCCGCGCGCGCTGGCGGGCGCTGGGCCCGTTCCTGGAATGGAACCGGGCACCCAGTAACCAGGTGTTTTGGGCGGCGCATCCGTTCTACAGCGCGATCGACGACCCCGATCGCAAGCGCCGCGAGGACAATCTGCTCTGGCCGGTCTGGGTCGATAAGCGCCTGGGTAATCAGAGCATGTGGCAGTTCATGGTGCTTCTGTACCGGAACGATTACGATGTGACCGATCCGGACGGCCGCTACCGGTTCTGTCTCTTCCCGCTTTACTTCCAAGGGCGCGGACTGGACGGCAAACCTTACCTGGCCGTGGTCCCGTTCGGCGGCGTTATTCGCGATTTTCTCGGTTGGGATGAGACCTGGTTCGTGCTGTTTCCGCTGACGATGTATAACCGCGCCAATCAGGCCGAGACCCGCTCCTGGCTGTGGCCGATTGTCTCCTATACCTGGGGCGGGGGCCATGATCGTTTCCGGGTCTTTCCCGTTTATGGGATCACCCGCTTCCGGATGGATTATGAGAAACGATTTATCCTCTGGCCGGTTTGGTCCTCGGCAAAATACAATTATCCGAAGTCTTCCGGCGTCGGCTATGTATTGTTTCCGCTGGTTGGGCATCTCAAGCTGACTGACCAGGAAACCTGGATGGTCGCGCCGCCCCTGACCCGTTTTTCAAAGGGCGCGCAAAAAAGCGAGGTGAACTGTCCCTGGCCGTTGTTTCAATGGAGTTCCGGCCAGGTGAGCCGGCTGTATTTCTGGCCGCTCTGGGGCCGTAAATCCATGGAAGGCAACGATTCCGCTTTTGTGCTCTGGCCGCTTTACCGGCAGGCGCGGCGCCACGGAGCGCTGGAGGAGCGCGCGCGGATCATGTTGATGCCGATCCTATATTATACGAGCGAACACAAGCCTTCGCGCGAAGCGCCGGGACAGTGGGACATGGTGGCGCGCACACTTAAAGTCTGGCCGCTGTTTTCCAGCCAGAGCGCCCCCGACCGCTTTCAGTTGCGCGTGCTCAGCCTGTTTCCATTTATGGATTACGACTACATCGAGCGGAATTACGCGGCGTTATGGACGCTGTATTCGCATGCGTCCAGCGGGAGCGTCAAAGAGGATGAGCTGCTTTGGGGCCTGTTCCGTTGGCGCCGCGCCGAAGCCGGCCCGACGCACCTCTCCGTGTTCCCGCTCTTTGCGGTTGACCGCGCGGCCGGCGGCGCGGGCGGGAGCTGGTCCCTGCTGAAGGGACTGGCGGGCTACGAACGCGCTGGCGCAAAGAAGACTTTTCGGGTATTGTACTTTTTGAAGTTTTAGAAGTTTCCCGTAATACGGGATGACCGCTGAGATTTCTCGCTATGCTCGAAATGACAAGTTGTTATGGTCCTATGCGTATGAGGAGCATGTCATTCCAAACTTCGCGAGGAATCTCGGTTTAACTGAGCAGTCGCCATGATCACGCGTGAACCTGAATTTTTACCGCCGCCCATCAACGTGCGCGGGCGATTGGGGCGGGTCGTCCTGCTGAATTGCCGCAACGCGGGCCGGGCGCTGTTGATCCTTGGGGAAGCGTTGCTCAGCCTGCGGTTCGTCTTGAGCAAGCGCTCCCGCCCGGTGGTCTTGCAACAGCTCTATATCACCGGGATCAAGAGCCTGGGTGTGATTTCCGTGGTGGCCATGTTCACCGGCATGATTCTGGCCTTGCAGACCGGGCTCGAACTGCGCAAGTTCGGCCAGGAGGTCAATATCGGCGTGGCGGTTATGGTCTCCATGCTGCGAGAAATGGGGCCCTTTATGACAGCTCTGATTCTCGCGGCCAGCGTGGGTTCGGCCATGGCGGCGGAACTGGGCACCATGACAGTCTCGGAGGAAATCGCGGCCCTGGAGGTCATGTCCATCCCTCCCGTGCGGTTCCTGGTCATGCCCCGCCTGGCGGCCATGATGATCATGACGCCCCTCCTGACGTTTTACGCCTGCATGTTGGGGGTGGCCGGCGGCGCGATTGTCGGCTCGACCCAGTTGGGGGTCTCGGTCCAGGCCTACATCGACAACGCGATCCGCTGGGCGGAAAACAAGGACCTTTACGTGGGCCTGTTCAAATCGTTCGTCTTCGGCATCATGATCACGGCGATCTGCTGTTACGAGGGTTTTGCCACCACGGAGGGCGCGGTGGGGGTGGGCCGGGCCACGCGCCGCAGCGTGGTGATTTCGTTCCTGTCCATCCTCGTGGTCGGGTACATCATTACGAGGTTGTTTTACCAATGATCCGTTTTGAGCATGTCACCAAATATTTCGGCGAGCGCAAGGTGCTGGATGCCGTCAATTTCAAGGTCGAGCCCGGCGAGACCTTCGTGATTGTCGGCTTCTCCGGCGCGGGCAAGAGCGTCACGCTCAAGCACATGATCCGCCTGCTCTCGCCGGACCTCGGCAAGATTTACGTGGGCGACGCGATCATGAGCGCGGCCGCCGGCGCCGACCTGGTGCGCCTGCGGGAAAGGTTTGGCGTGCTGTTCCAGGGCGCGGCCCTGCTGGAGTGGATGAGCGTGTTCGAAAACGTGGCCTTGCCCCTGCGCGAAAAGACGGATATGAGCGACGCCGCCATCGAAAAGCGCGTCGAGGAAAAGTTGCGCCAGGTCAACCTGGATGGCGTTCATGACGCCATGCCGGCGGAACTTTCCGGCGGCATGCGCAAGCGCGTGGGGCTGGCGCGCGCCATCGTCATGAATCCGGAGATCATCCTGTATGATGAGCCGACCTCCGGTCTGGACCCGGTCACCTCGCGCGCCATCGACCAGTTGATCGACCGGATGCGCCTGGAGCTGAAGGTCACCAGCGTGGTCGTGACGCACGACCTTTTCAGCGCGCTGGCCATTGGCACGCGGATTGCCATGATTTACGAGGGGCGCATCCTCGAGATTTCGCGGCCGCACGACTTCATCCGATCGCAAAATGAGATTGTAAAAAGATTTCTGGATGCGCAATATATTACGCAACGGGGCGCTTGGGAAAGGACTGATCATGAGACGCAATAGAATGCGGGAATTGAGCATGGAAGTGTTGGTCGGGACCTTCATGTTCGTGGCGTTGTTGAGCCTGTGTGTGTTCACCATCGTGCTCAGCCGCGAAAACGTGTTCAAGAAAACCTATCCCTTCGAGGTGGTCTTCGCCGATGTCATGGGCCTGCGCGACGGCGACAACGTGATGATGCGCGGCATGACCGTGGGCAAAGTCAAGGCCATGATTCTTCAGGACGATGGCGTGCGCGTGGTGGCGGCTCTCCAGCGCCCGATCCATCTGAAAAAAGATTATGCCATCGATGTCGTCTTTTCGTCGGTGCTGGGCGGGCGCTATTTGCAGATCGGCGAGGGCAACCCGGCTTTGGAACCGCTCGCGCCGGACACGGTCGTCAAGGGCCGTACGCCCAACGACGTCATGGCGTTGGTGTCGACCGTGGCGGCGGACGTCAAGGAAATTACCGGCAAGATCAATGCCGGGCAGGGGACCATCGGCAAGCTGGTCAATGACGATACCCTCTATAACGATGCCCGGGACGTGCTCAACGAGTTGAAGGCGGCGGTCAAAGAGCGCGGCCTGATCAGAAACCTCGAATCCTCGATGGCGAACCTGAATGAGATCACCGAAAAGATCAACCATGGCGAAGGCACGCTGGGCCTGTTGGTCAACGACGAAAGTCTTTACCTGGAGGTCAAGCAGATGATCAACGATATCCGCGCCACGGTGGATGAAATGCGCGAGACCTCCCCGATCGTCACCTTTTCCAGCATCTTCTTTGGCGCGTTCTAATTTCGATTATCGACGCCGAATTTATAAAGCAAGGTCCGCATATTGTGGGCCGCGTTCCAATCGTCAGGAGGCAGCATGCAGAATATTCCAGTTCTGACGGTGTGCGAACAATCCCTGGCGCAAGCCTACGAGAAGGCTCTAATTGCCTTGTATGAACGCGGAATCGCCTTCCGCACGCAATACGACAAACCGGGCGATCCCCCGAGTTTGGACTGCACCTTGAATATGACCATCCTGGATCCGCTGGCCGACCCGATGATTCACAAGGCCTTTCCCGGCGGCATCGAGGACCTGCGCGAATACGTGATGGAAGTGCAGGGCGTCAAAGATCACTGGGTAAAAAATCTGAACGATCCCACGGATACCCGCTGGGAATATACCTATCACGGCCGCCTGCAAAATTACGGCCAGTGGCGCGAAAAGCGCGATGGAAAGTCCGTCTGGACGGGGCCCCTGGCCGTGGACCAGATCGAGCGGGTCATCGCCAAGCTGGCCGACCAGCCGTTCACCCGCCAGGCGCAAATGATCACCTGGATGCCGAACCTGGACTTGGATTGTTACGATCCGCCCTGTCTGCAGTCAATCTGGTATCGGATTGTCGATGATGAGCAGGGCGTCGGCTGGCTGAACTGCAATATCCGCTTCCGCAGTAATGACGCCTGGGGCGCCAATTTCATGAACATGTTCGGATTCACCCTGTTCAATCGGGATATCGTCGCCGCCGGGGTGGAACAGCGCCGGAAAAAGAAAATCCGGCTCGGGCGCATGAACTGGCAGGCCGATTCGTTCCACATTTACGGCAAGGACATCGCCGGCGCCCGCCAGCGGTTGTTCGATCGCATCGCCACCACGCAGTTCGCGGAGCGGGTCTATAATTTTTACGATCCGGATATCCAGGAGATTTACCGGGAGGCGGAGGCCGTGATTCGTGAAAAAATACGGGTTTATGACGCCGGCCAGGGAGGGCATTGAAGAGTATGGGAGTATGGGGGCGAAGAGTCTCGGCTATATTTTGTTTTTTTTTGCAGTCAGATCGGATTAGCAACTATTCCAAGGGGGCATTCGCATGGACAGGGCACTGAGCAAGATATCGGCGGGCGGGTCTTCCTGGTGCCGCGGCAGGCGTTGTCCGGAGGCCCGTTGGAGACCTGGAAGGCGGGGAAGGTGTCCATTTGGCATCCGGGCCATCATGACAACAAGTTCGGCATGCGTCGGACGACGCTCGTGATTTCCAAGCGCATGCCGGATGCGGACGTGCCGATGTCGCTTCTGGCGGACCATCCCAACGTCCAGTTCAATTTCTACCGCCCGGCCATCGGGTCCTGCGCGACGGAGATGCGCTAAAAGAGAGGTCAGCGATCAGTGGTCAGATGTCAGGGGGCAGAGGTTGGGATTAAGAATGCGGCCGGCGATCCGGAAACACGAAAATCAGGCGGGGCTCGGCCAGCTTTCCGTCACGGAACCGGACGCCCTCTTTCGCGAGCAGTTCCAGTTTGCGGCGGACGGCCGCGCCTCCGCGCCGGCCCATGAACCCGCCCGGCGTCAGGTCTGCGGCAATCACGCGGTGACAGGGCGCTTCCGGCGCATACGGGTTGCGCTTGAGGGCCTGGCCCACGGCGCGGCAGGAGCGGCAGTCCAGCGCCGCGGCCAATTGCTGATAGGTGGTTACCCGCCCGCGCGGAACCCGAATCAGCGCGGCATAAACTTTTTTTTGGAATGGCGTCGGCATAAAATTCGGCTTGCGCGAAACGACTTTGGGATTCCGGATCGCTTTGCCACGTTCTGCTCTTGAAGGCAATGTGCGCAGTTTATGTGCCGATGCCGCCGGGCAAAGACAGCGCCATGGGCGTTGCGTGCAGTATCAAGATCGCGCCGTAATGTGTCAAGCCGGGACATTGAGTTCATGGCCGGTTTTGCGATCGTGTCGATTCGAGCAAGGAAAAGGCGCTTTCAACCGCAGCCCGATACAAGGAGGAGTTTGGCAGATGAGCCCTGAAAAAATTCCAGTCGGCATTCAACTTTATTCGTTGCGCGATGTCATGCCCAAGGATGTTGCCGGCACGTTGCGAAAAGTGGCGGACATGGGATATGCCGGGGTCGAATTCGACGGTTACTATAATCTCTCCGGCGGGGATCTTCGGAAAATGCTGGACGACTGCAATTTGATTTGCCTGGGTGCGCATACCGGTCTCGACGCGCTGGAGAAGGATGCGTTCGAAAAAACGGTGGCGACGAACAAGGCCCTGGGAACGGACCGCCTGATTGTGCCCTGGGCCGACGTCAAAGACCTGCCGCGCACGATCGCGCGTTTGAATGCGGCGTATGTCCGGGCCAAAAAGTGCGGCATGCGCGTGGGGTATCATAATCATGCGCAGGAATTCGCCGTGGTGGATGACCGGACGATATTCGAGCGAATATTTGCGGAAACGCCGGGCGATTTCCTGGTGCAGTTGGATATCGGCTGGGCGTCTCACGCCGGCCTGGATGTATCCGCCATCGCCGCCCTTTTGCGCAAGTACGCCGACCGGGTCGAAACCGTCCATGTCAAAGAATTCAGCCGCGCCAATCCCACCGCCGCGGTGGGTGAAGGCGAGGTGAACTGGGCGAAAATCTTTCCAATCCTTGAAAAAGAAACCGCCATCCAATGTTACGTCGTGGAACAGGAAAAGTTTGCCGTCGGTCCGTTGGAGAGCGCCAGGGTATGTATCGACAATATTCGCAAGTTGGGCCGCTGACCCGCCGGCTCGGCAGGAAACAGGCTTGTCAGGGCAATTAAACAAAAGTACTATAACAGCTCTGTTGGCTGAACCCCGGTCTTTAATTCCGGATGGTATCGTTTAATTTTCCTTGCAGATTCCTGATGGAAGCCTTCCCTTACTGGCAGAATCTGGGCGCCGCCATGTCGCTCTTGAGCGCGCTTCCTTTCGTCGTCCTAATCCTGTTGATCGCAATTCTTCCTTTTTTCCAGGCCGCCTCGGGCTGGTGGGAAAAGCACCTCAATAAGTTCAAGGTGGCGCTGGTTTGCGCCCTGGGCGGAATCCTGCTTTATTGCATTCCCACCGGCGACCTGCATAAAATCTGGATGACGTATCTGGAATACGCCGCTTTCCTGGCGATGCTGGCTTCCTTGTTCGTCATTTCCGGCGGGATTCACATCAGCGGCGCGTTTGCCGGGTTTCCCCATACAAACACGATCTTTTTAGCGGTCGGCGCAGTCCTGGCAAGTCTGCTGGGCACGACCGGGGCCAGCATGATCATGATTCGGCCGTTGCTGCGGGCCAACCGCCCGCGCCGGCATAAAGCCCATATCGTCATCTTTTTCATCTTTATTGTCAGCAACTGCGGGGGCCTATTGACGCCCTTGGGCGATCCGCCCCTTTATTTGGGATTCCTGCGCGGCGTTCCCTTTGCCTGGACCCTTCGTTTGGCGCCCCAATGGTTCCTGGCCGTTGCCCTGCTGTTGTTCTTTTTTTATATGATCGATGCCTGGTATTTTCGCCGCGAGGCCGACCATATGCACGCAACGCTCAGCGGCGCAATCAAGCAGGCCGCGCGTAAAATCCACGTCCAGGGCTGGATCAACGTGTTGCTCCTTTTGGGTGTCATGGGCGTCATCCTGGCTTCAGGTTATTTTATCCACCCGGCCCTGGCCCGCTGGCGGGGCGAGCTGGCGGCCGAAACAACTTCCAAGATTTTTCAAATTATCATGATGGGCGCTCTGGCCAGCGTGTCTTATCGCCTGACATCCGCGCGGATCCATCGTGAAAACGAATTCAGCTTTGCGCCGATCGGGGAGGTCGCGATTTTGTTTTTCGGTATTTTCGGCGCCATGATCCCGGCCCTGGCGTTATTGGAGGCGAAGAGCCGGCTGTTGGCCCTGCGGGAACCCTGGCAATTTTTCTGGATGAGCGGCGGCCTGAGCGGTGTGCTGGATAACGCCCCGACCTATCTGGTCTATGCCACGCTGGCCGCCAGTCAAAACCATTTGGCGGCCATTCATTTGGGCGCTTTGGCGGATCGGTTCCCGGCGCTTCTGGCCGCGATCTCCTGCGGCACGGTGTTTTTCGGCGCCGTCACTTATATCGGCAACGGCCCTAATTTCATGGTGAAATCCGTGGCCGAACACGCCCGCGTTAAAATGCCGTCTTTCGGCGGGTTTATGCTCTGGTCCGGCGCCGTTCTCATTCCGATCTTCATTCTGCAGACATTCGTTTTCTTCAGGTAAGGCGGACGGCTTTACGCCTGCCTGCCGGTCCGCTTGAACCGCCGGCAGCGGATTCCGGCGGTTTTGAGCAGGCGCGCGGCCTGTGCGCCGAACCGGTAGGGCGATTCGAAGACCACTTCCTTGATCCCGGCGGTCACGATCATTTTGGCGCAGAGCAGGCAGGGGCTGTCCGTGCAGTAGAGCGTGGCGCCGCGCAGGGCCACGCCGTAGCAGGCGGCCTGGATGATGGCGTTTTCCTCGGCATGGGCGCAGATGCATTCGTCCAGGCGCTCGCCGGAGGGCGTATTGCCGGCACAGCGGGGGCACCCGCCCTCGAAGCAATTCTTGATCCCGCTGGGCGTGCCGTTATAGCCGGTGGAAACGATACGCCGGTCCTTGACAATCAGGGCTGCCACGTCGCGCCGGCTGCAATTGCTCCGGCGTTTGACCACTTGGGCAATATCCATGAAGTACGTGTCCCAATCGGGGCGGGCTTTGGCGCTTTTTTCCATAATCATTCATCCAAAAAAGAGTGGTTGAATATCCAATAACCAACGCCCAATATCCAATGGAATACGGCGACATTCGCTTGAAAATTGGACATTCCCTGTTGGATATTGGTTAGTTATTAAAACATAAAACAGTATCCATGAAGACCGGGAGACATGCAAATCAAAACTCTGACTTGACAATGAGAGCGCCAGGGCGACAATCGGTCGGCATATGGAAATCAAGCCCCATAATTTTTGGTATGCGGTGAACAACACCGAAGTGGTGATGATGCCGACCAATTATCTGGAGACCTTTGGCGCCACCCGCCTGCATTACCACCTGGTGAGCGAACTGATGGATTCCGTCGATCGCATCCGGGTCCGGGAAGGGACCATTCAATCGCGCCAGCCGCAAATCATTACGCCGAGCTGTTACGCCAGCGAAATGCTGGAAGGATTCGGCGAACAGGCCAACCAGTATATCGAATGGCTGCGGGAGCATGCCAAGGATTTGCGCGTGCTGGAGTACGGATTCAAGGTGCAAAAAACCGAGATCAGCGAACAGGTTGTCGCCGGCAACGTGACCGAAATCCTGGAACAGGTGAAAAAGAGCGCCCAAGCGAAAAAGGATCCGCTGGCGGGCGTCATTCTCGGCGTGGACGATCCGTGGGACGTTTGCCTGCTGAAATTCATGATGGATGTCATTCGCCAATCCGTGCCGCGCAACGTGCAGGACCTCAATCGTCATCGGCTTTGGGAGGATGCCAACGGCGCTCCCAAGGGAGTGCGCGCCGATATCGAGAGTCATTTTCTGATGGCCAGCCGCGATCCGGCGCAGGTCAAGCCCCTGGGGATCAAACTGCGCCGGTACGGGCTGTTTGAGGAATATGAAGACCGTTTCTTTGCCCTCGTTCGCCGGAAGTAATCGGTGGACTCCGATGTAGAGCCGGTTTTACACCGGCTATGATAGCCGACGTAAAGTCGGCTCTACATGGAACAGTTGCCGCTCCTGCGGCTTATTTCATCCCGAACATCTCTTCCTTGAGGTCAAGGTAATAGAGGTAATCTTCCGGTTTGACGTTGGGCGGGCAACGGTGATCGCAGAAGGGGATATAACCGCCGCGTTCCACCAGCGGAACCAGGGTCATCAGATACGCCTTGATGGCCTTCGGGCCCTTGCCCAGCTCGATCTTGTCCACCCCGCCCATGATGCGCAACTCCTTGCCGTATTCCTTCAGCAGTTCCGACGGATGCGCACAGCCGTTGACTTCGAACGGGAACAGGCAGTTGATCCCGCCTTCCAGAAAATAGGGCAGGATCGGGCGCACGTCCCCGTCGCAGTCGCTATACCAGAGATCGATGCCGGCGGCATGCAGTTTCTTGGAGATCCGCTTATAGCGGGGCATGACCACGTTTTTGAAGAAATCCACGGAGACGATCGGGCCGTTCTTGAAACAGATGTCCTCCCAGTTCGAGGCGTAATCGAAATCCATGTGCGGCAGGACCTGGTCCAGATAATCCTCGACGAGCACGCAGGCGGTTTCCACCATGTCCTCGACCATCTCCGGGTAATCGCAGGTGGCGTATGCCAGTCCCTCGAAGGTCAGCATATTGCGGATGCCGCCGATCATGGAGCCGCAATGAACGCCCAGGGCATAATCCCGGGTGGGCGGGTGTAATTGCTTGAGAGCGGCAATATCCACTTTGCGGGCGGGATTGTCCCGGCGCAGGCGTTCGGCTTTGCACCGTTTCCAATCGTCGGGCGTCACGATGGAGGCTTTGATATAATGCGGGATCGTATCGTGCCCGTCCTTGGGCGACTCGGCCAAGAGCCCGTCGCCGTTCATCAGGATGCGGGTGGTGGCCGTTTCGGAGACCACCCCTTCGGGAAACATGGGGTTCAGCCAGACCGGTCCGCGCGTAACCCGGATGGGGTCGAAATTGAAGAAGATATCGGCTTCCTCGTTGTTTGTGATGTGGTTTTTAACGAACAGCGGCCACTCACGGAAGTTTTCGTCCCAATAACCGAATTCCATATTGAAACAACGGTCCACCGGCTGGTAGTGCATTTGCCGGTTGAAGCGCTCCCGGGCGGTCATCGTTCCTTTCCAGGCTGGGCGGCAGGGCGTGATGGTCATATATTATTTCTTTCACAGGCGTTGATTGACACAAGCAAACATCGAACATCCAACATCGAATGAAACGTTGTCTCAGGCATTGGCCAACAATCGATTGATCGAAGCCGCGGCGCGGCGGCCCTCGCCCATGGCCAATATGACAGTGGCCGCGCCCAGCACGATATCGCCGCCGGCATAAACGCGCTCCAGCGATGTCTTGCCATCCGCGTCCACGATGATATGGCCCCATTTATCCGTTGCAAGTCCGGTGGTGGTCTGCTTGATCAGGGGGTTGGATTCGTTGCCGATGGCCACGATCACGGTATCCACCGGCATGACAAACTCACTGCCGGGGATTTCCACCGGCCGGCGCCGGCCTGAGGCGTCGGGTTCGCCGAGCTGGTATTTAAGGCATTCCATGCCGGTGACGCAGCCCTGTTCGTCGCCCAGGATGCGTTTGGCGTTCTGGAGCATGTGGAACACGACGCCCTCCTCTTTGGCGTGGGCCACTTCCTCCACCCGGGCGGGCATTTCCACTTCCGTGCGCCGATAGACCAGGCGCACCTCCTGCGCGCCCAGGCGCACCGCCATGCGCGCCGAATCCATGGCGACGTTGCCGCCGCCCAGCACGGCCACTTTGTGCGATCGGAAGATCGGCGTCTGGGCGCGTCCGAAATCGTAGGCCCGCATCAGGTTGGCGCGGGTCAGGTATTCGTTGGCCGAGAACACGCCCACCAGGTTCTCGCCCTCGATATTCATGAATTTCGGCAGGCCCGCGCCGACGCCGATGAACACGGCGTCGAACCCGTCCTTGTCCAACAAATCCCGGAGCGCGCGCGTTCGGCCCACCACGAAATTGGTGACCAGCTTGACACCCATGGCCGTGAGCGTGTCGATTTCTTTCTGTACGATGAGCTTGGGCAAGCGGAACTCGGGAATGCCATATACCATCACGCCGCCGGGTTTGTGAAAGGCCTCGAACAAGGTGACCGCATGGCCTTCGCGCCGCACGTCGGCGGCCACGGTGATGCCGGCCGGTCCGCTCCCGATCACAGCCACCTTTTTGCCCGTGGGCGGCTTGATCGGCGGAATATCCGCGACGCCCTGCGCGCGTTCCCAGTCGGCCGCGAAGCGCTCCAAGCGTCCGATCGCCACGGCCTGGCCGACGTCCTTAAGCGTGCGGCCCACCGTGCAGGGCGCCTGGCATTGCACTTCCTGCGGGCAGACGCGCCCGCAGACCGAGGGGAGCAGGCTGTTGCGCTTGATGATATCGATGGCTTGTTTGACCTGGCCCTCGGCAATTGCGCGCACGAAAGCGGGAATATCGATTCGCACCGGACAGCCAGCGACACAGGGCGCGTTTTTACATTGCAAACAACGCAGGGCTTCCAGGCGCGCCTGTTCCGGCGAATAGCCGACGGCCACTTCCGCGATGTTGCCGCGGCGCACGGCGGGATCCTGCGCCGGCATGGCCTGCACGGGAATTTTAACCCGGTCTTTGGGCTTGAGCGGCTCGGTCCGCGCATCGATCGCCTGCAAGCGGCGCGCGGCTTCGGCGGCCAATTGTTCTTTGGTGGGATGCGCATTCATAAAAGCATGTTCGATGGAAGCATGGTTGATGGTCAATGGAAAGAATAATTCGTTCTTGGTTCCTCGTTCTTCGTTTTCCATTCGACGTTGGGCGTTTGCTTCTTCCGTTTCCCTTCAGCCCGCAGCCTACGGCCTACAGCCCTGCTTGTCCTTTATTGCCTGTTCCAGCCGGCATTGCTCACGGGCATGGTCCTCCTGCTTTTTGTAAGCCCGCAGGCGCTTCATCATGTTGTCGAAATCCACCTGGTGCCCGTCGAATTCCGGGCCATCCACGCAGACGAAGCGCGTCTGACCCCCGACGGTCACCCGGCACCCGCCACACATGCCCGTGCCGTCCACCATGATCGTGTTGAGCGACACGACTGTGGGGACGCCATAGGGGCGTGTTGTTTCCGCGCAAAATTTCATCATAATGGGCGGTCCGATGGCTACGGCCAGGTTCGGTTTGGGATTGCGTTCGCACAGTTCCTTCAGGGGCGCGGTGACGAGCGCCTTGCGTCCGTAGGAGCCGTCATCCGTGCAGATAATCAGCTCATCGGCCAAGGCCCGCATGCGGTCTTCGAGGATCAGCAGGCTCTTGGCGCGCGCGCCCATGATGACGATGACCTTGTTGCCGGCGTGCTGCATGCCCTGGACAATCGGGTAAAGGGGCGCCACGCCGATCCCGCCGCCGATGCAGACGACCGCGCCGAATTTTTCGATATGCGTCGGGCGGCCCAGGGGGCCGACCAGATTTTCAAGCGCGTCGCCTTCCCGCAGGGCGGCCAGGCGCCGGGTGGTGAGGCCGACAACCTGGAAAATGATGGTGATCGAGCCTTCCTTCGTATCGGCATCGGCGATGGTCAGCGGAATGCGCTCGCCGTAGTTGCTGTCCAACTGGACAATCACGAACTGGCCCGGTTTGCGTTCTTCCGCGATCAATGGCGCGGCCAGCCGCATGAGCACGACGTCATCGGAAAGCTGTTCCTTATGAATAATCGTATGCATCGTTTTTGTCTCTGTCGGTTGCGGCGAAACGGAGGGCATTGAATTAAATCGGGGGTTGTTTGTCAATGACAAACAACCTGAAAATACCGCGTTTTTTTACCCTTCGCTTGACAACATTAGGGGAACTGCTACCATGACGCACTTTTGGGGGAAAGTATGTGTTTCTGAATACCAGCCGCGTTCCGCGCGGCCAACGAGGTGAATCATGGCAAAAATCAAAAAGACAATCAAAGCGCTTAAAAAAACTATTTACAGAAAATCCGGCGCCAAGCCCAAAACCACGACGAAATTGGCGAAGAAACCGGGTGGTGCCAAGAAGCCGGCCGTCCGGGGCAAGTCGCGTTTCCAGGCGCCGCCCTCGGTGGTCGTGGAAAAATCGACCGCGATGGCAGGCAAAGGGAACAAATATCTTGGCGCCGCCCTAAAGCGCGAGTTGCGCGAAAAACTCATGCGCCTGCGCGAGCGGATTACCGGCCAGATCAATTTCCTGGCGGCCGATAATCTCAGCCGCACCCAGAAGGATGCCGAAGTGGATTTCCGCTCCGAGGAGCAGGGCACCGATAATTTCGACCGTGACTTCGCCCTCAACCGGGTCAGCCTGGAACAGGACATTGTCTTCGAAATCGACGAGGCCCTGAACCGGATTAATATCGGGACCTATGGCGCCTGTGAAAGTTGCGGGGGGCCGATCGAAAAAGCCCGCATTCTCGCTTTGCCTTACTCGCGGATGTGCGTCGGCTGTCAGTCTAAATTGGAAACCGGCCGCAAGAAATTCCGCTCGTTCGAGACTGCGGCGCTCTTTCCGAATGCCGATAAGAACGTTCCGGAAATGGCCTCCGAAGAGGAATAATGCAGGTGTTATCGCTGAGTTTTGCGATTGTCATCCTGGACCAGTGGTGCAAACTGCTGGTTCTGCGGCGGTTTTCCATAGGCGAATCCTGGCCCTTCATCCCCGGTTTTTTTAATTTCACCTATTTGCGTAATACCGGCGCCGTCTGGGGTATTCTCCAGCACCAAAACGAATGGCTGGTGCTGTTGTCGTTCGTCGTGCTGATCCTGATGGCAGTTTTCTATCGCTGGCTGGTGGATGACCGCCGCGTTCATCGTCTGGCCATCGGTTGTATGATCGGAGGCATCGTCGGCAATCTGATCGACCGCATCAAGTTGGGGTGGGTCACCGATTTCCTCGATTTCCACTGGGCGGCCGATCACTGGCCGTGTTTCAACGTGGCGGATGCCGCCATCTGCGTCGGCGTCGGCATTTATGCCGTTTCGACCTTATGGATGTCCACGGTGCGCTTGCCGAAGGGCGCCCCGCTCACGGAGCCAAGCGGACAAGATGCGCATGCCGGCACAACTCCCAACGTCTGATCTGCGCGCCTGGTTCCTGGTCGGCCCGACTGCCTCCGGTAAATCCTCTGTGGCCCAATACCTTGCCGAACGGGAGGCGGGCGCCATCCTTTCGGCCGATGCCATGCTGGTTTACACCGGCATGGATATCGGCGCCGCCAAACCGACCGCGGCTGAACGCGCGCGGGTGCGCTATTATGGCCTGGATCTGGTCGAGCCCCGCGAATCTTTCAGCGCAGGCGCTTACCGCCTGGCGGCCTTGCAGGCGTTTCGGGACGCCGCCGCGCGGCGCTTGCCGCCCCCGATTGTGGTGGGCGGCACGGGCCTTTACATCAAGAGTCTGATCGATGGGCTGGCGCCCCGTCCGCCGATGCAGTCGGCGATTCGGGCGGAAGCCGAACGGCGCCTGGCGGCGGAGGGCATCGGCGCGCTCCAGGCCTGGCTGGGCCGGGTCGATCCGGCGCGGTATGCCGCGCTGGCCGATCCCAAAAATCCGCGCCGGCTGATGCGCGCGCTGGAGACGGCCATGGCCGGCGAAGCGCCGGCGGCCGGGAATTGGCGTGCGGCCCGGGATAGTCCGCGTATTCCGGGCTTGAAGTGGAGCCGGCCCCAGCTTTATGATCGTATTCAAGTCCGGGTTCAGGCCATGTTCGCGGGCGGCCTGCTGGCGGAAGTCGAGCGGCTCCTGCAGGCCGGGTTTGCGGATGCGCCGACGGCCCGGCTGGCGATCGGCTACGCGGAGGCGACCGCCTGTTTGCGCGCAAAATGTTCGCTCGCCGAGGCCATGGCCAAAACCGCGGCGCGCACGCGGCAATTGGCCAAGCGCCAGATGACCTGGTTCCGCCACCAATGCAATGTGGAGTGGCTGGCTGTGGATGCCACGATGACGGTCGCCGATATGGCCGGCGCCGTGCGCGCTTACTGGCGGAAACATGGGCCGACGCCGGTGGCGGGGAGTTGAAGAGGACGCCGGAGGACGGACGACAGACACCAGACATGGATTAAGCAAACTCCCAACATCCAACGCCGAATGGAAAACGAAGAACGAGGAACCAAGAACAAGGAACGAATTGTTCCTTAACCATTGACCATTAATATTGGAGAATCATGAGTATTCATTCGACGGCGATCGTGAATTCCAAGGCTGAACTGGGCGCCAACGTTACGGTTGGACCATTTTGCGTTATCGAGGCGGACGTGAAGATCGGCGCCAACACGCGCATCGGGCCGCACGTGACGATTCTGCCATTCACCACGATTGGGACCGGGTGCACGATCCATGCCCACGCTGTCCTGGGCGACCTGCCGCAGGACCTGGCCTTCAAGGCGGATACGATCAGTTATGTCCGCATTGGCGACAACTGTGTTGTGCGCGAAGGGGTGACCATTCACCGAGGCACCAAGCCGGAGACCGAAACTGTGGTCGGCGACGGATGCTTTCTGATGGTCAACAGCCATGTGGCGCATAATTGCCGACTGTGTAACAACGCCATTTTGATCAATGGAGCGTTATTGGCGGGATACGTGGAGGTTGGCGAACGCGCTATTATCAGCGGCAATGCGGTGGTTCATCAATTCTGCCGAATTGGCAAACTGGCCATGATTTCCGGCAATAGTGCGATCAGCAAGGATGTGCCGCCTTTTTGTACTGTGCGCGGCGCTCGTAATAGTATCGCGGGCTTGAATGTGGTTGGCTTAAAGCGCGGCGGCTTCGGCGTGCCGGAACGGTTGGCTGTCAAGCGCGCATTTCATATTTTGTACCAGTCCAGGTTGAATGTGAGTCAGGCCACGGCCAAAATCAGGGCGGATTCGCCGTCCGGGGCGGTCCTGGAATTTTGCGAATTTGTCGAGCAGTCCAAACGCGGCATTTGCCGGTTCGAGGGCCAGACGACCGAAGACGGAGAACGGACGGCGGAGGACTGACGGGTGGACACCGGGCGGCGGATGACAGGCGGACCGGAAAAGACGGATGAACGGCAGATTCAATGTCCAATGGCGGATGGTATTGGTCTTTACAGCATGGGCGTCAACAGGTAGCAGGCGTTTTCCAGCAGGCGATGGGATGTGGGGCGGGTTTGCCAGGCGGCCAGGTCCAGTTCGTCGCTATGGGCCTGATCGTTCAACACGATTCGTTTCAAGGCGCCGATGTAGCCGGGGTCGTACACGATCAGATTGCTTTCGTAATTCAACCGCAAACTGCGCACATCCAGGTTGGCGCTGCCGACCATGGCCAGGGTGTCGTCCACGATCAGGGCCTTGGCGTGCATGAAGGGCGCGCGCCGCAGGTAAATCTTGCCGCCGGCTTTCAGGACATCCTCGTACAGAGATTGTCCCGCCAGCCCCGCGTACAGGTGGTTGTTCGTCTGCGGCACAATCAGGCGGACATCCACCCCGCGCCGGGCGGCGGAACACAGCGCCTGGAGAATGTCGCGCGTCGGCACGAAATAGGGTGTCATCACAAGCAGTTGGCGCCGGGCCGCCACCAGGCATTCGAAAAATACCTGGGCGATCGCCTCCATTCCGTCCGGCGTCGGGCCGCTGTTGGCCACGCGGACCATGGCCGGACCCACCGCCGGCAGATGCGGAAAATGCGCTTGCTGAAGCAAAACGTCGGGGTCCTCGTCGGTCATGAAATACCAGTCGCGCAGGAAGGAATACTGGAGTTCCTGGACGATGGGACCGCGCACGGCGGTATGATAATCGCGAATGGCCGGCGCGCCCGGCCGGGACAAGTTTTCCTGCCGCAGATTGATGCCGCCCATGAACGCTATTTCGCCGTCCACCACCATGATCTTGCGATGGTTGCGGAGGTTGAATTGCACCAGACGCTTCAGCAGGTTGGTTTGTGTCCAACCGACAATCTGCATATTCGGCACGCGGCGATATTTCAGGAAGAGCGGGCTGAGCACCGCGCCCATCGAGCCAAAGCTGTCGAACATAAACCGCACCGCCACGCCTTGCCGGGCCTTTTCCGCGAGCAAGTCGAGAAACTCGCGGCCAATGGCGTCGTTCCAGACGATGAAGGTTTGCAGGTGGACGTGGTGGCGCGCGCGGCGGATGGCAGCCAGCATGCGGGGGTAAGCGGCGTCGCCATCCACCAACGGCTCGATCGCGTTGCCGCCCAGGAGCGGGTAATCGGACAGGATGGGGTTCAACGTGTTGTTCAGGGATTGCGCGGCCGGGTCGGTCGGTTCGGCCACCAGGGACTCGTGGACGGCGCGCCAGTAAACCAGCGGCAGTGATTCGCGCTCGCGCGCCTGGCGCTCGGTCAGGAATTCGTTGTCCGCCCGCTGTTTGTGCCAGGCCTTGCGCGGCACGCGGTTGATGCCGAAGAGCAGGTACAGGAGCGGCCCGATCAGCGGGAACGACCAGGCGACGAATATCCAGAGCAGGGCCGAAGTGGCCTCGCGGCGGGTATGCAGACAGCTAAAAACGACCAGCAGGAACATGGCGACGTGCAGGACGGCATCCACCCCGATCCAAAACCAGGGCGGCTCGGCCGCCAATAAATTTAAAATTGATCCAATCATGTCTTTCCTGCCGATTCAAGCACAAATAGTTTTATGGTTTTTTCCCCTGTTTTGTGCCTTTGGCGCTTTGCGCCTCTGTGCCTGTTTGTTCGGCCTGTGGCACGTGATCCCGCAGGGCCGCCACGAGCGCCTTAAAATCGGACGGCCACGGGGCGGTAAAGGTCAGCGGCTTGCCCGTGAGCGGATGAATGAAGGCCAGCGTTTCGGCATGGAGCATCTGGCGCCCAACGGGCGAGGGCAGGAGACGGGTGGAACGGGCGCCGTATTGGGCGTCGCCCACCACGGGAAAACCGCGGTGCGCCATGTGGACCCGGATTTGGTGCGTGCGGCCGGTTTCCAGACGGATCTTGAGCAGGGCAACATCTCCGAAATATTCGGCGAGTTCGTAATGCGTGACCGCCGCGCGGCCGGTTTTGGACTGGACTGCCATTTTCTTGCGGTCCGCGCGATGGCGGCCGATCAGGGTTTCAATTGTGCCCTGCGCCGGTATTGGGCGCCCCCAGACGAGGGCGACATAATTTTTGCGGATGGTTCGCCGTTTGAACTGGTGCATCAGGCCGGCCAAGGCGCGGTCGCTCTTGGCCACGACCATGATCCCGCTGGTGTCGCGGTCTAAACGATGGACAATCCCCGGACGCCGTTCGCCGCCGATAGCCGCCAAACTGCCACAGTGATGAAGCAGGGCGTTGACTAAGGTCCCGGAGGCGTGGCCGGCGGCCGGGTGCACCACCAGGCCGGCGGGTTTGTCGATCACGAGCAGGTCGGCATCCTCGTACAGAATATCCAGCGGAATGGCTTCCGGGATCAGCGCGGTGGCAACCGGCGGCGGAATCGCAAGCTTAACGATATCGCCGGGGCGAATCTTGTAATGTTCCTTGACCGCGCGTCCGTTAACCGCCACGCGCCCGTCATGAATCAGGGCTTGAATACGCGCGCGCGATAGAGCAAGCCCTTGACGGGTCAGCCATACGTCCAACCGCGCGCCGGCCTCGTTGACGGGGACGATGAACTTATGCGGCTTCGGAATCAATGCTACCTGATGCTCTCCGATTTCTGCATTCTGCATTCTACATTCTGCCTTTCTTTCGGCAACAGCAGCCATGCCAGGATGCCGGCTGCCAGCAGGACGAGGCTAAGCTCCTGCGCCACATTCATTCCCAGCCAGTGCAGACGCTCGTCGCCGCGCCAGAATTCCAGCAGGAAACGGCCCAAAGGATAAAGGATCAGGTAGAGGGCAAACACCCGCCCGCTGCGCGGACGCCGCCGGTAATACCAGAGCAGGATGCCATAAAGCGCCAGGCAGAAAACAGTTTCATAGAGCGGGGTGGGGTGCCGCTCCACGCCATTCACGCCAACGCACCACGGCCGCGTCCCGGGGACGCCGTAACAGCACCCGTTCAAAAAGCATCCGATCCGGCCGATAGCCTGGCCCAGCGGCAGGGCCGTAATGATGAAATCCGCAAACGGTCGCAACGGCGCGTGTTTGACGCGGGCATAAATCACGGCCGCCAGGGTGGCGCCGATGAAACCGCCGTAGTAAATCAACCCGCCCTGGTCCACGCGGACGATCAGGACCGGATCTTTAATGAAGTAGTTGAGATTGGCCAGCACATAAGCGATGCGCGCGCCGACGATCCCGGACACCATGATCCAGAATGCAAGATCCGAAACGAACGCGTAGGATCGGCCTTCCCGGCGGCCCAGCGCGGAAAGGTGCGTGATACATGCCAAAAACGCCGCGGCGATCATGACGCCGTACCAGTAGATCGGCCGGCCGAGGATGTAAAAACATACTGAAGACATGGTTTCTCCTGGCATGGTTCCCAGCGGTTCACTGTTCAACGATTGCCGATTTTGACAGCGAATTTTCCAGCCGTGAACCTCTTAACCGTTGAATCTCTGAACCCTGTGGCTAATTGCCCCATTTTATTCCGGCAGTAAGCCTGCGATCGGGGCTTCCAAGCACACTGGTTTTAATTCGTTTATAAGGCAATGTGAGCCGAAAAGCGAGCGCTTTAAGTCTCTGGATGCCAATGCGCGTTTACTCCGTTCCGAATAGCCGATCGGAGTTGACACGCCCATTCAAAAACGAGACACTTATCGCTTGCAAACGGTGTCTTTCCATTGCTTCATAATACAGACAGGAATACAGGATGATAGAACGGCGCAGATGCTGGGGTGTTGTGGTTTGGATTTGGCTGGGGCTGACTGCTCTGGCGTTTGGCATGGAATTTATCCAGACCAACCAATATACGCTGGCAACCAACGCAACGCTGCCCGCGGAACTCTGGCTTTCGGCCGGACGCATCACGCTGGCGGGCCAGGCGCAGGACGATTTGTTCCTGTTGGGCGTCTCCGACACGATGAAATCGGATGGGACCAACGGCGTCGTCATGCTTGAGGGCGAGTGTCGGAACGATGTCTGGGCCCTGGGTAATATCGTCGAATTGAGCGGACAGGTCCTGGATCACGCGCGCTTCCTGGCCAGGACGGTGACTATCGGCGGCTCCATAGCGCGCGGCGCCTTCCTGATGGGGTCGGCCGTGCATTTGACCAAGACCTCGCGGCTGGATGGCGACGCCTGGTTGATGGGCGAAAATCTCATTGCGGAGGGGGCTGTCCGGGGGCGGTTGACATTATTGGGACAAAACGTGACTTTGGCGGGCACGTTTGCCACCAACGTCCATGTGATGGCGCAGGATATCGTGGTCCTGCCGGGAACCTGGATCGCCGGGAACCTGGTGTATCGCTCGGCAACCGAATTGATTCTGGACAAGGAAGTCAAGTTGGGCGGTCGATTAATCCGGGAACCAATGCCGTCCGCCCCCTCGGGCGGTTTGCTTGCGCCTCTGCAATCGGTGTTCGTCCAGCTCTGGCTTTTTGCCGCAGCCCTGCTGGTCGGCGCAATTTTCTTCTGGTTGTTTCCGCAGGTTGGTCAGCAGGCCGTGGCGCACCTGGCGGCCTCGTTCTGGAAATGTCTGTTGGTCGGTTTCTTTGTCCTGGCCCTGAGTCCCATGGTCTGTCTGCTGGCGGCCTTTTCCATCGTGGGTTTGCCGTTCAGCCTGCTGGTGATGACCGCCCTGGGTATGCTGATGTATTTGAGCAAGCTGGTGGTGGCCGTATATATTGGACGCCTCGGACTGTTGGGACGCCGGAACACCCGTTTTGTCTGGGCGTTTTTCCTGGGCTTATTGTTCCTCTATATTTGCGCCAGCGCCGGAGTGGTGGGCATAATCTTCTGGTTCCTGATTGTCTGTGCGGGCACGGGTGGTCTGGTGCTGACGTTGTGCGGCCGCAGATTGCCGGCAGTTGTGAGCTAAACTGAAGTTGCCGGGGGGCGGGTTGAGCCACGGCATAGGGAATTTCCGCCATGGGCGGATCCGCCTGAGTTGTAGCCGCGAGACGACCCGCCTGCAACGCTTCGCGTAGCGATGCGGGCACGCAGGCTCGCGTGAATAGCCGAAAACGCCAGGCTCCGCCGGAGCGCTTCGCCCAGGCGAGTCGGCCTACCGTCCGACGACTACAGCAAGAGTTGCCATCCTTCGCGGCCGAATCCGTCCGTCGTCACGGCTCGTTCGGTCGCGTAAAGACTTCGGCTTTCAGGGTGGGCCGGTTCAACGAGGATAGTTCCCATTTCAACCACCGGTTCGGTTCCGGCTTGCCCGGGAGTGTCAGGGCGGATTCCTGGATGCGAATGGGGCCGTTCGTGAATTGCAGGCCGGCCAGGAGCGTCTCCCTTGGGATAATGCGGCTTGCGCTCAGGGTCTGGCCGATCGCAAAGCGCAAGGCCTGTGTGTCCCGCGCCGCCTGTTCCAGTTTGAGCGTGGTCATCTGTGTTTCCAGCGCCGCGCCGGCGACCAGGACGATGACGATCAGGGCAACCAGCGCTTCGATCAATGTGAATCCCTGGTTCATGCCTGCGTTTTACAGGTCGGAGCTGGAAAGATCGCCGGCCGTTCCCGTGCCGCCCGGCTCGCCGTCGCTGCCATAGGAAACAACTTCGTAGGCCATGTTGCTGCGTCCCGGCGCCAGATAGATATAATCGCGGTTCCACGGATCCTTCGGCAGTTTGCGGCTTTCCAAGTAGCCGTCCTCCGGGTACTTTTCGGGGATCGGCGCAATCGTCGGCTTGACGCACAGCGCGTTCAGGCCCTGTTGCTGGGTCGGAACCTGGTTCTGCTCCATGCGGTAGATCTGAAGAGCGCTTTTGAAGTTTTTAATCTGGAGGGTGGCCGCCGTGACTTTGGCCTCGCCCGGGTGCCGCAGTACGCCGACCCCGACGATCCCCGCCAGGATCGAAATGATCAGCACTACCACCAGAATTTCGATTAACGTGAAACCGCTGTTTGTTCCCGGCATATGACGCAAGCCCTTTTTTGTCCGGCATGGAATTAAACACCAATGCATATACTATAACGCACCGATTGGCGTTTGTCATCGCCAAATTGCATGGGAATTTTCCGCCAGAGGCGGATCCGCCTCCGGCGGAACACCGACTATGATCGCCGACATAAAGTCGGCTCTACATGGAACAGTTGCGGCGTTAGCCGCCTAACTTGATGTTCGCCGCGGAGGCGGGCCATGCCTGGGACCGCGCTTCTGCATCCGTGCCATGATTTGGTCCAGTTTCTGTTGTTGCTCGGCGAGCAGGTGTGGCTTCATTTCTTCCTTCGCCTGCTGGAAGATGGCTTGGACTTCCGGCTGATGCCGGTCACGCAGGGCGGAGAGCGCCTGGAGTTGATTGTCCACTATGGGTTTGATTGCGATTTGCTGGGGCTTGGTGAGTTGAAGTTCGCGGGTCAGGTGCCGCATCACCATCTGACGCTGAGCGGCCGGCCGGTTTTGCATGGCCTGGGCGAAGCGATGCTTGAGGGCCAGGTGACTGCCGGCGATGCCGAGCGCCAGGCCAAGCATAAATACCAATCCATAGCGCAACGTGATTTTCCAGCGGTTCATGATCGCCTCCTGTTTTCAACCAAGTTACATTTCTGCCAGTATCATATTGTTAACGGTCAAACCGGCCGGATCGTCCCAAAACAGCCCGGCCATGACGGCATCCGTATTCATGCCGCTAAGCGCATACCCGGCGATAACGATCGCCAGGCAGGCGGCGACAGCGGCCGCCCAGGGCCACACGACGGCAGGCTCATAGAGCCGGACGGGCGATTTCGCCTCCAGCGGGCCGATGCGGCGGATGGCCGCCATGACGCCGTCCTGCCAGTCCGCGGAGCCGGCAAAGGGCGCGGACGAACGTCCGGCATTCCATAATGCGCGTTCGATGCGATCCACGGTTTTATTGGGTTTCATGGCGCGATTTCCCCTCGTTTTTCAGTAATTTTGCGATGATCCGCCGCATTTGCCGGCGCGCCCGATAGGCGCGCACCTTGACATTAATTGGGCTCCAAGTCATCAATCGGGCTATTTCCAGCACCGGCCGTTCCTCCAGGTGGAGGAGCGTCACCAGCGTCCGGTCCTCGGCGCTTAATCGCTCGAGCGCGTAAGCCAGTAATTCGCGCGCGGCCTGCCGGGATGTCTGCCGCTCGAAGATTTCCTGCGACTCCGTTTGGCCGGCGCGTTCCAGCCAGGTCTGGGTCTCGTTCGACAGTTCGTTAAGCACACAACAGACCGGCTGGCGTTTTGCCCGGCGCCAAAACGTGAAACACTGCCGCACGGCGATGCCGGCTATCCAGTGCCGGAACTCGGCGGCGCCCCGATAGGTCGGCAGGGCCTTATACGCTTCCACAAAAATATCGTGGGCCAGCTCCTCGGCGCGGTTGGGCGGGACATGCTTGAGCACGATGGCAAATACCCAGGCCCGGTAGCGAGTCAGCAGGTCGCCAAAAGCGTTAATATCCCCGTGTCGGATGCGTTCAACGATGGCTTGGTCGTTGCCGGCCGCGCTGTCGCTGTTCGGAGCATATCCAGTTTGAATGTGGTTCAACGGTTCACGATTGAGCGAATTCAATCTCAAAATCAACCCTCCATAGCTGTGAACCTGCCCGCAGTGCTACAGCGTTGCAGGCGGGCCGCTGAACCGTGAACCTTGCCGATTTATTTGTCCATCGTGCCGTGCTCTTTGGCAAAGCGCTTGTGCATATTGCTTTGGGCTTCGGTCCGCATCTTGTCCAAAGCCGCCTGCTGGTCGCTGGTCAGCACGGCGCGAATTTGGCCGGCTATTTTGGCGCGCAGGACGGCGGCTTCCTCGCCCGCCGCGGCGGCTTTCTTGCAGGCCTCGCGCACGGATTGCTCGTCGAATGGCCCGGCCTGAATCTGGCGCTTCAAGGCCTTGCGCGCTTCCTGCCACTGGGTCGTGGCGGCCTTCAGGGCTTCCCGGTTCGGTTTCATGATCGACGCAACCTGCCGGCTCTGGTCGGACGTCAGGTTCAACTTTTCAAGCCCGGCCATGAACTGGCCGCCAAAGCTTTTGCCCTCGTGCGGGCGTTGGCAAACCGCATTGGTTTCATCCGATCCAGAATAAGCCATGCCGGCCGCCAGCATACCGATTGCCACCGCACAGATCAATCCGCGTTTCGTGTTCATTGCGCGCCTCCTTGGTTAAACGGTCTATTGTTTCGTATCTGTGGATGAAGTCGCCGGCCGGCGCGGCCCGGTTACAAGAAAAACAGTGGAAAAAACGCGGGACATGCCGTATAGTGCGTTTCGCAAAACACGGAGGGAACGGATGCCATGACGGAACAGGTGGTCATTATCGGGGCCGGTCCGGCCGGCTGGACGGCGGCAATTTACGCGGCGCGGGCCAATCTGAAGCCCGTGGTTGTGGAAGGCAGCCAGCCCGGCGGCCAGTTGACCACCACCACCAGTGTCGAGAATTTTCCCGGGTTTCCGGAAGGCCTGGACGGCGTCCAGCTCATGCTCCAGATGCGCGCGCAGGCGGAGCGATTCGGCGCGCGCATCCAAAGCGGCGCGGTGGTGTCCGTGGATTTCAAGCGCCGGCCGTTTCGATTAAAGCTCGATGACGGCCCGGAACTGGAGACCCAGTCCGTGATTATCGCCACCGGCGCCAGCGCGCAATACATGGGGTTGGAATCGGAACAGAAACTGATCGGGCGGGGCGTTTCCGGATGCGCCACCTGCGATGGGGCGCTTTATCGCGGCAAGCCGGTGGCCGTGGTGGGCGGGGGCGACACGGCCATGGAGGACGCGCTGTTTCTAACGCGCTTTGCCGCGCAGGTCACGGTGATCCACCGGCGGGACGAGTTCCGGGCTTCGCCGATCATGGCGGCGCGCGTCCAACAACATCCCAAGATAAAAATCATGTGGAATACCGTGGTGGCCGAAGTGCTCGATGCGGCGCGCGGAGAAGTCACCGGATTGCGCCTGAAGGACGTTAAGACGGGGGCGCCCGCGGAATTGCCCGTGGCCGGCGTCTTCATCGCCATCGGCCACCAGCCGAATACAAAAGCGTTCGCCGGCCAGGTGAGCCTGGATGACAAGGGCTATATCCTGACCAACTGTACCCGCACCGATGTGCCGGGCGTCTTTGCCGCCGGCGACGTGCAGGATCGCGTGTATCGCCAGGCCGTCACGGCCGCCGGTTCCGGTTGTATGGCGGCGATCGAGGTGGAGCGGTATTTGAAGCACTAAAAACAGGCTCCAGGCCGTAGGCTGAAGACTGTAGATTGGAAATTTGAAATTGGAGGCCGGCAATCAGCAATCATAAATCAGAAATCAAAGATCGGAAAGACTGGGGCCGGCAGTGGGTTTCCTATAAGCGGATGATCAGCTACACCCGGCCCTATATGATGCGGCTGATTGTGGGCGCCATCTGTGGTATTATTTTTGCCGGGTCCACCACCGGATTGCTGGTGGCGTTTCGCGACATTCTGCGCAATGCCCTCCAGAACGCGCCTTGGAAAACGGTCGCTCTGATAGCCCTGGCCCTGCCGGTCCTGGCGGCAGGGCGGGGGGTTGGCCAGTTCTTGAGCGAATATTTCATGCAATGGGTGGGGAACAAGGTGGTCATGGACATGCGCATTGCAACCTTTGCGCATCTTCAGGAACTTTCGATGCGGTATTTTTCCAGGAGCAAAACCGGCGAACTGATTTCGCGGACGATCAACGACTCGATGATGATCGAACGGGCGGTTTCGGTGGTACTGGGCGACCTGGTCAAGGAGCCCTTTGTGTTGCTGGGCGCGGCCTGGTGCCTGTTCTGGCTGGATGCCAAGTTGGCCTTCGCCAGTATGGTGCTGTTTCCCGTCTGCATCGTTCCCATTGCGATCTTCGGCCGGCGTGTGCGGCGCTATGCCAAACACGGCCAGGAACGACTGGCGTCCCTGGTGTCCATTATGCAGGAGGCGTTGATGGGCATGCGCATTGTCAAAGCCTTCGGGATGGAACGTTACGAGGTGGCGCGATTCACGGAGCAGTGTCAATTGTTCTTTAACCGCATCATGCGCGTGACCCGCGACAAGGCCATTATCGAACCGGTGATCGTGTTCATCTCGGCTATTGGTCTGGTCCTGGTACTGCTCTATGCCCATTGGGTGCATATGCCGGTGGAAGATTTGCTGACCTTTGCCGCTGCCATGGTGTTGCTTTACGAGCCGGTCAAGAAGCTCAGCAAGATTCACCTGCACATCCAGCAGACTTCGGCCTCGGCCGACCGCATTTTCGAAATCCTGGATACCCCGGTGGCGATCAAGGATGCGGCCGATGCCGTTGTCCTGGAGGACCGCATCGAGAATCTGCGCTTTGACAATGTCCAGTTTGCCTACGATTCCGCGCCCGTGTTGTGCGACCTTGCCTTTACCGTGGCCGCCGGCGAGCGCGTGGCCATTGTGGGCGGATCCGGGGCGGGCAAAACGACCTTGGTCAATTTGATCCCCCGTTTTTACGATGTTACCGGGGGGGCGCTGTCGATCAACGGCGTCGATATCCGGCGCTTCACGCTGAAATCCCTGCGCGCGCAGATCGGAATGGTCACGCAGGAAACGATTCTCTTTAACGATACCGTGGCGGCCAACATCGCTTATGGGCACACCGATGCCCCGGTCGCCGCCATCGAACAGGCGGCCAAACGGGCCCATGCGCATGAATTCATCCTGGAGATGCCGGAGGGTTACAATACGGTCATCGGCGAGCGCGGTGTGCGCCTTTCGGGCGGGCAGTGCCAGCGCCTGGCCATCGCGCGGGCGATCCTGCGTAATCCGCCCATCCTGATCCTGGATGAGGCCACCAGCGCGCTGGACACGGAATCGGAGCGCCTGGTCCAGGCGGCGCTCGACGAACTGATGGAAGGCCGCACGGTGTTTGCCATCGCCCATCGCCTCTCCACCGTCATTCACTGCGACCGGATTATCGTGCTGGATGCGGGCCGCATGGTGGAATCCGGCAAGCACCAGGAACTGCTGGATCGCAACGGGATGTACCGGCGGCTTTACGATCTGCAATTTGCGCCGGCCGTGGACGATTCGGAATGACGGTGAAATCAGCGGCTGCGGCGATAGTCGCGCAGGATGTCCCGCACGTAATTGCGGGTGGATTTATAGGTGATTTCATTCCAGAACACGTTGGGATCGTTCCGGTCGCGCGCGGCCCATCTTGAAGCATTCGAGCGCCCGGCGTTGTATTCCGCCAGAGCGTAGGGCAGGGGATTGGCCTTGGGCTTGGCCGACCAATACTGAATGGCGCGGCGCAGATACCAGGTCCCGGCGCGAATATTGATTTCCGGCTTGAACAGGTCCTGGCGAAGCGGAATGGGTTCGCGCGCGGCCGCGGCCCAGTCGCGGGCCGCGTTTTGCGTAACTTGCATAAGCCCGATTTCCCTGTGCTTGCCGATATGCCTCCGATTGAAGTGGCTTTCCCGCCAGATGACCGCCCGGATCAGCTTCGTATCCACCTCGTATTCCCGTCCGGTTGCGGCGATAATGTCGTCATAAGCGTGGATATAAAAGTAAAAGGCGCCGCCGGCGGCGCCGGCCATCAGCAATCCGATTGCCAGCGTTACGACGGCCAGACGCCGGATTTGTCTTGTCAGGCCCGGTTCCATGCGACATATTAAATCAATCGAATGGGATGGGTCAATTGGAAAAACATAAACAGGAGCATGCGATCATGACACGTCGGAAACGATATGTTCAGGTAGGGGTGGGTTCGCGGGCATGGGGCTATACGGTGGCGCTCGTGCAAACCATGAAATCCACGTGCGAACTGGCGGGCATTTGCGATACCAACCGCGGCCGCATGGAGCTTTGCAATCGCAAAATCGTGCAGGACTTGAAGGGCAAAGCCGTGCCCATGTTCTTGGATACGGAGTTCGATGCCATGATAAAACGATTAAAACCGGACGTCGTGATGGTTGCCTCCGTGGATTGCTCCCATGACCGTTATATTGTTCGCGCCATGGAGCTGGGGTGCGACGTCGTCACTGAAAAGCCGATGACGACTGACGAGAAAAAATGCCAGCGCATCGTGGATGCCGTTAACCGCACCGGCCGCGATCTGAAGGTCACCTTCAATTGTCGTTATATTCCGGCCATGGTTCAGGTCAAGGACCTGCTCATGCAGGGCGTTGTCGGCAAGATTCTCTCGGTGGATGTGCGCTGGATCCTGGATGTGTCGCACGGCGCCGATTATTTCCGGCGCTGGCATGGCGAGATCGGCAAATCGGGGGGCTTGCTGCTTCACAAGTCCACCCACCACCTTGACCTGGTCAATTGGTTCCTTTCCGCCAATCCGGTGGAAGTGTTCGCCATGGGCGGGCGGAGCTTTTACGGCGCGCAAAGCGGAATGGTCAAGCGTTACGGCCTGCAGGGGCACGGCGAGCGTTGCCGGACCTGCCGACGCCGGGGGAAATGCCCGTTTTTCGTTGACCTCTGGAAATCGGCGGATGCTAAGGCGATGTATCTGAATTGCGAAAAATACGATGGGTATATCCGCGACCGCTGTGTGTTCCATAAAAAAGTGGACATTATGGACACCATGAACCTGGTCGTCAGTTACGACACCGGCGCATTCCTCTCCTATTCGCTGAATGCCTTCACGCCCTACGAGGGATTCCGCTACGCGTTTAACGGCAACAAGGGCCGGCTGGAGTTCGAGCATATCGGCCCCCCGATGACCCCGCAAGGCAAAGCGCTCCCTGCCAAAGGTCTGCCCGCGGGCATGCGCATCCGGCTTTATCCGCATTTCAAGCCGGCCCGCTCGATCCCGATCAAAGAGGGTAAAGGCGGGCATTGGGGCGGCGATGAGCGGCTCATGGCCGATGTTTTCGGCGCCAAGTCCGGCAAGGATCGTTATCTGCGCACGGCCGATTACGCCAACGGCGCCATGAGCATCCTGATCGGCGCGGCCGCCAACAAGAGCATGCGCACCGGCCAATCGGTGAAAATCGCCAGCCTCGTCAAGGGGTTGCCGCCCGCGCGTCTGCCGAAGATGAAGACATGGTAGGCGGAGTACAGAGGTCAGCCGTCAGAGATCAGATGAAAAACTGACGCCGGATGACGGACCCTCCTTCGCCCGATCGCTTAGTAGAGCAGGTTCCGGACACCGACACCAGAATCAGCGGGCAGTGTTGGATGTTTCCTGTTGTTGTTTCTGACCGCTGACTTCTGATCTCTGACCTCTGATTTTGAACAGCAGTTCCCGGGTGGCCTGCGCGGGGGCGTCCGCCGCAGTTATTGCCGTGACGACCGCGATCGTGCGCGCCCCGGCTTGGATCAGCGCCGGTATATGTTCCGGCTTGATTCCGCCCATGACGGTCCAGGGAATCGTGGCGTGCCGGGCGATTTCCTTCAGGCCTTCCAGGCCCAGAAATTCACCGGACGTTCGTTTCGTTTGCGTGGGGAACAAGGGGCCGATATTGATGTAAGATGCGCCCGCGCGCCCGGCGGCCTGGGCTTCGGCCGGGGAATGGGTTGAGGCGCCGATAATAAGATCGGGCGCCAAACGCCGCGCCGCCGCGATCGGAAAATCGGTTTGGCCCAGGTGAACGCCATCCGCGCCGACGGCCAGGGCCGCGTCCAACCGGTCGTTGATAATCAACAAGGCGCCGGCCTGGGCCGTGCGCGCGCGGACTTGCCCGGCCAGTTGCAGGAAATCCGGCATGGGCATTCCCTTTTCCCGGAGCTGGACAAGGCGCGCGCCCCCCCTTAGCGCGGCGTCCACAATTTCCAGTGTGGTTCGCCCGCGCGACAGCGCTTGCGAGGTGACTAAGTAAAGCCCGGCCCGCTGGAACCGGCGCAGGCGATCGGTGTGGAGGGCGGTAGTGTCCATGAATTTGTTGGTATGGGAGTATGGGTGTGTGGGAGTATGGGAGTTAAAATGTCGAAGACTTGGTGAAGGTTGACTTAAAAATTTTGCGGTTCCATAGGGTTGTTTTACTCCAATACCCCCTTACGCCCATACTCCCATACATTCAGCTGTCGCGGTAAACGGCATCCCAGTTTTTAAACACCGGTTCGAGTTCCTTGCTTTTCAGCATGGCGCAAAAATCCTCAATGGAGCGGTTGTCGCTTACCTTGAACTGGCCCTGGCCTTCGTCCGCCGCGCTCCCGTCATGGTAGCCGCCAACCGTGGTCCGGCTGGCGACACTCATTTTATTGATGCCGACGCCCGCAATGCCGTCCCGGAACCAGGCGCTTTCCCGCGTCGAAAGGGTTAGGGGCAAATCGGGCATGCAAATACGGAACGCGCAAATCACCTGCGCCAGAAACCGGTCGCTGACCGGAAACGGCGGAATAAAGCCGCCGAGCTGGGACCGGATGCGCGGAAACGAGACCGAAATGCCGGAACGCCAATATTGCTTGCGCAAAGTTTGAACATGCCGGAACAGCGCGAGCGCGTCCTTCACCGGATCGGCCAGACCCAGGAGCGCGCCCAGTCCGGCTGTCCTGAGCCCGGCTTCCAGCGCCCGCGCCGGCGTTTCCAAGCGGTATCGATAATCGCGCTTCGGCCCCCAGCGGTGCATGCGCTCGTACACGGCGGGGTCGTAGGTCTCCTGGTAGATCGTCAGGCCCGTACAGCCGGCCTCGGCCAGGGCCTGGTATTCCGCGCGCGTCATGGGAAAGACTTCGACGGTCACCAGGTCGAAGCGCTCCGCGGCCAGGGCCGCGGCGGCGCGCACGTAATCGAAATCGGCTTGCGGCGCGCGTTCGCCCGTGAGGAGTAAAATCTCCTCGAAGCCCATCGTCTTCAGGGCGTCCATTTCCGCCACAATGTCGCCGCGCTCCAGCCGCCGGCGCGGCTGGCGGCGGTCGGCGGCGAACCCGCAGTACGCACAACCGTTTTCGCAGAAATCGGAAAGGTAAAGCGGCACATAAAGTGAAATTGTGCGCCCGAACTGCCGGCGTGTCATGAGCTGGGCGCGGACTGCCAGCCGTTCCAGCTCTTCCCCGGCGGCGGGCGACAGGAGCGCGGCCAGGTCGGCGCCGCCGGGGCATTCCGTTGCCAGGGCCTGCCGCACGGCGCGCGCATCGGCGTCCTGCGCGAGGGCCGACCAGGGATCCGGATTCAGCCAGTCTGGAATCGGGGAAGACATAGACTACGGCACCTGTTGCAGTCGTTTCCAGGCGACGTGCCGCACGCCGTCAAGAATACTGAGGCGGTTGATCGCTTCATTCCGCAGTCCCGCGCCGTGCAACTGGAGACGAAACACGAGCTTGACGGAGAGGGGCGCCGGGACGAGCTCGGTTTCCACCTCGCGGATTTTAATATGGTGGTCGCTCAACGTCCGGCGGCAGGCCTGCTCGAAGCGGTCCAGAGGGATGCCCTCGCCTTGAACGATCAGATCGCGATAATAGAAGGGGGGGATGCGGTCTTCCGCATAGACCAGGCCGATCAGGACGAGAAGCTCTATGGCGGTGGCGACGCCCGCCACCGTGAAAAAGCCGAACCCGATGACGATGCCCAATCCGGCCGTGAACCAGATGGATGCCGCTGTCGTGAGACCCCGGACAATATCGCCGGTGCGGATAATGGCGCCGGCGCCCAGAAATCCAATGCCGGTGATGACGCCCGCGGCAATGCGGGTGGCATCCATGCTGACAAGTCCGGCGGAGTCCTGGGCGGCGCCGGCCAGCAGGACGCCGGCCAGCGTGACGAGCGCCGTGCCCAGGCAAACCAGGATATGGGTGCGCAGGCCCGCCGGACGGCCGTGATACTGGCGCTCGAAGCCGACAATTCCGCCCAGCACGACCGCCAACAGCAGCCGCCAGAACCAATTTTGGAAATCGAGCGCGTCGTACATGTGGCTTTCTCCGATGCCGGTTTGTCAGGCGCGGGATTGAAAATGACGGTCGCTCTTGCGTTTCCAGAGGATAAGAAAGACAAAAACCGAGATGACCGCCAGTCCCATGACAAACCAGAAATAAAGGGGACTGCGTTCGTTGAGCGGAATCTCCACGTTCATGGAAAAGATGCTGACCATCAAGGTCGGCACCATGATGCTGATCGTGATGATGGTCAGGGTCTTCATCAGCACGTTGATGTTGTTGCTGACGATGGATGCCCGGGCATCCATCAGGCTGGCCAGAATGTTGGAATAAATCTCGGCCTGCCGCGCGCACTGGTTGCTTTCGATGGTGACGTCGTCGAGCAATTCCATGTTTTCCGGGGTCATGCTCAACTTGGCGGCGCTGTTCTTGATTTTTCCGATGAGCATGGAGTTGCTGTTGATGGCTGCCAGGTAATAGACCAGGCTCTTTTCCAGGGTGAACAGGTTGAGCAGGTACTTGTTTTCCATGGCGGTGTTGATTTTCTGCTCCAGCGAGTCGGTGATCATGTTGATCACTTTCAAGTGCTCCATGAAGTGGTAAATCGTGCGCCCAATCAGCCGCAAGGCCACGTCCAAAAGCGATGTGACCCGCATAAATAGCTTGCCCGTGAAAAGTTGGATGTCGTCGGTCAACAACACGATCAGGCGGTCCTTGAACAGGAACACCCCCATGGAAGCGACCTTGAACAGAAAATGGTCCTGGGAGGAATAGTTTTTCGGACGCTTGAAAATCATGGCGACGTGATCCGGCTCGAACTCCAGGCGCGAGATCTCGTCGGGGTCGAGGGTCGAATTCAGCGTGTGTTCGTCGAGCCGATAGTCCTCCAGCAGGTGCTTTTTTTCGGCTTCGTCCGGATTGATATAGACGATGATCTGCCCCTGCTGGCCATCCTCGGCTTCGATGACTTTGGCGTCAACGAGTTGGTAGCGCTTGACCATAAAATATCCTTTTAAAACGAAACGAATTCAGGTATATGCTAACACCCATTGAGTAAAGCGCAAGATTTATGTGCCGGCATCGACGAGGTTCGCGGCAACCACGAGCGAAGATTCCCTTCATGTTGAGTTTTGAAATTGGCTCGCTTTGAAACAAACCGAACAGTCAAGACGGGAGGGGTGCGAAGAAAATGAGCGGATTCGATTTGCGCAAACGCGCGGAGCTTGCCTCCGCGCAGGTTCAATACCAGGTGGAGCGCTGGGAGGCCGAGTTGGGCTGGGCCGCGACGCTTTGCGAGCTCAATCCCCCCATGGCGAAGACATGGCGCGCGCTCATCGACCGGGCGCAAAAAATCGTCGCGCGCCGGGCCGGGGATGGCCGCTGGGATGAGTTGGGCGATGCGATTCGCGAAGCCGAGAAGGCGCTTGCGCCGGTCGGCAAGGCCGCCAAGACCTATACGGCCCATTGCGTGGGCCATGCCCACATCGATATGAATTGGATGTGGTCCTGGCCGGAAACGGTGGCGGTCACCGTGGACACTTTTTTGACCGTCCTGCGGTTGATGGAGGAATATCCCGATTTCTGTTTTTCACAGAGTCAGGCCGGCATCTATGCCATTATCGAACAATACCGGCCCGATCTGTTGCGGCAGATTGCCCGGCGGATTGCGGAGGGCCGCTGGGAAGTTACGGCCAGTCATTGGGTGGAGAACGATCAAAATCTCGCCGGCGGCGAGGCGCTTTGCCGGCATTTGCTCTACACGCGGCGCTACATGCGGAAATTGTTCGGCTTGAAGCCCGAGGATGTGCCCATCGACTGGGCGCCGGACACCTTCGGGCATGCCGTGACGGCGCCGACTTACCTGGCGCGCGGCGGCGTAAAGTATCTCTATTTGCATCGTCCCGGCGTGCATGGGCCGCTGGCGCCCCGGATGTTCTGGTGGCAGGGGCCGGACGGTTCGCGTGTTCTGGTGCGCAACGATGTCCATGCCCGGCGCGCATACAACGGGGCCGTTACCCCCGGTTTGGTTCAGGAAATGGCCGATTTTGTCAAGGCCACCGGTCTGAAGGATTTTATGTTCGTGTACGGTGTGGGCGATCACGGCGGCGGACCCACCCGCCACGACATCGAATATGGCCGGGACATGGCCGCCTGGCCTATTTTTCCCAACATCCGGTTCGGCACGGCCCGCGGGTTTTTCGAGGTCGCGGAAAAAGCCGGCCGCCATCTGCCGGTCCTGGACCGCGAATTGAACACCGAGTTCACCGGCTGCTACACGAGCCAGGCCTTGATCAAGCGGAATAACCGCTATGGCGAAAATCGTCTGGCTGACGCCGAAACTGCGGCGGGTCTGGTCTGGGCCAGGCTGGGCCTGGCATATCCCGCGTCCGCCTTTGAAGAAGCCTGGCGGGATATTCTTTTTAATCAATTCCACGACATTCTGCCGGGCAGCGGCGTGCCGGCCACGCGCACCTATGCCGACGGCCTGTACCAGAAGGCCATGGCCGCCACCGGCCAGGCGGAAACACAGGCCTTGCGCCTGTTGGCCGCCCAAATCGATACGGCCGGCGCCGGGCCGGCGGCGTTGGCGCAGGTCCCGCCCTTGCGTATCGTCAATTCCATCGGCGCCGGGGTGGGTTATGGTTCGGCGGACGGCGGTTTGAGTCAGGCGGATCAGACGGCGGGGCAGGGGCCGTGGCCGTTCGTGCTATTCAATCCCACGGCCATAGATCGCAACGAAGTTGTCCTGGTTGTCGTTTGGGAAGCAAATTTGCCGGAGATCGCCGCGCTCAAGACGCGGTCGTTCGGCGTACGCGGTCCGGATGGCAAGCTCCGTCCGGCGCAAATGGCGGACAGCGGGAATTTCTGGCGGCATGAGCGGGTAACGCTTGCGTTTCCCGCGGCGGTCCCGGGACTGGGATATGCGCGCTACACCATCGAGGAAATGAAGTTTGCCGAGCCGCCAACGTCCGACGTCCGCCAACTCGGCAAGAAACACCATTGTGGTTATGCAATCTGGGAGCGGAGTCCGGAAGGCCTGGAAAACGAAAGCTTGCGGGTTGAAATCGATCCGGTCAGCGGCGGAATCCGGAAGCTGCTGGAGAAAAAGAGCGGGTTGGAGTTGATCGCGCCCGCGCAGCCGGCGCCGGCGCTGGAATACCTGGTGGAGCGTACGCACGGCATGTCGAGCTGGCAGGTTCAGCATTCCGGCAGTCCGGTGGAATATCCCAAAGTGCGCGCGTTGCGGCGTTCGATCGAAGGTCCTTATAAGGCGGCCATCGAAGTGGAGCTGCGCATTCACGAGTCGGATTTCACGCTGACCTATGAGTTGCGCGCCGGCGATCCAAAGCTCTATGTGCATATTACGGGCAATTGGTTCCAGCGCGGCGATGCGGAAACGGGCGTGCCGGCGCTGAATTTCGCCTTGCCACTGGCGGTGACGGGCGCCCGGGCCCGTTACGAAATCCCCTTCGGGGCGATCGACCGCGACTTGAATCACGGCGAAGAGGCGCCGGCGCTCCAATGGGCGCAGGTGACGGGCAAAATCCGGGGGCGCAAGGCCGGGTGCCTGTTGCTCAACGACTGCAAGCACGGCCATTCGCTCGACGGCAATACGTTGCGCCTGACGCTGATCCGCGGCAGTTACGAGCCGGACCTCCTGCCCGAAATCGGGCGGCATGAAATTCATTTGGCGTTGCGTCCGTTTGCCGGCGAACTTGCGCTGGCCGAGGCGATCCGGGAAGGACAGGTTTTCAATCATCCCGTTCGGGTGGTAAGCACGGATGTGCATAAGGGAACATTGCCGGAAATCGGCCAATTTATTCGGGTGGCGCCCGCCCCCGTGGTTCTTAATGCCATCAAAAAAGCCGAGGACGATGCGGCCTTGATCCTGCGGCTGTTCAACCCGACAAATCGGAAAGTGACGGCGCAAATAAAATCGATCGGCCGGCTGCTCGCTCCCTGGGCGAAAGTCGAGGAGGTCGATTTGCTGGAGCGCCCCGTGGCCAAATCGTCGTGCCGGGCGTCCGGCCGCCTGATTAGCGTGGCCGTCCCGGCGCGGGGCATCGTTTCCCTGCGGGCGGAAATTAACAACGCTCGCAACAACTCAGAACGTGTGAAAAAATCGCCCGGTGAGGGCGCCGGGCCTGCAACAACCCTCAAAAATATGGGGAAATTGTAGGCCGTGTGCCCTCACACGGCGTCCGGATTAATTTTTTCACACGTTCTCATAACGCTTAAAACAAGGAAGAAACAAATCATGAGTGACGCCCGCTATGAAAGTTACATGGGCCTGGGCCCCAAACGCATTGCGCACTGGGAACATTGGTCCAATCCCGACGCGGAGACCTACCTCACAGGGATCGATTACTACGCCCATCCCCGGCTCTGCCGTCTGAAACTGAGAGAACTGTATCCGCAACTCGAACTCGGAGTTCCTGCGACAGACGAGCCCAAACCAAGGCCGGAACAGCAGAGCGATAAGAGCAAGGGGCGCTGGGGCGACTCTTATCGCGACCACTGGCAACAGGACGTCGCCAGTCATCGGTTTAAGAATCAGGACGACATGCTGCGCTTCAGTCCCTTGGAACAAGGCGACTTCACCGGCTGGCACGTGAACGAGGACGGCGATTTCCGAAGCGAGGATGTCATCTACGAGCGCTATCGCAAAGGCTATCCCGCCGAATGGGGCGGCAAGGCCCCGGCCGGTTCCTCGGCCTCGGTCGCGTTTTATAATACCATGTTCATGTGGCCGTTGCTGGTCTTCGGCTATGAAAATTTTCTGTCAATGAGCCTTGAGCCCGGGTTCGAGAGGATCATGGATGAGTTCGCGGAAATCAACCGGCGGGTTTTCCGCGCTTTCGCCCGTCTGCCCGTCAATTTTGTCATTTGCCACGATGACATCGTCCTCGCCAACGGCCCCGTGTGCAGTCCGGCCTGGATGCGCAAGTTCATTTTCCCCCGCTACGCGGAGTTCTGGCGCCTGCTCAAGCAGGCCGGCAAGGAGGTCATCTTCATGGTGGATGGATGTGTGGACGCGTTTGTCGACGACGTCATGGCCTGCGGCGCGCGCGGGATCATCAGCGAGCCGTACACCAATTACAAGGCCATTGCGCGCAAGTATAAAAACTGTTTCATTGCCGGCGAAGGCGACAACCGGGTCCTCATGCGCAACAACCCGAAGGAAATTCGCGCCATGGTCGAGTCTATGGCGGCAACCGGGCGAATGTCCGGCGGCTACATGATGTGCGTCGGGAACCACATCCCCTGGAATGTTCCCCCGCAAGCCATCAAGACGTACCTGGATTTATCCGTCGAGTTGGCGCACCGCTAATGGTGTCGGACTGTAATCATTCCACGTTCAATTCCACCAGGAATTTGGCGATGGCCGCGCTGCGGGCTTGTTCGTCGGCGCGCAGTTTTTCCAGGTCCGCGTTCAACTGGTCGAGGTCCTTTTCCTGCTGGACCAACTTGCGCTCCCACATGGCATAGCTTTCCGAGTTCCTGGTTACGGTTTGCATGTTCGGGCGGATGCGGTTCTGCTCCTCCGCGATGGCCTTGGCCCGCTGTTCTTTCCGTTGGCGTTCCTGGCGGACGGCAGACAACGCCTCCTGCATGCCCGCCAGCTCTTTCAGCGTCTGGCGCAGTTTGTCGGAAATATTCTTCTGGCTGACGAAAAAGCGGATCTGCTCGCCCTGAATATTGGCCAGCATCAGGATTTCCGGCTCCAAATGCTGTTCGCGGAAGGGGATCTCCCGGCTTTTGCCGCCCTCGAGCGCCAGGCGGAAGCGGTAGGCGTCGCGGGTCTTTTCAATGCCCTTGGCCGGTTCCACCAGCTCCCAATCGGGACGCAAAGGGTGCTCGATCAAGTACTGGCGCGATTTGGCGCGCTTGTTCTTGAGCGTATAGACGGAGGTATCCACAAACTTGCGCTGGAGCGTCAGCGTGCCGCGCGCGATTTTCATGGACACGATTTCCTCCGGCTCGCTTTTGCGGTCCAGTTTGGCTTCCCCGGCCAGGTCGAGCGCATAAGCGAGCAGGCGTTTCTCGCCGCGCTGGGTATCGGGCAAACGCGCATCGCCGGCGTACATGCCGTCCTCGAAGACGGTGACCGGGCCCTGCATCAGGAAAAGACCGGACGTGTTTTCCAATTCCACGCCGTTGAGCGGGTTTTTCGGGTTAACCTGGGCGTTGAAAATCGAAAGCTTCTCGCCCTTGATCGTCCGGTTGACAATGGGAATCATGGCCGATTGCCGGCGGGGCAGGCTGACCGGTTCTTTCACCGCGTACTCGAACAGTTCGCCCGCCTCGCGCGCGGCGGCCATGGCTTCAATGCCGCCGCCCATGGCGTCCATGTCGATCTGTGGCCGCGGGGCCGCGGCCATGGCCGGCGCCGTTGCCGCCATCATGCGCATGGACTTCCCGCCTTTTGCCGTTGTGTCCTTCATTTCGGCGCCGGCGTTTTCAGCGAGCGCGCCTTCATATTCCGGCGGCGCCCGGGTTTCGTCTAAAACCGGACGGACCACCGGGCGGCGCAGATAGATCGGGTCGTAAAGATTTTGAATAAACGAGAGCGGACGCCCCGATACCAGCGTGAGCGTGACGCCCGTCCAGTTGTCGTCGGTCATGTTTTCAACGTGCGCCCAGCCTTGGAGAAATGGGGCGCCCTGGTCGTCGAGCACCAAGCGGTAGCTGGTCTTCCAGACCGGCGACTCCAGCATGTAGCCCGCGCGCACCCGCCGCCGTTTCTCGCCGGTGAAGGTCAGACGCACCGTTTTTTTGCCCTGGTCGTGACTGCCCGCCAACACCTTGAGCGCGGCATCCAGGTCGGCCTGGATGACGGGATCGAGCACTTCGATTTCCTGGATCGCATCGAGCGCGAGGGCGCGGACGTTTCTATCGCTCATCAGGTTGAGAATCTTCTCGTCGAAGGTTTCCTTGTCAACATGCCGCTTGCGTGTTTCCACGCCCATGATCGTGCCGGTCCAGTCGCGGGCGGCCGCCTTGACGCGCACGCTCACCCCTCGCAGGCGGTTGAGCAGGTTGCCCAGATTGGGGTTGTCGGTCAAATCCACGCTGAACGATTTGAGCGTGCGGTCCACCGGGTCGCGCGACTCATAGGTCACGGCGGCGATATGTCCGCCGCCTTCGTCGATCAGTACCAGGGACTTGATCAAATCGTTGATCTGTTCGGTCTTGAACGCCAAATCGGCCTCGGCCGTTCCGGATATTTCGGCCGCGCGCTCGAAATAAGCGACGCCGCTGGTGAACAGGACCACCTGTTTCAAGGGCAGTTCCGTTTTAGGCGCCCCCGCGCCGGTTGGCGCTCCCGCGTTGGTCAGCGCCGCGCCGGCCGCGAGCGCCCCTGCCATAATTACGATGTGACGCATGAATCGTTTCATAATGCCTCCTGGCGCCTCGCTTAAACCGCCGCATGGCCCGATCCTTGATGACAAGGAATTTCAAAGTTGTAGCCGCGCCGGCCCGCCCGCAACGCTGTGCGTAGCACTGCGGGCAGGTGACGGCGTGGATTCTTCGGCGGCCACGGCGTTATCGCCGCGGCTACAAGAGTCCGCCCCGCTTTGGAGGCGATAAGTGCTGTTTTATTTTCCTCCCAGCATGCCCTTGATTTCACCCAGGGCCTTGGTCGAGGTATCGCCGAGCGTTTTCCCGGCGTCTTTCGCCGTTTCGCCAATCATTTTGGCGCCCGCGCCGGTCGTCTTGCCGGTATTCTCAAGAACATTGCCGGCAATATTGCCCGAGGCGCGCAAAGCCTGCGTGACCCCCTCGGAGATGGCGGTGAATACCTGCGCCACAACTTCATCGATTGTCGCGCCTTTTTCATCCTTGCCGATGTTCGTCACGTGCAGGTTCGGAAATGGGATTGGCGCGGCGGCCGAGCCCATGCCCGGCAGTGAAACGTTAAGTTGGCCGTTGTCGATCCGAAGGTCGCCGATCTCGATCCTGGTTTTTGAACGTCCCCCGGATTGGGCGGGCTCTTTCGCCGGCTTGTCGGCGGCCGGCGGGGCGCCCTTCAAGTTGGCCATGATCTGGCCGAAGTTGTTCCCGGCCAAAGTCTGCTCATATACGATGTCGGGCGCCTCGATCGCAATGGTCTTGATGACGATGCGCTTGGAAAACAGCGATTTTGGAACCAGCTGAACGTCCAAAATACCGACCTTGAAGGCGTGACTGGTTTTGAAATCCGGCGGGTTGCCTATTTCCAACTGCGTGAGCCGGATGTGGCCCGTAAGCAACGATATTTGCGCGTTCGCCAGGCTTACGGGTACGCCCATCAGTTTCGGGCCAATGGTCGTCAATTGTGTCCTGACGATTCCGCCCAGGAAGAACGTCGCCGTTACGATGACGGCAACGATCGAGATGACCAACAATAGCACGATTGTTTTCAAGATTTTCATTCGCGCTCCTTTTTGTTCAAGGCTATCCGCACCCCGGCAGAAGTCAATAATGAAAAATTGCGCGGAAAACGAAATAAATTGACCGGCGCAAAGAAAAATCATAGGATGCCTGCATTTCCGTTCGGGCGATTAGCTCAGTTGGCTAGAGCACTACCTTGACATGGTAGGGGTCGGAGGTTCGAGCCCTCTATCGCCCACGTAACGCGCCATGGCTTTTCATTAATATCCACATGCTTTACGGAGTCTTATGAAATGGTTCCGGAAACTTTTGGGCTACGACGACAAATTTTTCGACCTGCTGGAAGCCAGCGCCGCGCAGGCCCAAAGCAGTGTGGCCTTGCTGGTGGCCCTCCTGGGCCGGCGCGACGAGGCGCCGCGCCTCGATGCGTTTATCCAGTCCCGCCGCAACGAAAAGCTCATTAACGAGGAAATCACCGAGCAGTTGTGCAAGACCTTCGTGACGCCCCTGGAGCGCGAGGATATCGAGGCCTTGAGCACGGCGCTTTATCGCATTCCCAAGACCATCGAGAAATTCAGCCAGAAATACATCGTGTGCCTCGACCAGGTGCGCGGCGTCGATTTTTCCCGCCAGGTCCAACTGCTCGAACAGGCCGTGGTTACGGTCATGGCCATGGTCAAAACGCTTCGCCGCCACGCCAATATCGAGCAGGTCAAGGCGCAAAACAACAAATTGCATCAACTGGAAGGCGAGGCCGACAAACTGATCCTGGAGTTGTCCCGGCACTTGTACGCCGGCAAAAACGATTTTTTGCGGGTGATTGTCAGCATGGATCTCTACGAAACGCTGGAAGAAATCATCGATCGCTGCCGGGACGCGGGCAATGTGATTTTTCAGATTGTCCTGAAATATTCCTGACGCCGCGGCACAAGCGCTATGTCGTTCATTCTCTTAGTCATTCTCCTGGCGCTGGCCTTCGAGTACATCAACGGCTTCCACGACACGGCCAATGCCATTGCGACTTCGGTTTCCACGAAAGTGCTGACGCCGCGCCAAGCCGTGGCGCTGGCGACGGTGTCCAACCTGATTGGCGCGCTGGCCGGCGTTTCCGTGGCCACCACGATCGGCAAGGGCCTGGTGGATACGCAGTTCGTTACGCTCCACTCTATCTTGTCGGCGTTGTTGAGCGCGGTGGCGTGGAATTTGCTGACCTGGCGCCTGGGTCTGCCGTCCAGCTCGAGCCATGCGCTGATCGGCGGACTGTGCGGGGCGGCGCTGGCCTCGGCGCGCGGCAACTGGGCTGTAATCCGTTGGGAAGGGCTTTCGTACAAGGTGGTCATTCCCATGTTCACGTCGCCCGTGCTGGGTTTGCTGGGCGGTTTGGCGCTAATGAGTATTTTACTCGTCGGCCTGCGCCGCGTGACGCCGCGCTGGATCAACCTGATCTTCGGCAAACTGCAGTTGGTCAGCGCCGCCAGCATGGGATTCAGCCACGGCACCAATGACGCGCAAAAAACCATGGGCATCATGGCCCTGATTTTATTCACGGCGACCCAAAACGGCACCTTCGATCACCTGCCGGCGGGGTTGCAATTCCTGAAAACGCCTAAATTCGAGGTGGCCTTTTGGGTCAAGGCGGTCTGCGCCCTGACCATGGCCGCCGGCACGGCGGTGGGCGGTTGGCGGATCATCAAGACCATTGGCCACAAGATGGTGCGTTTACAGCCGATTCACGGTTTCGCCGCCGAAACCACGGCGGCGGCCGTTATCCAGGTGGCCACGCATTGGGGCATCCCACTCTCCACCACGCACGTGATTTCGTGCGCCATCATGGGCGTGGGCGCCACCAAGCGGCTGAGCGCAGTCAAGTGGGGGATCGTCGGCCAGATGGTGTGGGCCTGGGTGCTGACCATACCGGTCACGGCTTTGCTGGCTTACACTTTCCAGCGCGCGCTCATGCTGACGTCAAAATCATGGTAATCCCTTGAATCTGTATAAACGCGCCTTGATTCGTCAAATCGCCGGCTGGACCTTGATCGCTATCGGGGTAGCCGGCTGGATCCTGCCGGTGGTTCCGGGGTGGTTGTTTGTGGGCGCCGGTGCGCTCTTGCTCGCGCCCCATGTCCGCCTGTTTCACCGGTTTGCGGCCTGGATCCATGTCCGTTTTCCCATGTTGCGCGTCCGCCTGCGCAAGTTCCGGGTTTTTAAAAAGCCGCCGCGTCGGCCTGATTCAGCTTGACGAAAGATACCATCCTCCAGGAACGTGATTGTGGCGCAATCCGGCGGTACCTCGCCGCTGGAGAAAGGCATTCAGCGTTTTGCCCGGTTCCAGCCGATTTTTGCGGATAAAAAATGCCCGGTTTACAAGCCGGAAGCATATGAATGAGGATGCAATCGTCGGAGGTAAAAAAACAAATGAGTCCTAAGCTGAAAGTTGCAAAATCCGAAGCGGTGGTCTATTTCGGCGCCGCGCATGTGGCGCGCGCGCATGCGGATGCCAGTCTGCCGGCCAAGTTGGAGCGCATCCTGAAAAAGACGGACTTGAAGCGCCTGTGCCAGGGCGCCTGGGTGCCCATCAAAATGCATCTGGGCGGCGGGCGCGGTTATACCATGATCCACCCGGTCTTCGTCAATGTCGTGGTCAAGGCCGTGAAGGCGGCGGGCGGCAAGCCCTTCGTGGTGGACGGCATGTTCAACACGATCGCCACGGCGGCCGAACGCGGCTATACGGCGGCAACCTTGGGCTGTCCGATCGTTTCCGCCGGCGGACCCTATGATTCGCATATCGTGACGCGGAAACTGGACTTTCCCGGATTGGATAAAATCGACGTGTTCGGCGCGATTTGGGATGCGCCCTGCCTGATCAATTTTTCGCATATCAAGGGGCACGGCAATTGCGGCTATGGCGGCGCCTGCAAGAATATCGCCATGGGCTGCGTGGATGGGCCCACGCGCGGGCGTCTGCACGCCCTCAGCGGCGGCATCGACTGGATCAAGGACCGCTGCCGCCTGTGCGGACGGTGCGTCAAGGCCTGCGACGCCGGCGCGATCAGCCTGGATAAAAAAAAGAAGACTGTTGCGTTCTTCTGGCACGATTGCCGGTTCTGCGCCCATTGCGTGACGGCCTGTCCGCACGGGGCGCTGAAAGTCGGCGCCACGGACGGTTTTCGGCGTTTCCAGGAAGGCATGGCCGTGGCAACCAAGACCATTCTGGATTCCTTCGATCAAAGGCGCGTTTTGCACATCAACCTGCTGACCAATATTTCCATGCTGTGCGACTGCTGGGGTATGAGCTCGCCCAGCATCGTGCCGGATATCGGGGTCATGGCTTCCCATGACATGGTGGCCATCGAAACGGCGACGCTCAAGGCGATCGAAGCGCGGCATTTCATTCCCGGCAGTTTGATCGGCAACCGCCGTCTGGCTAAGGGCGGCCACTTGCTCGAACAGATTCATGGCAAGGACCCGTTCCTGCAAATCCGGGCGCTTGAACGGCATGGGGTGGGTCTCTCCCGTTATCGTCTGATTGACGTGGCGTGATTGAAACAAGGCGGCGCAATAGCGCCGTTAACCAGGCAATGATTACAAGGGGATACGATCGATGCAGAACGGATTTTTATTGGAGAATGCTTCTTGGATCTGGCCGGGTCATCGTCATGAAGATCGGCGCAATGTGTACGCCGATTTCCGTTATGATTTCCAGGTTAAGCGCAACAGGGGGCCGGCAGGGCTTGCCATTACGGCGGATCAGAGCTACATGCTTTATTTCAACGGGGAATATGTCGGCCGTGGGCCGGCGCGGGCCGTTCCGAAAACGGTTTGTTGCGATTTGACCGGCGTTATTGGCTGTTTCTCGACTGGAGCGATTTGTATCGGGAAGGCAATCCGGCCCTGTTGAATTTGTGGTATGCGCTCGCTCTTGAAAAACTGGCGCAATTAGCCGGCCTTGCCGGCCGGGGTTCGGGCCGAAGTGTTCCTGCCGGGCATACGGGAGCGGGCGACCGGAGAAAATCGATGGTCGATCGGGCTGCGGCAAGGTCGCGCCAACCGAGATTAGCGCCCCAAATTTTTGGGGTGGGATCATGGAACCCGCGTTTCTGAATTCATTACTACCTGGATGGCATCATGACTGACGGAACCTGGATGGAAACGGAATTGGCCGGTCTGCGCACACAGGGGTTGGAGCGCCAGCTCCAGGTCATGCCGGACTCGCGCCTTCAGGCGGATGGCCGGCGCGTTTTGAACTTTTCCAGCAACGATTATCTGGGATTGGCCCGCGCCCCGGCGGTGGCGGAGGCGGCCGCCGCCGCCGCGCGGCGCTGGGGCGCCGGCGCCACGGCCTCGCGCCTGCTGGTCGGCACGCTCTCCTGTCATGCGGAATTGGAAGCCCGGCTGGCGCAGTTCAAGGGCTATGCGGCGGCGCTCGTCTTCGGGAGCGGCTACCTTGCCAATATCGGCGCGGTGTCCGCGCTGGTCGGACGGCATGACCGCGTCCTGGCCGACAAGCTGGCGCATGCCAGCCTGCTCGATGGCGCCATCCTCAGCCGCGCCGCGATCCATAGGTTCCAACACAATGACGTGGACCACCTGTCGCGCTTGTTGCGCCAAAAGCCGGCGGGCGCGCGCGATCTCGTCGTGACCGAATCCGTGTTCAGCATGGACGGCGATTTGGCGCCCCTGTGCGATATTGCCCGCGTGGCGCAGGAGCAGGGCGCCATGCTTATGGTGGATGAAGCGCATGCCACGGGGGTGTGGGGTCCCGGCGGGACGGGATTGATTGGCGAATGGCGCCTCCAGCAGTCGGTTGCGGCGGCCATGGGCACGCTCAGCAAGGCGCTGGGCGCCTACGGCGGGTTCATTGCCGGATCGGAGACGCTCCAGCGCTGGCTGGTGAACCGGGCGCGTTCGTTTGTCTTCAGCACGGGCTTGCCGCCGCCCTGCGCCGGCGCCGTTCTGGGCGCGCTGGATGTCCTGGGGAAAAACCCCGGCCTGGGCGCCGATCTGCTTCGCCGCGCCGACCTGTTTCGCAAGCGCCTCCAGGCGGAGGGTTTCGATACCGGCGGCTCCGTCAGCCAGATTGTGCCGGTCATTGTCGGGGATAATCTAAAAACGTTGGCGCTCGCGCGCCGTCTGCGCGGACATGGAATCATAGCCGCGGCCATTCGGCCGCCCACCGTGCCCGCGGGCACGGCGCGTTTGCGGCTTTGCGTGACCCTGGAACACACATCGGAAGATTTGGAGCGCGCGGTGGAAATTCTGGCGGCGGGCGCGCGCGAGGAAGGTCTATTGTGAAAGCTTTGCCGCTAATCCTGATTGCCGGCTGGGGCCATACGAGCGAAGCGATGCTCGCCCTGAAAGAAGCCTTGGATGGATATCCCATCAAGGTCACTTCGACGGGCGAGTTGTGGCAAGCCCGGTCCGGCGGCGCATTGCCGGGTTTGAACGGTCTCTCGCGGTATGCGCTGGGACTGTATGATTTGCTCTCGCCCTTTGGCGGGCGTGTCGGCGTCATCGGCTGGTCCATGGGCGGCATTGTCGCCCTGGAAACGGCGCGGACTTATCCGGACAGCCTGCGGCGCCTTGTTATTGTCAGCGGGACAGCGCGGTTCAGCGCGGGGAACGATGAGCTTCCCGGTGTAAGCGCCTCAGTTCTGCGCGCCATGGTCCTTGGGCTTAGGCGGATGCCTGATAACGTACTGGCCGCCTATAATGCCAAGGTGCATGCGCCGCAGAGCGGGCCCGGGGACACCGCGCGGGCGCAGGCCGGCGCCCTGCTGGACCGCGGCGAATTGATTCAGGGCCTCGAATATCTTCAGCGCATGGATTTGCGGGATGGCCTGAATCGACTTGGCTTGCCGACCCTGGTGGCGCATGGGCGGGAGGACCGCATTGTGCCCTGGCAGGCCGGCGAATGGCTGAGCCGCGCCCTGGCTGTCAGTCAGTGGCGTTGTCACGAAGGCCTTGGCCATGCCTTGCCGATCCGGGCGCCATCGCTCCTGGCGGCGGATGTTCGCGCTTTCCTGGGAGACGTTGCGTGACGATCGAGAACGAACACAAGATAATTGCCGCGCGCTTTTCGGCCGCGGCCGCCACCTATCATGCCTCCGCGACAATCCAGTCCTCCGTGGCTGAGCGCCTGGGCGGCATGTTTGCCGGGGAGGAAGCCGCGGATCGCATCCTGGAAATCGGGTGCGGCACGGGCTTGTTGACCGCGCGTCTGTGCCGCTTATTCCCGCGCGCCCGGGTCGATGCCCTGGATGTGGCCGCCGGCATGGTGGCGCAATGCCGCGCGCGGTTGGCGGACCAAGCGGGACTGCATTGCCATGTGGCCGATCCGAGCACTTTCCGCGCGGAGGCGCCGTACGATCTCGTTGTGAGCAGTTCGGCCTTGCATTGGATGGCGCCGCTGGGCGATGTCATGGCGGCTCTGGCCGGAATGCTGGCGGGCCGGGGCCGGCTGGTGTTTGCCCTCATGGTACGCGGCACGCTGGCCGAACTCTCTGACGCGCGAAGGCGCGCCGCGCCGCATAAGCCGCCTGTGCGGCCGTTGCCGACCATGTCAAACGTGCGCGCCGCGTTGGCGCAAGCGGACTTGCGTATCGAGGAGGAACGTGAGGAAACCCAGTGTCAGATTTATGCCTCCGCCGGCGATCTGTTGCACCGGCTCCACGAACAGGGCCTGACGGGCGGTCCCTTAGCTCGTCCCGGGCGGGTGTTGAATCGCGCGGAACTGCGCCGCCTGACTTTGGATTACGAATCGCATTACCGGACAGATACCGGCGTATATGCCAGTTACCAAGTGGCCTATTTTCGGGCGCGGAAAGAGTAGAGTCTAAAAATGAGTTTTCCGGGGCCGGAGATCCACAGGAATGCCACACAACCTTGATGCGCAGGAATTTTCCGCCAGCCTGCCCGCCATAGCTTTATGCGACGGCGGGAGGCGGATCTGCCTATGGCATGACAATCCCGCCGGGTCAGGGGACCCGGCCTACAATACTGTAGGCCCGGTGCCCTCACCGGGCGTTATGAAAAGCCGCCCCGCTGCGGGGCCTAACTCGAAATCCGCTCGGACCTTGAACTGGGGTTCCGCCGCAAACGTTTGTCATCGGTTGTGCTTGATCATCAACTGGATGTCTTCGGCCAGGTTCTGCAGGTCTTCTTCGTGCGATACTTCGTCCTGCAGGATTTGCACTACGATGTTATACGTGACCGGGTCGGCATCCTTGGTCGTCTGGAGCAGTTTGGAATACGTCGTAATGGCGCATTGCTCGCCGGCGATGTTCTGCTTCAGGATGGTTTCCACGTAGGGATCGTCGGGGGCCGCATACCCGCAGTTGGACAATTTGTACCAGTCTTCCGGCTTGGTGACCGGCATGCCGTCGAGCTCGATGATCCGCAGCGCCAGCAAGCCGGCGTGCCGCAGCTCATCGGCCGCATGCTGGTTCAACTCGGCAATCACGGCGTCTTTCATCGGCCCTTTGACGACCTGGGCGCCGACCCAATACTGGTAATACGCCAGCCACTCGTCGGAAAACGCCTTGCGGAGCAGTCCAATGAGCTGTTCCACGTCCATTTTGATGATTTCACGCGCTTTCGTTCCCATAATTTTCCTCCTTGTTTGATAGGCGCTACTTCGCGGCGGGTGTGACCGGATTGCCCTCGGCCGCCCATCCCTCGATGCCGTAGGGATATTCGAGGATGTGTTTGTAACCCAGCGCTTGCAGTTTGTCGGCCAACATCACGCTTGCCGGACATTTCAGGTTGGCGCAATAGGTCACAATCAGGGCGTCTTTGGACTTCAACATGGCGAGGATCGCTTCGTCCTTGGCGTCGGGCGCGAGGCTTAACGCGCCGGGAATCCGGCGTCCGTCGTCATATTTGCCCGTGCGGGCGTCGAGCAGGGTCAACGTTGCGCCGGAATCGATCAGAGTTTTCAAGGCCGCAGTGTTTATTTCCGGGATCATCGTCGGCCCTGACGGGCATTTGCATTTCCCGCGCGGCAGGCCGCATTTGGCGCAAGCGGAATTTTCGGTCATGGACGCACCCTTCTTGACGTGGCATCCATGCCAGTTGCGCATGCACTGGCACCCGGTCAAGCCGACGACCAGAAGCGCAATTGCCGCCATCCACACAATCGTTTTCATGGTGTTATGTTCCTTTTATATGTTCTTTATCTTGCTTGTCCCGCCTGTTTGCAAGTATTCCGGTTCTTTTCGATAGCACCTCCTTTGTTCGGGGCCTGGAACTACTTAAATCGAAAAAACGTTCCCAGATTAAATGCAATTTTGGAATCAGGACACCCCCTATTGGCCGCTTCGAAAATCCCGACCGCCAGTGTCAGGCTTAAATATTAAACCAGTTGCTCAAAGCGCCGATACAACAATACATCGCCCGCCATTCTCGCATGCAACCGCTTGAGTTGTTGCTCCGCGGCTACATAGGTAATCCCGCTATAATATTGACCGCCGATTGCCCGCCGGCCTGTTCGACAATCAGGCCGGCGGCGCGGTGTTTTCTTCGCCCAGAATTACGGCGCGTGGAAAGCATTTCCGGATCACCCGCTCGGCCGCGTCCTGGCATTCGCGGTCCAGCTTCAGTTTGACGTTGTGCGCAAACGATTCCGCAACGACGCGCCGGCGATGGGTGTGTTTCAAGGCATGCGCTCCGCCCGCGCGCGCGGCCGCTTCCGCGCAGGCCAGCAGGCGGTCAAGGGAGGGCGGGGGAGAAGGTTTGTTGTTCATCAGGAAAAGGCCCCTCGATATATTGAGTGACTGCAAGAAATTGAGTGATTTAGCGATTCAGTGATTGATTGATTTAAATCGCTCAATCTCTGAATCAGTGAATCGCTGAATTGCTTGTGATTCGATACGAATAGCCATAGGATTCAATCACAATATCGCCGTCCAATCCATTGACAAAGGTCTTGCAGGTGTTCGCCAGCAGGCGGATGCGGCGACTGCGCTCGGACAGCCAAAGCTCCTTCGGCGAGGGAACGATCATCACGTCCGGGTGGACGGCCTCGAAAAATTCGTTGCCGGCGAGCCCCTCCGTTCCATGATGCGGCACTTTCAGAATATCCGCTTTCAGCGGCACGGTTGCGGTTTGAGCGGAAATATAATGTCCCAAGGGCGCGTTCAAATCGCCGGCGAACAAGTATTTCATGCGGCGGTGGGTAAGCATTATGATCGCCGAGGTGTCGTTGATATCGGTGCGGCCGATGGGGGTGTGAATCCCGTCATAGGCATAAAGCACCCGGAGTGCGATGCCGTTGTCGAATGACCAACCGGTTCGATCGGTGATCGGCGCCAGTGGAATACCGCGCCGGGCCAACTCGGCGCGGATGGCGTCCAACTCGGCGGTTGAACATCCCCACCATTCGTTGGTCGCCAGTTCCGGGGCCGGCGGATTGAAATAAACCCGTTCCACGGCGATGGCGGATTGCAGAATGGGGATCAGGCCGCCGTAATGGTCGTTGTGTCCGTGCGTGATAATAACGGCGTTCAGCCGGCGCACACCCTGTTGCCGGAGGAAACGGATCAGGCGCGGCGCGTAGAGCGTGTGTCCGGTATCGATGAGGAAATAGTTGGTGCGATTGATTTGCAGCAAGTTGGCGTCGCTCTGCTGGGGCAGGTAGTTTACGTCAATCGCCGTCCAGACCAGGTCCGGCGTTCGCGCGCGCGCCCACCACCATCCGCCGGCCGGGAGGGCGAGGAGGAGCAGGGCGGAGATGAGAAATGTAATACGGACATTACCACCACGTAAGCAAACATCGAACATCGAACACCGAACATCGAACGTCGAATGAAAAAGGGATGTGCTTATCCTTCGATGTTGGAGGTTCAATGTTAGCCTTACAGAATAAGTTGTCTTTAGCAGTCGATCGCTTAATCGCTCAATCGTTCAATCGCTAAATTTCTTCCGCGTTTGGCACGAAGGGCGGAATGGGGCAATCCAGCGCGTCGGCGACGGCGCGCAGGAGTTCGGCTTCGGTCGCCGTCGTGCGGCCATCCGCGGCGACGCACGCGACGCAGGCATCCAACACCGTTTTTTTTATGGCGGGCGAGGCCGTATTCAAGATGGTCAGCGCTTTGTCCACGGCGGCCAGGCCGCACAACTCTTTGGGCAATAGGCGCAGAGGCGCGACTTTGCCGTTCTCTCGAACGGCCTCTACAACACCTGGTGTAGTGGCGGTTCGTGAGAACCGCATCGCGCCGGACTGGAAGGCCTGCGCCGCCTGGGACGCTTCCGGCTGGCCGTAGTAAGCCAGGGTGGCGAGCAGGGTGGCGGCCTCCGGCAGGAGAGGTTTGAGATCGTAATACCGGACTACAACCCGGCGCGTCCGATCGTACTGTCCGGCGAGGCGGCGAACGACCATGCGTTCCAGCATGTATTCGAAGAGCGAGACGGAGGCGTCGGCCTCGATCAGCGCCCTCAGATTGGCCTGAAATTTTTCCACCTGGGCGCGCGGCAGACCCCGCAGGGCGGTCAGCGCAATATCCGTCAGCGGCAGACGCGCCGCCGCCGGCAGGGCGGCAAGCTCCGGCGCCAGCGCCCGCGTCCGCTCGGTGACATCCGCTCCCGCTTTCATTGCCAGGTGTTGGAGTTGGGCGTTGCGGATCGGTTCGGCGGCGCTGAGCAGCAGCCCATAAATCAGGGCGCGGGCGCCGACCGGTTCGCGGACCGCGGTTTTAACGGCTTCGGGCAATGCGTTGAGCAGGGTGGCGACGTAAGCCAGGTTTTCCGCCTGCGGATGGCCGACGCTGCGCAGAGTTTCGCGCGATTGCAGGGGTATGGTCGCGGGGCGGACGGCATTTGCCGGGGCGAAGCCGGACGCCATGGCATGGGCGTCATCGGCATCCGCCGCCGGCGCCGCGTGTGCGGCGGCAAAGTCGCCGTTGAAGGACGGATCGATCCGCCGGATGCGTTCGACCAAGGGCGGGTGCGTGGCCATCAGGTTCAGGAACGACGTTCCCAGGCCGTTGGCAAAGAACAGGTGGCTGGCCTGCTCGGCGTTAGGGCTTCGGATGCGCGAGCCCGCCGCGAAGCCGCCGATTTTTTTGAGCGCGCCCGCCAGGCCGTCCGGATTGCGCGTGAACTGCACGGAGGCGGCATCCGCCAGGAACTCGCGCTGGCGCGAGACGGCGCTCTTGATCAGCTTGCCGAAGAACACGCCGATATAACCGATGGCCATGACGGCCAGGCCCACCAGGATGAACGCGATCGGACTGCCGTCCTTCTTGCGTCCCACGCCCGCCGTCCGGCCGGAACCGGTGGCGACCCGGAAAATCCAGTAGCCGATGATGCCGATGATCAGGATGCCGTTAAGCAGGCCCATGAGCCTTATATTCAGGCGCATGTCGCCGTTGAGAATGTGGCTGAACTCGTGCGCGATCACGCCTTGCAGTTCGTCCCGGGTGAGTTTTGTCAGGCACCCGAAGGTGACGCCGATCACCGCGTCCTGCGTCGAGAAACCGGCGGCGAAGGCGTTGACGCCGGTTTCATTGTCGAGCACGAAGACGCGCGGCACCGGCGTGCCGGAAGCCAGGGCGATTTCCTCGACCACGTTCAAGAGCCGCCGTTCCTGCGGGGCCGTTGTGGCGGGGTCCACCGGCCGCGCGTCCAGCATGCGCGCCACGGCCTCGCCGCCCTGGGAGAGCGCGACGATTTTATAGAGCGTTCCCAGACCGATGACGCCGATGGTAATGGCGGCCACCCACATCAAGAGGTCGGCGCGCCACCAGGTCTGCGCGATGGTCAAGGCCGAGCCGGCGGCATCGCTCGGCGACGCCGGCGGGAACACGCCGGCAAACACGGCGTAGATCGCGGCGACGATCAAAACGACGGCCAGGATGAAATAGACCACCAGCAGGGTGGTCTTGCGCCGGGCCCGTTCCTGATGCTCGAAGAAATCCATGACGGAAGAATTGCCGATTACTGAAGAATTGCGGATTTGTGATTTTTGATTTCGGATTTTAATCATAAATCTCAAATCCGAAATTCGAAATCAAAAATCCGCGATCCGCAATCAAAAATTGACTTTTGGGGCTTCGCGTTCCTGGGCGGCGGTGATCTCGAAGAGCTGGGCCAGGGTGAAGCCGAACAGGTTGGCCACGATCACGGACGGGAACGTTTCGCGGGCGATGTTATAACCCATGACGGCGTCGTTATAAGCCTGCCGCGCAAACGACACCTTGTTCTCGGTGGAGGTCAGTTCCTCCATCAGTTGGGCCATGGTTTGGTTGGCCTTAAGGTCGGGATAGGCCTCGACCACGGCGAAGAGGCGTCCGAGCGCGCCGGTCAGGGTGGCTTCCGCGCCCATCAGGCCCTGGATGGCGGCGGCGTCGGCCGGGTTGGCCGCCGCTTTCTGCACGGCGGCCGAAGCCTGATTGCGGGCCGAGGTGACGGCCTCGAGTGTGCCGCGCTCGTGCTTGATGTAGCCCTTGGCCGTTTCCACCAGGTTCGGGATCAGGTCATAGCGGCGTTTGAGTTGAACATCGATCTGGGCGAACGCGTTTTTGAAGCGGTTGCGCAGGCTGATGAGCCGGTTATAAATGCCGACGACATACAACAGCACAACGACAGCGACGGCCAATACGACGATGACGGCGATAGACATGATGCGTCCTCCTTCTGTTTGTGTTATTTACCTTGCCTGAATTAAGTTAGGCCCCGCAGCAGGGCGACTTCTTCATGTAGAGCCGACTTTACGTCGGCTATCTTCGGGACAGAATAGCCGGTATTCCGCCGGAGGCGGATCCGCCTATGGCGGAAAAACCGGCTCTACATCGGATTGTCCGCCGGCTTGCCAACCATCCTGTCCGCCATAGCCTTGGGCGACGGCGGGAGGCGGATCCGCCTATGGCGGAAAATTCCTTGGCATAAATATGAATCGGCTCTTTCTATATGAATCGGCTCTTTCTGCGGGCCGATGTCCGGTGTCTGTCGTCCGGCGTCCGCCTTTCTCAGCGCAGAACCGGATGCACGTCAGTGCCATTCCATTGAAGCACGTCGTCATGTCCTCCATAGTTGCGGGAAGACTTCCACATGCGCCACATCACGCCGGCGCTTTCAAAATCCGGCCACGAGATGGCGAAATCCGCTTTGCCGTCGCCGTCATAATCGCCCTGCGCCGGATCGGCGTTGGAAGTTTTCCCGTCTTCGCGTCCCAAGTGATAGAAAGATTCGATCTGCCTGAAATTCCGTGAGGAAGACAGCAAGTGAAAGGCGAACACATGACGTTTGCCGTACCAGGATGGCGCGGAATAAGCGAAGACTGCCGGGTCGGTTTTGCGGTCGCCGTCGTAATCGGCGGGGGCGGGGACGAGCGGACCGTCGCCCTTGGTGTCCACGTAACAGGAGCGTGCGGCATAATCCCGCGAGGAAAACAGGACCAGCCACAGCCCGTCCGACTCCCGGTAAACGCCCGGATCGCTGAAGCCGTCGCCGTCGTAATCGCCGGACACAGCTTTGTATCCCGGACCGCCGAGCCGGCCGGAGATTGTGCCGTTGCCCGGGCGCGACAACATGATCCTCCATTCGCCGGTGGTTTTGTTGTAGATCGTCGGATCGGAGGCGCCATCGCCGTCGTAATCGCCCGTCACGGGAGTCCAGTCCCTGCCGCCGAATGGAATGTACTCGGGCGGCGTAAAGCGTCGGCGCGAATACAGGAAGGCCCATCGGCCGGTTGCGCGGTTATAAGCCACGATGTCCGCGCGTCCGTCGCCGTCATAGTCCGACTGGATGGCCGTCCAGCCCGGCCCGCCCCATCCGAACGATTGCGGCTTGTAGTCGCTTCCGCTTAAGAGGACATGCCATTCGCCGGTGGGTTCGTCGTACACGGCCGGATCCATGATCCCGTCGCCGTTGAAATCGCCGTTGCGATTGAAATTCCCGGCCAGGCCTGCCGTTGCCAGAAGGCCGCCGAGCATTGTCGCGCTCATCCACTTCTGCCATTGTTGTCGGTGTGCCGATCGAGTTGTGACCGCCATGATGTCCTCCTGCGCTTGTGAATTAAAACGGATTTATACCATGCTTGCGACGGTGCGGCAATAACAAACCACAAGCGCGCGTAATTGGTCAGAACGTGTGAAAAAATCGCCCGGTGAGGGCGCCGGGCCTACAACAACCCTCAAAAATATGGGAAAATTGTAGGCCGTGCGCCCTCACACGGCGTCCGGATTAATTTTTTCACAGCTTCTGACCCATTAACAGCGCGCCGGCGTCCGGTCTAAAAAATATTTTTTAAAAAAATAAAAAACCTGTTGACACATAATTTTTTTTTGTTAGATTGCTTGTTCGTTTGTCATAGCTTTGGCGTTTAGCAAGCGTCAGCGCGCCTGCGGGCATGTAAAACCGCGGCGTCTTTTGAACCTCAAACCCGAATTTAAATCATGCGGAAATGAGGGCGGGGGTTTTATTGCGTTTTTTTGTTTGGGCTCGCGGGGAGCGAAGTGTTGGCCCACGTAGCTCAGTTGGAAGAGCACATCCTTGGTAAGGATGAGGTCAACGGTTCGATTCCGTTCGTGGGCTCTGGACGGCGGTAAAAAAAGCAGGGCAAATTGAAGGAGACGCACAATGGCAAAAGAAAAATTTGAACGCACGAAACCGCATGTCAACGTCGGCACCATTGGACATGTGGACCATGGCAAGACGACCCTGACGGCCGCCATCACCAAGGTGCAGTCCCTCAAAGGGATGAGCAACTACATTTCGTACGACCAGGTGGCGAAAGCCTCCGAGTCGCAGGGCCGCCGCGATCCGACCAAGATTCTGACGATCGCGACTTCGCATGTGGAATACCAGTCCGAGAAGCGGCACTATGCCCACGTGGACTGCCCCGGCCATGCCGACTATGTCAAAAACATGGTCACCGGCGCCGCCCAGATGGATGGCGCGATCGTGGTGGTGAGCGCTTCGGACGGCCCCATGCCGCAGACGCGCGAGCACATCCTGTTGGCGCGCCAGGTGGGCGTGCCTTCCATCGTTGTGTTCCTGAACAAGGTGGACACGGTGGACGATCCGGAATTGCTGGATTTGGTTGAACTTGAAATTCGCGATCTGCTCACCAAGTACCAGTTCCCCGGCGACAAGACGCCGATCATCCGCGGCAGCGCCTTGAAGGCCATGAACGTGACCAAGCCGGACGATCCGGACGCCAAGTGCATTCAGGACCTGATGGATGCTTTGGACAATTACATTCCGGAGCCGACCCGCATCACGGACCAGGCGTTCCTGATGCCGATCGAGGAGGTGTTCTCCATCGAAGGCCGCGGCACGGTGGTGACCGGCCGTATCGAGCGCGGGATTGTCAAGGTGGCTGACGAAATCGAAATCGTCGGTCTCAAGGACACGGTGAAGACCGTCGTCACGGGCGTGGAAATGTTCCGCAAGTTGTTGGATGAGGGGCGCGCCGGCGACAATGTCGGCTGTCTGTTGCGGGGCACAAAAAAAGAGGATGTCCAGCGCGGCCAGGTGTTGGCCAAGCCGGGTTCGATCAAGCCGCATGCGCATTTCAAGGGGCAGATGTACGTTCTGAGCAAGGACGAAGGCGGCCGGCACACCTCGTTTTTCAACGGGTATCGCCCGCAGTTTTATTTCCGCACCACGGATGTCACCGGCTCCGTCACCCTGCCCGCGGGCGTGGAGATGGTCATGCCGGGCGACAACGTCGAAATCGAAGTCAAGCTGATCGCTCCGATTGCCATGGAAAAAGGCGTGCGCTTCGCTATTCGCGAAGGCGGCCGCACGGTGGGCGCGGGCCAGGTGACCGAAATCATTGCCTGAAAATACGTGAAAGCTGGAGAGTCATGGTGCGAGAAATCATAACCTTGGCGTGTAGCGCGTGCAAACGCCGGAACTATACGACGACCAAAGACAAGAAATTGACGCCCGACAGAATCGAACTGAAAAAATATTGCCGGTTTGAGCGCAAGCATACCGTGCATCGCGAGATTCGGTAATCCTCTCCCGCCTGCAACGCTGTGGCACTGCGGGCAGGTTTGGATAGGGGAGTAGCTCAATTGGCAGAGTACCGGTCTCCAAAACCGGGTGTTGAGGGTTCAAATCCCCCCTCCCCTGCCAGTGTCCGTGGTCCGTTGCGGCGCGCGGCAAGGATAAGCGGGGATTTGTGTTTTTCTTTAAGACGGCCGGTTGGGGGGTTCTTGAATTTCGTGTCCCACGTGGGGATTGAAACGTGCATAAAATACAGGCATTTATCGTCAAACTGGCCGGGTTTATCAATGAAGTCGGCGTCGAATTGAAGAAGTCGGCCTGGCCGACGCGGGCCGAATTGCGAGAGTCCACCTTGGTGGTGATCATGTCGGTTATTGCGTTGGGAGCGTTTGTGGGGCTTAGCGATCTGATCCTGATGCGGGTTTTACACCTGATTCTGTAATAACCGGCGCGGCAGACAGGGGCAATGCATGGAAAAGCAATGGTTCGTAATTCACACGCTCACGGGCAAGGAAATGCGTGTTCGGGATAGTCTCCTGCGCCGGATAAAGACCGAGGAGATGAGCGATCTGGTCGGGGATGTTTCGATCCCCTCCGAAAAAATATCGGAAGTCAAGAAGGGCAAAAAGAGCACGACCACCCGGATGTTTTACCCGGGTTATGTGCTGATCCAGATCGGCTTGTACAAAGAGGACGGCAAGATTAACGAGCGCGCCTGGTATTTTGTCAATGAAACGCCGGGCGTCATCGGGTTTATCGGCGGCGAGCGGCCGACGGCCCTGCGGCCGAAGGAAGTCGAGTCCATCGTTTATCAGATCGAGGACAAGAAAGAGAAAATCAAGCCCAAGGTTCAATTCGAGCCGGGCGAAACCGTCAAGATAAATGACGGGCCGTTTTTGAATTTCAGCGGGGTTATCGAGGAAGTGGATCCTGATCGCGGCAAGTTGAAAGTGGCCGTGGCCATCTTTGGCCGAACAGCCCCGGTGGAGTTGGAGTATTGGCAAGTGGAACGCGTGTAAAAAAATGAAAAATGCAGAATGAAGAATGCAGAATGCCGGAATGAACTGAGGGCAGACGACGGAAGCGCGAAGCATTGTGATTGATTGTTTTTGGGTATCGATATGGCAAAAAAAGTCACCGCAATCATTAAGTTGCAGATTCCCGCGGGCCAGGCCAATCCGGCGCCGCCGGTAGGTCCGGCTTTGGGCCAGCAAGGGGTCAATATCATGGCCTTTTGCAAGGAATTTAACGCCGCCACCCAGAGTCAGAACGGAATGATTCTGCCGGCGGTTATTACGGTTTATCAGGACAAGTCGTTCACCTTCATCGTAAAAAGCCCGCCGGCGGCCGTCCTGCTCAAGCAGAAGGCCGCGCTGGCCAAGGGCTCGGGCGTCCCGAACCGCGAGAAAGTCGGCAAAGTTACACATGCCCAGATTCTCGAAATTGTCAAGATCAAACACAAGGACATGAACACGACCAAAGAAGCCCAGGCCATGCGCCAGATCGAGGGTACGGCGCGGAGCATGGGCATAGAAGTGGTGGATTAACTATGGCCACGCACGGAAAACGTTATCGAGCGATCAAGGCAAAAGTCCCGTCCAAGGTTTTGGATCTCGCGGAAGCGATCGCGTTCATCAAGGCCCAGCCGGCCATCAAGTTCGATGAAACCATGGACATCGCCTTCCGGTTGGGGGTGGACTTCACAAAATCGGAGCAGACCGTGCGCGGCACGGTCAGTCTCCCGCACGGCACCGGCAAAAACGTGCGTGTGCTCGTGTTCGCCACAGGCGCGGCCGCCGAGTCCGCCCGCGCGGCCGGCGCCGATAGTGTCGGCTACGAAGATCTCATTGCTAAAATTCAGGGCGGCTGGTCCGATTTCGATGTGGCCATTGCCACGGCCGACGCCATGAAGGAGGTTCGCAAGTTGGGCAAGTTCCTGGGCCCGCGCGGTCTTATGCCGAACCCCAAGACCGGCACCGTGACCGACGATTTGGCCACGGCCGTCACGCAGTTCAAGGCCGGCCGGGTTGAATTTCGGATGGACCGGCACGGCAATGTCATGGTGCCGTTCGGCAAGCGCTCCTTCGATGCCGGCAAACTGATCGAGAACGCCCGGATGATCATCGGCGCGGTGTTGGCCGCGCGCCCCGCCGCCACCAAAGGTTTATTCATCAAACGCTGTGTGGTCAGTTCCACGATGGGCGTCGGACTGCCGATCCAAGTGCGTGAAACTGTGCAAGCCGAATAATCCCGCGCGACGCGGGCCAGGCAGAGGAAACTATCCATGAGGTTGGAAAAAAAGGCCATCATCGACGAGCTTCGCGCCGGCCTGGAAGGCGCTTCCTTCGTGATCTTGACGGATTATCGCGGCCTGAAGGTGCGGCAGGGCGAGGAATTGCGCCGCCGTTTGGCCAAACTCGGCGCGCACTTTCATATTGTGAAAAACAGTTTTTTCAAACTGGCTCTCTCCGAGGAGCGCCGCGCGCTGCTGGCCGATGTGCTGGCCGCGCCGACGGCGGTCATTCTCGGAGCGGGCGACGTGGTGGAAACCGCCAAGGTTCTCTCCGGCTTTCAACAGGAACAGCGGGTTTTGACCATCAAGCGGGGATTTTTGGATGGCCGGGTATTGAGCCCGGCGGATGTGGATACGCTGATCAAATTGCCGGCCCGGCCGGTCTTGCTCGGCATGTTGGTCGGCACCATCGCGGCGCCCATGACGCAGTTGGCGGGTGTCTTCAAACAAAAAGTGGCCAGTCTGGTCTATGTCATTAAAGCGGTGCAGGAAAAAAAAGGAAACCCGCAATAAGCGGCGGCATGTAGCGTAAGGAGAGCACACTATGACGGAAGCAGTCACAGCAGAAAATGCAGCGGCGCCGGCTCAAACCACCGACGTCAAAATCGAAGGCAAAATGGCCGAGTTTGTCAGTTGGATCGAAGGGATCAGCGTGCTGGAACTTTCCCAACTGGTCAAGGCTCTGGAACAGCGGCTGGGTGTCTCGGCGTCGGCGCCGATGATGGCCATGCCGGCGGGCGCGGCGGGCGCGGCGGGCGGCGCGGCGGCCGCGGAAGCCAAGACGGAATTTACCGTCGTTCTGGCCAACGCCGGCGCGCAAAAAATCCAGGTCATCAAGGAAATCCGGGCGATCACCGGCTTGGGGTTGAAGGAATCCAAAGACCTGGTCGAAGGCGCGCCCAAGACCGTCAAGGACGGTGTTTCCAAGGATGAGGCCGCCAAAATGAAGGATCAGCTCGAGAAAGCCGGCGCCAAAGTGGAAATCAAGTAAGCGCGCGGCATGGTTCACGGTTACAGGGTTGGACTTCGCCGGTGCATCCTGTTCAGGCGAGTCGGATTTTGGGCGGAAGCCCAACCGTGAACCTTTTCGTCGTGAACCGTTGCAGCGTGCCTGAATTATCCCGCAAATGTGGTTGGCTTGTCAAACGGAAGGTGCTAAATAATGGAGCGCATTAATTTTGGCAAATTGAAGGACGTTATTGAGCCGCCGGATTTAATCGACATACAATCGCAATCGTACAAAGACTTCCTGCAAATGGATGTGGCGCCCAACCATCGCCGGGTTGTGGGTTTGCAGGCGGTGTTCAAAGAAGTTTTCCCGATTGAGAGCTACGATAACCGGCTGGTGCTCGATTTCGTCAAATACGAATTTACGCATCCCAAGGACAGCCCTTACCAGTGCCTCAAGGATGGTAAAACCTATGCCGCGCCCCTGCATGTAACCTTTCGTCTGAAGAACGTCGAAGAGGTATGCGAGGAAGTGGTCTATATGGGCGAAATCCCCATCATGACCGAGAGCGGCAGTTTTGTCGTCAATGGGGCCGAGCGTGTTGTGGTAAGCCAACTGCACCGCTCGCCCGGGATCTGTTTCGAGCAGGCGACGCATGCCAACGGTTCCACGATTTATTCTTTCCGCCTGATCCCGGACCACGGTTCCTGGGTGGAAGTACAGTTTGACGCCAGCAGCATCATCCATATCTACCTTGATCGTCAACACCGCCGCCGCAAATTCATGGCGCCCACTTTCCTGCGTGCCATCGGTTACGGTTCCGACGAGGAATTGCTGGGTCTTTTCTATAAGATCGAAAAATTGGACCTGCGCAGCGAGATCAGCGATGAAAAACTTCAACAGCGCGTGCTCAAGGAAGATGTCATCGACGTCGAATCCCAGGCTGTTTTGGGGCGCCGTTACGATGCCATCACGCGCAATCTGATCAAGCAGATGGTCGCCGCCAAGTTCGATGCCGTGGACACGGTGGACGTTTCCTGGGACGAGGGGCTTTTCCTTCGCAACATCCAGAAGGACGCGACCCATTCCGAGGACGAGGCGCTCAAGGACATTTTTAAAAAACTGCGGCCCGGCGATCCGCCCACCGTCAACAATGCCCGCCAGTTGTTGAAAAACCTCTTTTTCGATCCGCGCCGTTTCGACCTCGGCCGCGTCGGCCGTTACAAGATCAACCAGAAGCTGGGTCTGAAAAAGGAAAAGAACCTGCGGATGCTCGACAACGAGGACTTCGTGGAGGCCCTGCGTTATCTGGTCAATCTTTCGCGCGGCAACGGCATGGTGGACGATATCGATCATTTGGGCAGCCGGCGTCTGCGCACGGTGGGGGAACTGGTGGAAAATCAGTGCCGGGTGGGCCTGGCCCGCACTCAGCGCACGCTGCGCGAGCGCATGGTTTTCATGGATTCCGCCATCGAGAAAATCACCCCCCAGCGGCTGATCAATCCCAAGTCGCTCTCGGCCTCGGTGCATGACTTTTTTGCGCGCAGCCAGTTGAGCCAGTTCATGGACCAGACCAATCCGCTCTCGGAACTTACCCACAAGCGGCGTCTCAGCGCGCTGGGACCCGGAGGCTTGAGCCGCGAACGCGCCGGGTTCGAAGTCCGCGACGTGCACAGCAGTCACTACGGCCGCATTTGTCCCATCGAGACGCCGGAAGGCCCGAACATCGGCCTGATCTCGTCGCTGGGCACCTATGCGCGGGTCAACGATTTCGGCTTCATCGAAACGCCGTACCGCAAGGTGGAAGACGGCTGCGTGACCGCCAAAGTCGAATATCTGGCCGCCGACAAGGAGGAAAATTTTGTCATTGCCCAGGCCAACGCGCCTGTGGACGAGAAGGGGCGCTTCAAGGAGGACAATGTCTCCGTCCGCTATCGGGGCGAGTTTCTCGAAAAGCCCAAGGATTCGGTTCAATACATGGATGCCTCGCCGAAGCAAGTGGTCAGCGTGGCCGCCGGTCTGATTCCCTTCCTTGAGCATGACGATGCCAATCGCGCCTTGATGGGCTCCAACATGATGCGCCAAGCCGTGCCGCTGATCCGTTCCGAGAGTCCGTTCGTATGCACCGGGCTGGAACGACGCGTGGCGCTGGACTCGCGCGTCATGGTCACGGCCACGGAGCCGGGCAAAGTGGCCTACGTCTCGGCCACGCAGATCGTTGTCACGCCGGACGGCAAGTTTCCGAAGAAAGGTCTCAAAGACAAGGCCACGACCCAGGTGTACGATCTGTGCAAGTTCATGCGTTCCAACGCGGGCACCTGCATGAACCAGAAGCCGATTGTCAAGCAGGGCCAGCGCGTGACCCGCGGCATGGTTTTGGCCGATGGCCCCAACACGGATGGAGGCGAACTTTCCATCGGCCGCAATGTCCTGGTGGCCTTCATGCCGTGGTGCGGTTATAATTTCGAGGACGCCATCCTGGTCAGCGAGCGCGTTGTGCGCGAAGATATCTTCACTTCGCTTCATATCGAAAAATTCGAGGCCAGCGCCCGCGATACGAAGTTGGGCCCCGAGGAAATCACCCGCGATATTCCCAATGTGGGCGAAGAGGCCCTCAAGGATCTCGGCAGTGACGGCGTCATCCGCATTGGCGCCGTGGTCAAGCCGGGCACGGTGCTGGTCGGCAAGATCACGCCGAAGAACGAGACGGAGCTGGCCCCGGAAGAGCGGCTTTTGCGGGCCATTTTCGGCGAAAAAGCGGCGGACGTGCGCGACACATCGTTGACTGTGCCCAGCGGCACGTCGGGGATCGTGATGGAAGTCAGCGCCTCGGCCCAGCAGAGCGTTGTCCGCGAAAAACTGACCTCCAAGGCGCGGCGCCAGCAAATGAAGCAGATCGAAGACGAGCACAAGGCCAAGAAGCAGCAGCTTACCGATCAACTCACCGATGCGCTCAGCAACGTGTTGCTGGGCGAGAAGATTCCGCTGGACGTCGTCAACGTCGAGACGGGCGAAATCATCATCCCGGCCAATCGTAAAATCACCAAGTTCCTGTTGCGCAAACTGGCCGCGGGCTGGGAGCACGTCGAGATCGATCCAAGTCCGATCCAGGAGCGCATCCAGGGGATCATCAACGAGCATATGGGTAAATTCGCGGAGATCGAGCGGGCGCGCGAAGACGCGCTCGGGCGGATCTCCAGCGGCGATCACGCCGAAGACGGCATCATCAAGCAAGTCAAGGTTTATATCGCCAGCAAGAAGCGCCTGGAAGTGGGCGACAAGATGTCCGGCCGGCACGGCAACAAGGGCGTTGTGGCGCGCATCGTGAAAGACGAGGACATGCCTTTCCTGCCGGACGGCACGCCGGTGGATATCGTGCTCAACCCGCTGGGCGTGCCTTCGCGCATGAACGTCGGACAGCTCTTGGAAACCCAGTTGGGCTGGGTCTGCCAGAAATTGGGCATCCACGTGGCCACGCCGATTTTCGACGGTATATCCGAGAGCAATCTGAGCAAGAAAATGAAGGAGGCCGGGTTGCCCGAGTCCGGCAAGACCTGGCTGCACGATGGGCGCACGGGCGAATTGTTCGAGCAGCCCGTGACCGTGGGCGTGATTTATATTTGTAAATTGCACCACCTCGTCAGCGACAAAATCCATGCGCGCGCCGTTGGGCCGTATTCGCTGGTGACCCAGCAGCCCTTGGGCGGCAAGGCCCAGTACGGCGGCCAGCGTTTCGGCGAAATGGAAGTCTGGGCGCTGGAAGCATATTCGGCGGCCTATGCGCTCCAGGAAATTCTGACGGTAAAGAGCGACGATGTGTCCGGCCGCACGCGGATTTACGAATCCATTGTCAAGGGCGAAAACATCATCGAGCCCGGCATGCCGGAGTCGTTTAACGTGTTGATCAAGGAACTGCAAAGCCTGTCTTTGGATATCCGGCTGCACAGCGCCGGCGAGAAGGACGGCAAATAATAAATTTTTCGCCCGGCGAAAAATTTATTCAGAGAAGGAGCAGGATGGAAACAATCGGCGTCAAGAGTAATCCGGAGACTTATAAGCCGTCGAGTTTCGATGCGGTCAATATCGCTCTGGCGGCGCCGGAAACCATTCGGTCCTGGAGTTTCGGGGAGGTAAAAAATCCGGAGACCATCAATTATCGGACTTACAAGCCGGAGCGCGGCGGTCTTTTCTGCGAGCGGATTTTCGGGCCCCAGCGCGACTGGGAATGCAGTTGCGGCAAGTACAAGCGCATCAAGCACAAGGGCGTGTTGTGCGACCGTTGCGGCGTGGAAGTTACGTTGTCGCGCGTGCGCCGCGAGCGCATGGGGCACATCGAGCTGGCGGTGCCCGTCTCGCACATCTGGTTTTTCAAATGCACGCCCAGCCGCCTCGGGCTGATCGTGGACCTGACGGCGCGCAGTCTGGAGCGGATCCTCTACTACGAGGATTATGTCGTCGTCGATCCCGGCAAGACGCCCTTGAAGGAAAAACAGATTCTCAGCGAGGAGGAATATCGCGAAGCCGTGGAATTGTACGGCGAGGAATTCAGCGCCAAGATGGGCGCCGAGGCCATCCGCGACCTGATGAAACGCATCGACCTGGGCGCGCTCATGGCCGAACTCGAGGCCCAGATGAGCGCCACGCGCAGCCAGCAGACACGCAAGAAACTCGCCAATCGCATGAAGATCGTGGAAAGCATGCGGCTCAACGCCATGCGCCCGGAATGGATGATCATGGAAGTCTTGCCGGTCATCCCGCCGGACCTGCGGCCGCTGGTGCCCCTGGAGGGCGGGCGCTTTGCGACGTCGGACCTGAACGATTTGTACCGCCGCGTCATCAATCGCAACAACCGGCTTAAGAACCTGCTCATTCTGAAGACGCCGGACGTCATCATCCGCAACGAAAAGCGCATGCTTCAGGAAGCGGTGGACGCCCTCCTTGACAACGGGCGGCACGGCCGGCCGGTGACGGGCGCGGGCAACCGGCCGCTCAAGTCGCTGAGCGACATGCTCAAAGGCAAGCAGGGCCGTTTCCGGCAGAACCTGCTGGGCAAACGCGTGGACTATTCCGGCCGCTCCGTGATCGTCGTGGGGCCCGAGCTCCAGCTCCATCAGTGCGGCCTGCCCAAGAAAATGGCCCTGACCCTTTTCGAACCCTTCATCATCCGTCGGCTGAAACAGAAGGGTCTCGTGCATACGGTGCGGGCCGCCAAGAAGATGATTGAAAGCCAGACCAACGTCATCTGGGACGCCTTGGATGAGGTCATCAAAGGCCGCACCGTCATGTTGAACCGCGCGCCCACCCTGCACCGTTTGAGCGTCCAGTCTTTCGAGCCGATTCTCATCGAGGGCGACGCCATTCAAATCCATCCGCTGGTTTGCACGGCCTTCAATGCCGATTTCGACGGCGACCAGATGGCCGTGCACGTGCCGCTCTCGATCGAGGCCCAGTTGGAATCGCGCCTGCTGATGCTTTCGACCAACAACCTGTTTTCGCCCTCAAGCGGGCGGCCGGTCATGACGCCCACCCAGGATATCGCTTTGGGCATTTATTACCTGACCCTGGGACCGAGCGCCTCCAAGAACGAATTGTTCCTGAGCAAGACCGATGAGGAAAGCGGCAAGCACCTGCCCATCTTCGGGGACGCCAACGAGGTGCAGTATGCCTTCGACGTGGGACAGGTGAAGGTCCACACGCGCATCCGTTTCCGCAATCCCGATTACAAGAAGGAAAAAATCGTTTATGGCAACGTGAACGAGCGCGTTATCGCCACCACCGTCGGCCGCGTGTTTTTCAACCGCATTTTCCCCCATACGGTCGGTTTTATCAACGAGACGGTCACCAAGAAACTGCTGAGCACGATCATCTGGAAATGTTACCACGCCGCCGGACAAGTCGAAACCGTGCGGGTGCTTGACTTGTTGAAAGCGCTGGGCTTCAAGCACGCGACCCTCACCGGAATTTCCATCGGCCTGGTGGACATGATTGTGCCGGAAGGCAAGGCGAAGATCATCGAGGAGGCGCGCCGGCAGGTCAAGGACGTGGAGCGGCAATATCAAAAAGGCATCATCACCGAGGGCGAGCGCTACAACAAGATCATCGACATCTGGACAAGGGCCACCGAGGAAACCGCCACCACCATGATCGATGCCATGCAAAAGAAGCAGGCGGCCGGCGAGCCCAACCCGCTTTTCATGATGGTGGACTCGGGCGCGCGCGGCAGCCGCCAGCAGATCCGGCAGTTGGCCGGTATGCGCGGGCTCATGGCCAAACCCTCCGGCGAAATCATCGAGCGCCCGATCGTGTCCAATTTCCGCGAGGGTCTCAGCGTGTTGGAGTATTTCATCAGCACGCACGGCGCCCGCAAGGGTCTGGCCGACACGGCCCTGAAGACCGCCGACGCCGGTTATCTCACCCGCAAACTGGTGGACGTGGCCCAGGACATGATCATCACCGAACAGGATTGCAGCACGCTGAACGGCATCAAGGTGTCCGCCATCAGCGGCGGCGTGGAAATTCCGCTGAGCCTGCGCATCGTCGGCCGCACGGCGCTTGAGGATGTTTTCGATCCGCGCGATCCCAAGAAACGTCTCGTGGCCGCCGGCCAGGAGATCGGCGAGGCCGATGCCGAAGCCATCGAGCAGGCCGATATCGAAAGCGTTAAAATCCGGAGCGTGCTGACCTGCGAAGTCAAGCGCGGCGCCTGCGCCAAGTGCTATGGCCGCGATTTGACGACCGATAAATTGGTCGAGTTGGGCACCGCCGTGGGCATCATCGCCGCCCAGTCCATCGGGGAACCCGGCACCCAGCTTACGATGCGGACTTTCCACATCGGCGGCGCGGCAAGTTCGCGCGCGGGCCAAACCGAAATCAAGGCCAAAAACTCGGGCTTTGTGCACTTCATGGATGTGCGCATGGTCAAAGACGCGCAAGGCAACAGCATCGTGCTCAACAAGAACGGGTCGGTGGTCATCCGCGACAAGGACGGCCACGAACTGGAACAGCACGATTTGGTGGTGGGCTCGGCCGTTTCCATCAACGAGGGCGATGCGGTGGCCAAGGGCCATGTCTTCGTGCGCTGGGAACCGCATAGCGTGCCGATCATCGCCGAGCAGTCGGGTGAAGTTCAGTTCCGCGACTTTGTGGAAAACGTTTCCATGAAGATCGAGGTGGACCAGATTACGGGCTTCAAACGCATTGTCATTCTCGATTACCGCGAAGATTTGCATCCGCAGATCCTGATCAAGGACAATAAAACGAACGCCGTGCTGGGCAATTACAGCATTCCCTCCGGCGCCTACGTGTTTGTGGAAAAGGGCAAGGAAGTGAGCGCCGGCATGGTGCTCGCCAAGACGCCGCGCAAGGAAGCCAAGACCAAGGACATCACCGGCGGTTTGCCGCGGGTGGCCGAACTCTTCGAGGCGCGCCGTCCCAAGGACGCGGCCGAAATTTCGAAGATCGCCGGCATCGTCGATTTCGGCGGCATTCAACGCGGCACGCGGCGGCTGCTTGTGCGCGACACCGTCACGGGCGACGAGGAGGAGCACATCGTTCCGCTCGGCAAGCACGTCATTGTCTCCAAGGGCGACCATGTGAAAAAGGGCGAGCCGCTGACGGAAGGGCCCATCGTTCCGCAGGAAGTTCTTGAGGTATGCGGCCCGCAGGATTTACAGGAATATCTGGTCAACGAAGTCCAGGAAGTGTATCGCCTGCAGGGTGTCGAAATCAACGACAAGCACATCGAGGTGATTGTGCGCCAGATGTTGAAGAAAGTGCGCATCACCGATTCGGGCGACACCGAGTTTCTCTGGAACGAGTTGGTGGATAAATGCCACTTCCAGGAGATCAACCAGAAAGCCATGGCGGAAGGCAAGCGTCCGGCGCAGGCCTCGCCGTCTTTGCTGGGCGTCACCAAGGCCTCCATCGAGACGGAGAGTTTTATTTCGGCGGCCTCGTTCCAGGACACGACGCGCGTGTTGACCACCGCGGCCACGCTGGGCAAAGTCGATCGTCTTTTCGGATTCAAGGAGAACGTCATCATGGGGCACTTGATCCCGGCGGGCGTCGGCTTCTCGATCAACAAGCATCTTAAGCTCGTGCATCTCGGCGAGCCGATTCCGGAAGCGGTCTTGCCGAAGACCGAGACCCCGGAAGATAAATTAAGAAAATTGTTGAATTAAACGGCGCAAAATTTATTTTTAATTTATTTTTCAAATAGTTCTTGCGCGATAATTTTGTTCTGATAGAATTCACAGTTCGATACGGAGGAAACAAAAAAAACGCTATGCCGACGATCAATCAACTCGTGCGCCGCGGCCGCCGCAAAATCATGAACCGCAGCAAGTCGCCCGCCCTGACGGGTTGCCCGCAGCGGCGCGGAGTTTGCATCGCCGTGCGCGTGATGACGCCCAAGAAGCCGAACTCGGCGTTGCGCAAAGTTGCGCGTGTGCGCATGACCAACGGCGAGGAAGTGACCGCCTATATTCCCGGCGAGGGCCACAATCTCCAGGAGCACAGCATCGTGCTCGTGCGCGGCGGACGCGTGAAAGATTTGGGCGGCGTGCGATATCATATTGTGCGCGGCACCCTCGATTCGGTCGGGGTCGCCAACCGCAAACGCGGTCGTTCGAAGTACGGGGCCAAAAAGGCTAAAGCAAAGCAGGAAAAATAATAGGTTGCCATGGCAAGACGACACACAGCCGAAAGACGGGAAGTAGCGCCGGATTTGCGCTATAACAGCAAACTGATCGGACGCCTGATCAATTACGTCATGATCCGGGGCAAGAAATCGGTGGCCGAGGCCGTCACTTACGGCATGTTGGATTTCATCAAGGAACAGAGCAAGGAAGATCCTCTGGAAGTGTTGATGCGCGCCATGGATAACATCCGGCCCAAGGTCGAGGTCAAATCCCGCCGTGTGGGCGGCGCCACTTACCAGGTTCCGGTGGAAGTCAGCGCGGACCGCCAGTTGGCCTTGGCCATCCGGTGGCTGATTCAATTTTCGCAAGCCCGCAAGGGCGTTCCGCTCCAGCGGGCCATGGGGCTCGAGGTGCTGGACGCCTTCAAGAACCAGGGCAATGCAATCAAAAAACGGGACGATACCCATAAGATGGCGCAAGCCAATAAGGCGTTCGCCCATTACAAATGGTAATGGGGTGGCGTGAATATCATGGTGACGGTTTTGAAACATCAGCAACATGACGCGGTCGCGGGGGGAAGCTCCTCGGCGCGGGAAGCCGCCGGACGGCGGCGCCCGTTGGCCTTGGTCCGCAATTTCGGCATCATGGCGCATATCGACGCCGGCAAGACGACGCTGACCGAGCGCATCCTGTTCTATACCGGCCGCCTTCATAAAATGGGTGAAGTCCACGAGGGCACCGCCACGATGGACTGGATGATCCAGGAGCAGGAGCGCGGCATTACAATCACCAGCGCCGCCACGGTCTGTTTTTGGCGCGATTGCCAGGTCAATGTCATCGATACGCCCGGGCATGTGGATTTCACCGCCGAGGTCGAACGCTCGTTGCGCGTCTTGGATGGCGCGGTGGGTGTGTTCTGCGCCGTCGGCGGCGTTCAGCCGCAATCCGAAACTGTTTGGCGCCAGGCGGATCGCTATGGCGTGCCGCGCGTGGCGTTTGTCAACAAGATGGACCGCGTCGGCGCCGATTTTGACCGGGTGCTCGCCGAAATTCGCGAGCGCCTGACGCCGAATGCCGTGGCCGTTCAGTTGCCCTGGGGCGCCGAAGACCGCTTCAAGGGCGTTGTCGATTTAATCGGCATGAAGGCGCTTGTTTTCGAGGACACCAGTTTGGGCGCCGTGATCCGCGCGGAAGCGATCCCGGCGGAATTGGCCGTGGCGGCCGAGCGGGCGCGCGCCGAACTGATGGAAAAAGTTGCGGAAGCGGATGAAGCCGTGCTGAGCGCCTACCTCGAAAATCCGGAAGTGCCCACCGCCTTGTTGAAAGCCGGTTTGCGCCGGGCGACGATCGCGCGCAAGCTGGTGCCGGTGCTCTGTGGCGCGGCCCTGCGCAACAAGGGTATCCAGCCGGTCATTGACGCCGTGGTGGATTACCTGCCGTCTCCGCTCGATATCCCCCCGGTCCAGGGGTTCCATCCCAAAACCGAGGAGGTTTTGTCGCGTCCGGCGAGCGATCTTGAACCCCTGGCCGCCCTGGCGTTCAAAATTGTGAACAATCCCTATATGGGCAAAATGATTTTTGTGCGCGTCTATGCCGGGTGTCTGAAGAAGGGGCAGAACGTGTTCAATCCGCGCACCAATCGGCGCGAACGCGTTATGCGGCTCCTGCAATTGCATGCCGACCAGCATGAGGAGGTCGAATGCCTGTTTGCCGGTGAAATCGGCGCCCTGGCCGGCATGAAGGAAATTTCCACCGGCGACACGATCAGCTCCGAAAATAAACCGATCGTGCTGGAACGCATCCGTTTTCCCGAACCGGTGGTTTCCATGGCGATCGAACCCAAGACGCAGGCCGACCGTGAAGATTTGATAAAGTCCCTGGCGGCCCTCAGTGAGGAGGATCCGACTTTCAAGGTGAGCACCCATCCGGACACCGGCCAGACCTTGGTCAACGGGATGGGGGAGTTGCACCTTGAAATCATCAAGGACCGCCTCTGGCGCGAGTACAAGGTCAAGGCCAATGCCGGAGAGCCGACCGTTGCCTACCGTGAAACCGTGACCGCCGTCGGCGCCGCCTCGTATTGCTTCGACCGCGAAATCGGCGGGCGCCGTCAATTTGCCGGCCTCACGCTGACTGTGGCGCCTGCGCCCCGCAAGGCCGGCAATAAGATCGATGTCCAGGTTTCGACGGAGAGTCTGCCGCATGAATTCCGTTCCGCCGTGGCGGATGGCATCCAGGACGCCCTGGCGACGGGCTTGCTCGGTCATTTCCCGGTTGTGGATGTGATCGTCAGCGTGACCGCCGCTTCCTGCGACGTGTCCGATTCGACCGAGGTCGCCTTTCGGACGGCGGCGGTAATGGCCTTCCGGGAAGCGCTTAAAGAGGCCGCGCCCGTGCTGTTGGAGCCGATTATGTCCTTGGAAATCGTGACGCCCGCCGAAACCATGGGAGATGTGCTGGGGGATCTCAATGCGCGGCGCGGCAAAGTCAAGGGGTTGGCGAGTCAACCGCCCGCGCAGATCATCCGCGCGGAAGTGCCCCTGGCGGAACTTTTTGGATACGCCACGGCCGTCCGATCGCTGACCCGGGGGCGGGCCGGTTATACGATGGAACCGTTCATGTTCGAAATTGTGCCGGAACAAATACAGAAACGCATCCTGAGTCGGTAAAAGTGGTATGGAAGAGCAACGCATACGCATACGCCTGAAGTCCTATGACTTTCGGGCCTTGGATCAGTCGGCGGGCGATATTGTGGAGACCGCCAAGCGGACCGGCGCCCGTATTTCGGGGCCGATCCCGCTGCCAACGCGAGTCGAACGATTCAGCGTCAATCGCAGCCCGCACGCGGACAAGAAGTCCATGGAACAATTTGAAATTAGAACCCATAAGCGCCTGCTGGACATTATCGGTCCGACAGCCAAAACGGTCGATGAGCTGAAAAAGCTCAACCTGCCGGCGGGCGTGGATATTTCCATTAAGGTCTGATTTTGCCATGCAAGGATTACTTGGAAAAAAAATAGGCATGACCCGGATTTTCGACGATCAGGGTCATCAGGTGCCGGTGACCGTCATCGCTTGCGGTCCCTGCACGGTCCTGCAGCGCAAGACTAAGGACCACGAAGGGTATGATGCCGTGCAGTTGGCTTTCGGCGACACGACCGAGAAACGGATGACCAAGGCGGACTTCGGAATTTGCAGGAAACTGAGCGTCAAGCCTCTGCGGCATCGTTGCGAAATGGCCGTGGAAGCCGGCGATGAACTTAAACCCGGGGACGTGGTGACGGTGAAATTGTTCGAGAGCGTGCCGTTTGTGGACATTGTGGGCGTCTCGAAGGGCAAGGGGTTCGCGGGCGTGGTGCGCCGCTATCATATGAGCGGCGGTCCCATAACCCACGGCGGACATTCCAAGCGGCGCGTGGGTTCCGTCGGCTGCCGCGAATTGCCGGGCCGCATTCATAAGGGCAAACGCATGCCGGGCCATCTGGGCGCGGAGCGCGTGACCCAGCAGAATTTGCAGGTGGTCAAGGTCCGTCCGGAGGAGCACGTGCTCCTGGTGCGCGGATCGGTGCCCGGTCACACCGGCACGGTGTTGATCGTAAAAAAATCGTTGAAACGGGGTCAGATTAAATGAGCAGCATACCGATAACCAATAGCGCCGGGGCAGCGTTGGGCGCCATGGAAATTGCCGATGATTTGCTGGTGCTTGGCCGCGGCCAGCAGGCGCTCAAGGATGTGATCGTGGCCTATCGCGCCGCGTTGCGCGCGGGCACGGCCTCGACGCTGACCAAGGGCGAAGTCGCCGGGAGCAATCGCAAACCGTGGGCCCAAAAGGGGCTGGGCCGGGCGCGCGCGGGATACCGGCAATCTCCGATCTGGCGGGGCGGCGGGGTCGTGTTCGGACCCAAGCCGCGCAGTTATCGAAAGAGCGTTAACCGGAAAGTGGCGCAGTTGGCGTTCCGGCGGGCATTCAGCGAGAAGGTGGCCGGCAAGGCGGTGCGTGTGTTGGACGATCTGGCGTTGGCCGACGGCAAGACGAAGACTTTGCTGGCGATCCTGAAGGCCCTGGGCGTTGTTGGGGCCGCGCTGATTGTCTTGGAAAAATCGGACGCCAAAGTTCGACTGGCCGCTCGCAACCTGTGTAAGATCGAGGTGGCAGTGGCCCGGGATGTGCATCCTTATCAATTATTCCGGTATCCCACGGTGCTGGCCACGCAAGCGGCCATGGCGACCCTGACGAAAAGATTGCAGCCGGCGAAACCGCAATCCAAGCAAACACCCGGCGCCCAACATCGAACTTCCAACGCCGAATAAAAATAATTATCTTGTCGCGTGCCCCGCGCGGGCGCGCGGATTTGAACAAATATGAAATCCGCTTATACCATTGTCAAGACGATGATCCTGTCGGAAAAAATTTCGCGGGAGATGGAAAAAGCCAATCGTTACTGTTTCAAGGTGGCGCCCTCGGCCAACAAGTTGGAAATCAAGCAGGCTGTCGAACAGTTGTTTAAAGTGCGCGTGGTCAAGGTGAATACCATGCGCCGCAAGGGCAAGCTCAAGCGCGAGCGCACGGCGGGCTACGGGCGGACGTCGTTTCACAAGCGGGCGATGGTCACACTCAAGGCCGGCGATAAAATTGAAATTGTGTGAGTCGCTTGCAAAAGTCCGTTTTTGCAAGCAGAATACAGGAGACAGTAGTCAGGATTCGGAATTTTTACATTTGATAACGAGGCTGTTCTCGATGGTTCGAATTTATTCTGGATTCTGTATTCTGACTACTGTGCGGGAATGATATATGCCGATTAAAACATACCGACCGACAACGCCGAGTCGCCGCTCCAGGAGTGTGGCGACGTTCGAGGAAATCACGCGCTCCAAGCCGGAGCGTTCGCTTTTGAAAGCGTTCAAGGCCGCCGCGGGCCGTAATTCGTCCGGCCGCGTCACGGTGTGGCACCGTGGCGGTGGCCAGCGCCGGCTCTATCGTTATATCGACTTTAAGCGCGACAAGCATAATGTTTCCGCCAAGGTTGTGGCCATCGAATACGACCCCAACCGCTCCGCGCGCATCGCGCTGTTGCAGTACGTCGATGGCGAAAAACGTTATATTCTGGCGCCGGTGGGTTTGGCCGTGGGCGCCGTGTTGGCGACTGGGCCGGATGCGGAGCCTTCCGTGGGCAATATGTTGCCCCTGGCGCGTATTCCTCTGGGCATGCAGGTTCACAATGTCGAGCTGCAGCCGGGACGGGGCGGCCAATTGGTGCGGGGCGCCGGTTTGGCGGCGACGTTAATGTCCCGCGAGGGCGAGTATGCGAACATCAAACTGCCGTCCGGCGAGGTGCGTAAGATCAATGCGAAATGCCGGGCCACCATCGGCCAGGTGGGCAATCCGGATCATGCCAGTGTCGCCTACGGCAAGGCGGGGCACTCCCGCTGGCTGGGCATTCGACCGACGGTGCGCGCGCGGGCCATGAACCCGGTCGATCATCCCATGGGCGGCGGTGAAGGTAAGTCCACGGGCGGCCATCCGCGTTCGCCCTGGGGCCAGTATGCCAAGGGAATGAAGACCAGGCATCCGCACGGGAAATCGGAGCGGTTCATCGTATCACGGAGAAAGTAAACCATGTCACGATCGCTTAAAAAAGGCCCCTATGTCGAGGCCAGCTTGTTGGAAAAAGTCGAGCGCCTGAACAAGTCGGGCGAGAAGCGTCCGATTCGCACCTGGTCGCGGCGTTCCATGGTTGTGCCCGAATTCGTGGGCCATACCTTTGCGGTGCACAACGGCAAGATCCATTTGTCCGTCTATGTGACCGAAAACATGGTTGGGCATCGCTTGGGCGAATTTTCGCCGACGCGGATATTCAAGAAGCACGGTGTGCATACGGATAAAACGGCGGAAAAGACCTAATTTAACGTTATAGGAATTTCAATCCCGCCGGGTCAGGGGGCCCGGCCTACAAAAAATATTGTAGGCCCGGCGCCCTCGCCGGGTGTTATAAAAGTCGCCCCGTTGCGGGGCCTGATGAATCAGTGTCATGAAAATTGAAGCATCATCTCGATTCGCTCGTATTGCGCCGACCAAGGCCCGTCCTTTGGCCCGCTTGCTGAAAGGACTGCCGGTGGCCGATGCTTTGCGGGCGACGGCGTTCAGCCGCCAGAAGGCGGCTTTTCTGATCGGTAAAATCCTAAAGTCTGCCATTGCCAATGCGGAAAATAACGCCAAGCAGTCGGCCGACGATTTCCGCGTGGAACAGGTCATTGTGGAACAGGGCCCGATGATGCGGCGGCATTGGTCGCGCTCGCGGGGCATGGCGCGGCCGGTGACGAAGCGCACCAGCCATATCCGAATCGTTTTAGTGAACGAATGAATTTCTCGCTCCGCGAAAAGCTCATTTAGGAAAGGAGCACGGTCTTGGGACAAAAGGTCAATCCAATCGGTTTGCGGGTAGCCGTCAATAAAAACTGGCGTTCGCGCTGGTACGCGGAAAGAAAGCAATATGGCGATTTTTTCCACGAAGACTTGAAAATCCGCGAGATGATCATGAAGCGTCTGGCGGGCGCGGCTGTTCCGGAAGTCGTTATCGAGCGATATGCCAATCGGGTGCGCGCCACGATCATGACGGCCCGGCCGGGCATCGTCATCGGCCACAAGGGGCAGGATATCGAAAAGCTCCGCGAAGAGCTGGCCAAGATAACGGGCAAGGAAGTTTATCTGGAGATCAAGGAAATCAGGAATGCCGATCTCAACGCCCAGTTGGTGGCCGAGAATATCGCCGTCCAATTGGAGCGGCGCGTGTCTTTCCGGCGGGCGATGAAAAGGGCCATCAAGACGACGATGGACATGAAGGCTCTGGGGATCAAGGTGCAAGTTTCCGGCCGGCTGGGCGGCGCCGAGCTGGCGCGCCGCGAGACGCATAAAGAAGGATCCGTGCCCCTGCATACCTTGCGGGCCAATATCGATTACGGCGCCGTCGCTGCGCGTACCGTGGCGGGCAAGGTCGGAATAAAAGTCTGGATTTGTGTCAAACCGGAGCAGGAGCCGGATGTGAAAGCGGGGGTGCAACGTGCCGGAAATGCCTAAGCGAGTCAAGTACCGCAAAGTCCAGCGCGGGAGCATGAAGGGTGAAGCGACGTCGGGCGACACGCTGGCGTTTGGCGAGTATGGTTTGCAGGCGTTGGATCGCGGCTGGATCAAGGCCATTCAGATCGAGGCCTGCCGCGTGTCCATCAACCGGCATCTGAAACGCAAGGGCAAGGTTTGGGTGCGGATATTCCCCGACAAGCCGGTCAGCAAGAAGGCCTTGGAGACCCGCATGGGCAAGGGCAAGGGCGTGCCCGAATTTTGGGTGGCGGTGGTAAAGAACGGCCGGATGCTTTTCGAGGTGGATGGCGTCACCGATCATGTGGCGCGGGAGTCCATGCGGCTGGCGGCTTCCAAGTTGCCGATCCGGACACGTTTTGTCTCGCGCCACGAGGCGGCAGTTTAGTTGGAATCCATGTTTAATTGAAACGAATATCATGAGCAAGGCCAAGGAACTTAAAGAGCTGGCGCAGGACGAACTGGGGCAAAAACTCCAGGACCGGATCAAAGAAGCATTTGACCTGCGGAAGGTAAAGGCGACCGGCAAGTTGGATAATCCGCTTCAAATACGGATGGTTCGGCGCGAGATTGCCCGCCTGCGGACGCTGATTAACGAAAAAAAGAACGTGAAGGAAACGGGAAACGCCGGCCATGGAAATATCACGCGGAAAGCGTAAAGAACGGACCGGCATCGTCATCAGCGATGCCATGGATAAGACCATCGTGGTCAAGGTGGAGCGGCGCGTGCGCCATCCCCTCTATGGCAAGGAGATGAGGATGTCGAACACTTGTTTCGTCCATGACGAGGCCAATCGGGCCAAGGTGGGCGACAAGGTGCGAATTATGGAAACACGGCCGATGAGCCGGATGAAACGGTGGCGGTTGGTTGACGTGGTCCAGCCGGGCGCCGCGCCCGCGGTGTCCACGGACAACGCGTAAGGTCTTATGATTACAGAAGAAACATGTTTGGATGTGGCCGATAATACCGGGGCGCGCCAGGCCAAATGCTTCCGTGTTCTGGGCCAGCGCAAACGTTACGGGCATCTGGGGGACCTCATCAAGGTGGCAATCCGCGAGGCGCAACCGGGGGGATTGGTGAAGAAGGGCGAGGTGCGCCTGGCAGTCATTGTCCGCACGCGTAAGCCGATCCGCCGGCCGGACGGATCTTACCTGCGCTTCGATAGTAACGCCTGCGTGTTGGTGGATGACAGTTTGAATCCGCTGGGGACCCGTATTTTTGGGCCTGTGGCGCGGGAACTGCGCGACAAAAATTTCGCCAAAATTATTTCACTGGCGCCGGAGGTTTTGTAAGTATGGCGACGACCCACATGCATATTCGACGCGACGACATCGTGCTGGTCAGTGCGGGGCGCGAAGCCGAGGGCAAGAAGACCGGCAAAGTGCTCCAAGTCATGCCCGGCAAGGCCAAGGCCATCGTGGAGGGACTGAATTATATCCATAAAACCATGCGCAAATCGCAGGACCACCCCAAGGGCGGCATCGTCAAGAAGGAAGGACCGATCGCGGTCTCCAACCTGATGTTGTTTTGTCCGCACTGCAAGGGCGGTGTCCGTGTGGCGCGTGTGCGGGGTGAAAACGGCAAGGTGGCGCGTAAATGCAAGCAATGCGGGCATCTCTTCAATGGGTGAGGAATATGGCCAGACTGAAAGATAAATATGTCCAGGAAGTGATCCCGGCGATGAAAAAATTGCGGGGGTACCGGAACGTGATGCAGACGCCGCGCATGGTCAAGATTGTCGTGAATATGGGCATCAATTCCGCGGTGGAAAAGGATGTTGTCAAGACCCTGGCGCGCGATTTGGCCACGATCACGGGGCAGATGCCCGTAACCTGCTTGGCGCGCAAGAGCATCGCCAATTTCAAACTGCGCGAGGGCATGCCCGTGGGGGCCATGGTAACCTTGCGCGGGGCGCGCATGTACGAATTTTTCGACCGCCTGGTGAATACCGTGCTGCCGCGTCTGCGGGACTTCCGCGGCGTGCCTCCCAAGGGATTCGACGGGCGCGGCAATTACACGCTGGGCATGCGTGAGCAAACGGTGTTCCCTGAAATTGTGGCCGATGAAATCAAAAAAGTTCAGGGCATGCATATAACGATTGTGACGACAGCGGCGACCGACGATGAAGCCCGCGATTTTCTGAGGTTGATGGGTATGCCGTTCGCCGCTGTTGGAACCGGTACGAAATAAGGGAGGGCCTGCGCTTGGCGAAGTTGTCATTAATGGTTAAGGCCGGTCGCAAACCGAAGTTCAGCAGCCGGGGCTATCACCGTTGCCGCCGGTGCGGCCGCCGGCGGGCTTACATGCGTAAATTTCAATTGTGCCGCATCTGTTTCCGGGAACTGGCCTCGGTGGGGCAGATTCCGGGAGTGGTCAAGGCCAGCTGGTAGGGGACAGTATCATTATGAATCAGACCGATCCCATTGGCGACATGTTGACCCGCTTGCGGAACGCGAATATGGCCAAGGCCGCCGCGGTGGAATTGCCGTATTCCCGGATCAAGGATCAGCTCGCCCGTATTTTCAAGCGCGAAGGTTTTATCCAGGATTACACCGCCGAAGGCGGCGGCGTCAACAAGGTGTTGCGCCTGTATATTAAATTCGGCCCCGGGCGCGAGTGCGTGATCCGCGGTCTGCGGCGTGTCAGCAAGCCGGGTTTGCGGCGCTATGTGAGCGCCGCGGCCTTGCGGCCGATCAAGAACGGCACGGGCATCGCCATCGTGAGCACCTCGCGGGGTTTGATGACTGACCGTGAAGCGCGCCAGCAGAATGCCGGCGGCGAGTGGCTGTGCACAATCTGGTAAGGCGTTGGAACGGCAGAATACAGAAGTCAGTAGTCAGGATTCAGAGTGTTTGCGCTTAACAACATACTTGTTGATAATGATTTGCGTATATCCTGTGTTCTGTCTCCTGAATTCATGCAAAACGTGTAAAGGAGATTAGGGGCGATGTCGAGAGTAGGACAAAAGCCGATTCCCGTTCCGGCGGGCGTGGAGATCAAGCTGAACGATAAACTCCTGTCCGTCAAAGGACCGAAGGGAACCTTGAGCCGCGAGATTCCGGAGGCGTTCGAGATCCGTTTGGAACCCGGGCTGATTACGATCAAGCCCAGGATTTCAGACCCGGCGCTTGCTCCTTTGCACGGGCTCAATCGCCGCTTGATCGCCAACATGGTGGAGGGCGTGACCAAGGGCTTCGTCAAGGAACTTGAAATTCAAGGCGTCGGGTTCAAAGCCGCTGTGCAGGGCCGGAAAGCGGTCTTCATGCTCGGTTATTCCAGTCCGGTGGAGATGGACGTTCCCGCCGGCATCGAACTCAAAGTCGCGGAGAACGTCAATATCGTGGTCAGTGGCATGGATAAACAAAGCGTCGGTGATTTTGCCGCGCATATTCGGTCGTTTTATCCCGCCGAGCCATACAAAGGCAAGGGGATCCGCTACAAGGGCGAGTATATCAAGCGTAAAGTCGGAAAGACGGTGGCGTAATCATGAAGCTGAAAACCAGGTCGGAATATCTTAAACGGCGGCACCAGCGTCTGCGCAAGAAAGTCATCGGAACCACCCGGCGGCCGCGAATGTGTGTCAGCGTAAGCAATAAGCACATGTATGTCCAATTGGTGGATGATGTCGCGGCGGTGACGCTGGCGACGGTGTCCACGCTGACGTTGGAGCCGGCCGGTAAAAACAATCTCGACGCCGCCAAACGCCTGGGGGCCAAAATCGCCGAGATCGCGAAAACCAAGGAAATCGGCGAGGTGGTGTTCGATCGGGGCGGACATGCCTATAACGGGCGCGTCAAGGCCATTGCCGAGGCGGCGCGCGCCGCCGGAATGAAATTATAAGCGCGGAACCTATGGAAAATAAATCGCATCAAGACCGGATGATCAAGGACGATGTGTCCTCCAGCGAGATGGAAGAATATGTCGTCCAGGTGAAACGTTGCTCCAAAGTCGTCAAGGGCGGGCGCCGTATGAGTTTCAGCGCCGTCGTCGTGGTTGGCGATCATAAGGGCTGTGTCGGGTATGGGCTGGGCAAGGCCAATGAAGTGGCCGACGCTATCCGCAAGGGCGGCGACATTGCCCGTAAAACCTTGTTTCATGTCAAGCTGAGCGGCACCACTATTCCGCACGATGTCTTCGGTAAGTTTTCCGCTTCGAAGGTCATGTTGAAGCCGGCCGTGGATGGCACAGGTGTTATCGCCGGCGGCGGGGCGCGCGTTGTGCTGAATCTGGCCGGCGTCCACAATGTGTTGGCCAAGTCGATGGGCAGCAATAATAAATGGAACGTTGTGCACGCCACAATCAATGCCTTGCGGCAGTTGCGCGCAAAGTCCGAATCGGACGCCCTGCGGGGTGTGGGCGGCTTCGATCAACGGCCGGCCGGCGCGCTGGAGGCGGAATTATGATGAGTCTGCACCAGTTGAAAAATACGCCGGGCGCCCGGCGTCCCAAGATGCGCGTGGGCTGCGGTCCGGGATCGGGTAAGGGCAAAACCTGCGGACGGGGCCACAAGGGGCAATATGCCCGCTCGGGCCATAAGCATAAAGCCGCCTTCGAGGGCGGCCAAATGCGTCTGCTCCGCCGGATTCCGAAGCGCGGCTTCAACCGTCCCGACAAGCGCACGTATCGGCTGGTGCCGGTCGATCGTTTAAACCGTTTTGAGGATGGACTCGAAATCACCGCCGCTGTTTTGGAGGCCGCGGGTTTGATTAAGTCCGGGATTGAGGGTGTCAAAGTGCTCGGTGGCGGCGAGCTGAAGAAAAAACTGGCCGTCAAAGTCCAGGCTTTCAGCGCCAGCGCCAGGCAAATAATTACGACTGCCGGCGGAACCGCGGAAGTCGTCGCGTAATCTGCAACGCCGGAGCTTCCCGTCCGAGGCTGACAATATTTGCCGCCTAACTTATGCTTTCCGCATTCATAAATTCATTTAAGGTCGAGGAACTTCGCAAGCGGATCCTGTTCACGCTTTTTATGGTGTTTCTCTGCCGTTTGCTGAGCGTGGTGCCGACGCCGGGTGTGAGCACCGGCGAACTTCAGGCCCTGATTCAGCACATCTCCAATCAAGTGGGCGGCGGATTGCTGGGGCTCGTGGATTTATTCAGCGGCGGCGCCATGAGCAATTGCGCCATCGGCGCTTTGGGCATCATGCCATATATCAGCGCCTCCATCATCCTGCAATTGATGACGGCGGTCGTGCCCAGCCTGGAGCGCTTGGCGCGCGAGGGCGATGTCGGCCGGCAAAAAATTACCCAGTACACCCGCTATCTGACGGTGGTCTTGTGCATCGTTCAGGGGTATGCCATGGCTGTGGCGCTCCAGAACCCTTCGGCCCTCTTCGGGCGCAATGTCGGCGAGATTGTCAGTATGCATTCGGTCTGGGGGTTCCGCCTGGTCACGGTGGTGACCATGACCACGGGCACGATGCTCATGATGTGGCTGGGCGAGCAGATCACCCAGTCGGGGGTGGGCAACGGTATTTCGCTGATTATCACCGTCAATATCATCAGTCGTCTGCCGGGCGCCGTCCAGGCCATGATGCGCATGTTCCGTCCGGTGGGCGGCGGTGAAGCCCAGTTTTCGGCTTTCCATCTGGTCGGACTGCTCTTGATGATGTTCCTGGTGGTGGCCGCCACCATTGCCGTTACCCAGGCCCAGCGCAAGATTCCCGTCCAGTATGCCAAGCGCGTGGTCGGGCGCAAGGTGTTCGGCGGACAAAGCACGTATATGCCGCTCAGGATCAATTATTCGGGGGTCATGCCGATCATCTTCGCGCAGGCCATCCTCATTTTCCCTCAAAAGATTTTCGAGATGCTGCCGGGCGAATTTTTCAAGCACGTCGCTGTGGCTTTTCACATGGAGAGTTCGCTTTACATGGCGCTCTACGGTCTCATGATCCTGTTCTTTTCCTATTTCTGGGTTGCCACGGTTTTCAATCCCGTGCAGATCGCCGACGACCTTAAAAAAGCCGGAGGGTATGTGCCGGGCATCCGGCCGGGCGCCTCGACCGCCGAGTTTTTGGACCGCACCATGACCCGGATTACACTGGCGGGCGCGGTCTTCCTGACCGTCATCGCAGTCATCCCGACGATTATGGCGCGCCAATTCAGTATTCCCTGGCTGGTCGCTTCCTTTTTCGGCGGCACCAGTCTGCTGATCATTGTCGGTGTCATGCTCGATACGATGCGGCAGGTGGAATCGCATCTCATCATGCGGCATTATGACGGCTTCCTTAAAAAGGGCAAACTGCGCGGCCGGCGCTGATTAGGGGAAATGGAAAATGGTTAATGGTTGATGGTAAATGGAAGAGAGGGCAGACTGTGCCGCAGTTGTTTTGCCTTTGCATTAACAATTTACCATTCACTATTCACCATTGACCATTGACCATTGACCATTAAACATTAACCATGTTCTTCGATATGAGCATTCAGGCCATTATTTTACTGGGCGCGCCGGGCGCGGGGAAGGGCACCATGGCGGAAGCCATTCGCGGCGCCACCGCCTTCATTCATGTTTCCACGGGTGACATGTTGCGCGAAGCGATCAAAGCCGGCACGGCGGTGGGCCGCGAGGCGGAGGCCTTCATGCGCCGCGGGGCGCTCGTTCCGGACGATATCATTCTGAAAATAGTCATGGAACGCCTTGCGCAGGGCGCTCCGGATGCGCGCTATATGTTTGACGGTTTTCCGCGGACACTGGAGCAGGCGCGCCTGATGGACGCCGAGTTCGCCCGCCGCGGCGCGAAATTGATCAATGTGTTTTTGTTGGACGTTTCGCCCGCGGTGTCTTTGGAACGCCTGGGTGGGCGGCGGATTTGCCGCCGGTGCGGCGCCAATTTCCATGTGCGCAATATTCCGCCTAAGACGGAAGGGATTTGCGATAACTGCGGCGGCGAGTTGGCCCAGCGTCCCGACGATTGCCGCGAGACCATTTTGAAACGGCTCGAGGTGTTCCAGCAGCAGACCGCCGGACTGGTCGCTTACTATGAAAAGCGCGGACTTTTACAGCGGGTGGATTCGTCCGGGCCGCGCGCCGAGACCGTGGCGGATATCATGAAGCGCCTGTCATGATCATCATCAAGAGTCCCGAGGACATTGCCAAAATGCGCGTGGCGGGGAGGAGTGCGCGGGCGATTTGCGAGGCGTTGGCCGCGCATGTAAGCCCCGGTATCACGACGCAGGCGCTTGACGATGAGGCCGGTGAACTCATGCGGCAACAGAGGGTGCGCAGCGCATTTCTGGGATACCGGGGGTATCCCGGCGCCGTATGCGTTTCGGTGAACGAAGAAGTGGTGCATGGCATTCCCGGATCGCGGCGCATTGCCGTGGGCGATATTGTCGGCATCGATGTCGGCGTGGAAGTCAACGGGTTTCATGGCGACACCGCCCTGACGGTTATGGTGGGCGTGACCGATCCGGACGTTATTCGGCTGGTGGAGGTGACGAAACAGGCGCTTCAGGCCGGGATTGCCCAGGCGCATGTGGGCCGGCGGTTATCGGACGTGTCGCATGCGATCGAAGCGACCGCGGTGGCGGCGGGGTTCACAGTGGTGCGTGACTTTGTGGGGCACGGCATCGGGCGCCGGATGCACGAAGATCCGCAGATCCCGAATTATGGGCCCCCGGGCAGAGGGCCAAAACTTTTGGCGGGCATGACTCTGGCGATCGAACCTATGGTCAATCTGGGCGGGGCCGAGGTTCAGGTGTTGGCGGACGGTTGGACCGTGGTGACGCGCGATCGGCGTCCGTCGGCCCATTTTGAGCACACGGTGGTCGTGGGCGAAACGATGGCCGCAGTGCTGACCGAGTAGGTTGTCGAAAAATCGCTTGACCATGCACCCGACGTTGTGATATAAAAATAAACTTTCGGGCATGGTTCAACGGTTCACAGTTGATGGAGGTTGAAGATTTCCGATTCAATCCGCCAAACCGTGAACATCAAAACCGTGAACCTTGCGGAGTATATAGGATGAAAGTTAGAAGTTCAGTCAAGCGAATGTGCGAACAATGCAAAATTGTCCGCCGGAAAGGTGTCGTGCGGGTTATTTGCAGTAACGTGCGGCACAAACAGCGGCAAGGATAAATCTTAAGAAAGAGTGTGCTATGCCCAAGATTCTCGGGATTGATATCCCCGGTAAAAAGCGAGTGGAATATTCCCTGCGCTCGATTTATGGAATCGGTTTGGCGCGGGCGCAGAACATTGTGCGCAAGGCCCGGATCGATCCTGTCAAGCGCGCCGACGATTTGACCGGCGAAGAACTGAACAAGATCACCAATATCATCCAGGACGGGTATGTATTGGAGGGCGATTTGCGCCGCGAGGTGGCCCAGAACATCCGCCGCTTGATCAGTATCAATTCCTACCGCGGGCTTCGGCATCGCAAGGGACTGCCTGTGCGCGGTCAGCGGACGCATACCAATGCGCGCACGCGCAAGGGTGTGCGCAAAACGGTCGGGGTTGTGCGCGGCAAGGAAGCGCGCGCGGCGGTAAAGACGGAAAGCGCCGGCGGGGCGCCCAAAGCGTCGTCTGCGCCCAAAACCGGCGGCGCGCCCAAGGCGCCGGCCGCATCCAAGTGAGGAATGGACATTTTTCGCGAAGGCGGCTCCGCCTTAGTTGGAAACCAAGGAGATTTTAAGTATGGCCAGTGACACCAAACAAACACCGACGGATAAGGAACTCGTGAGCGCCGCATCGGTAAAATCCGGCGCCAAGAACAAGGCGGCCGCGGAAGGCGCCGCTCCGGCAAAGTCCGGCGGCAAGAAGGATGCGGTGGCGCCCAAGGCCCCGGCCGCGGAAAGCGTCGTTTCGGCCGAAGGCGCAACTCCCGCGGAAGCCAAGCCCGTGCGTGTCAAAGCGGCGCGTACGGTGTCCGTGGGCATCGCGCATGTTAATGCCACGTTCAACAACACGCAGGTCAGTATTACCGATCCGAAAGGCCAGGTTCTGGCGTGGAGCAGTTCCGGGCGGATGGGATTCCGGGGCACCCGCAAAAGCACCGCTTATGCGGCCACGATGGTTGCCCAGGAAGTGGCGCGGCAAATTTCACCCTATCGCATGCAGGAAATTGAAGTTCGCGTGCAGGGACCGGGTTCCGGACGCGAATCGGCCGTTCGGGCCCTGCAGTCGGCGGGGTTGATGATCACGCTGATTCGGGACGTGACACCGATGCCGCATAACGGTTGTCGGGCGCGTAAGCGTCGCCGCGTGTAATCGCATTCTTGGCGGCAAACTGTAGCGCAAGATAACTTTGAGTCAGTCAGTTAAGGAAAGGGGATCTGAGGTATGGGACGATATAAGGGACCAGCATGCCGCTTGTGTCGCCGGGAAGGCATGAAGCTTTTCCTCAAAGGCGACCGGTGTAATATGGCCAAGTGCCCGATCGATACGGGGCGGCCGGCCCCGGGAATGCACGGAGCGCGCCGAACCAAGGCGTCCGATTATTCCAAGCAGTTTCGGGAAAAACAGCGTTTGCGGCGGTTTTACGGCTTGCAGGATGGCCAGTTCAGGCTGTTTTTCGATCGTGCGGCGCAACAACATGGGATTACAGGTGAAACTCTCTTGCAGATGCTGGAGATGCGCTTGGATAACCTGGTCTATCGTTTTGGCTTCAGTCCCTCGCGGCGCGCGGCGCGGCAGTTTGTGCTCCATCAGCACCTCACCGTTAATGCGCGCCGGGCGGATGTTCCTTCCATGATTCTCAAGGCCGGCGATCGGGTGGCGGTGAAAGACCATAAGCAAAGCCGGGAACTGGCCAAGAAATGGCTCGATGCCAATGAAGGCAAGACCGTCTCGCCCTGGCTGGCGGTGGATCGCGGAAATTTTGCCGGCGATGTGCTGCGCGTGCCGAGCAGGGATGAAATCGGGCCTTTCGTGAACGAGCAGCTGGTGGTGGAATTGTGTTCGAAATAAGACAAGGTTCATGGTTCAACGGTTCACAGTTATGAAGGTTGCAGATTTTTGCTTCAATCTGTTCAACCGTGAACCCCGGAACCGTGAACCCTGAACCCTGAAACTTGACGGAAGGATAGTTCCATGACAGTCAAAATTGGTCGCTTCGAAATGCCGAAAACGGTCGTAAAGGACGAGCGCACGGCAACAAGCACGTATGCCAAGTTCATGGTCGAGCCGCTGGAGTCCGGTTATGGGCATACCATGGGCAACTCCTTGCGGCGTGTCTTGCTCTCTTCTTTGGAAGGGGCCTCCATTTCCGCCGTCAAAATCGAGGGGGCCTTCCATGAATTCTGCGCCGTGCCCGGTGTGGTGGAGGATGTGACCGATGTCATTCTCAACCTGAAAAAAGTGCTGTTCAAGATGTATTGCCGCGAGCCGCGCAAAGTCCGCATCAAGGTCAAGGGGCCGGGCGAAGTTACCGCCGCCAATATCGAAACGGACCAGTTCGTGGAAGTCGTGAACCCGGCCCACTATATCTGCACCCTGGCCGAGGATGGCAAGTTCGAGGCCGAGCTCGAAATCAGCCTGGGCCGCGGATATGTCCCGGCGGACTGGAAAGAAAATAAGGGACAGGAAATCGGCATCATTCCCATCGATTGTATCCATTCACCGGTCCAGCGGGTCAATTACTCGGTGGAAAATGTCCGCGTCGGACGCCGTACGGACTATGAAAAATTGATCATGGAAATCTGGACGGACGAACGCATTACGCCGGACGAAGCCATGATCCGTTCGGCCGCCATCCTCCGCCATCATTTGGACGTCTTCGTCAACTATAATGAGGACCTGATCGAATTCGAGCAGAACGAAAAGACGGTGGACATCGATCGGGAGGGTATGCGCAAGAAGCTGAATATGAGCGTGAACGAAATCGAGCTTAGCGTGCGCGCCGCCAACTGTCTGAACAACGCCAATATTCTCACTGTGGGCGAGTTGGCTACGAAAACCGAAGCGGACATGCTCAAATACCGCAACTTCGGCAAGAAGTCGCTGCTCGAAATCGAGGAGAAACTGCGCGAGATGGGTCTCTCCATGGGCATGCAGATCGACGCCGATCTGTTTACCCCCCGTCCCGCGACGCCGGCGACGAACATTGCGGCCGCCAAGAAAGAATAGTGAATGCGCACGGAGCCCGAATTCAGGAGTCAGGATTCTGTCGCCTGACTACCGATCAGTTACTAAGGAATTATCATGCGACACAAGATGGTATCGACAACATTCGGACAGTCAGGGGCTCATCGGCGCGCCATGCTGGCGCAACTGGTTTGCTGTTTGATTGAAGAAAAGCGCATCGAAACGACCTTGGTGCGCGCCAAGGCGGCCCGTGGGTTGGCCGAAAAAATGGTTACACTGGCGCGCGCCGGCACCTTGGCCGCCCGGCGTAAAGCGATTGCGACGCTGCGGCGTCCCCCGATGGTGAAAACGCTCTTCGAGCAAATCGCGCCCCAGTGCCAGGACCGTTCCGGCGGCTATACGCGCATCGTTAAATGCGGCGCGCGCCGGGGCGACAACGCGCCCATGGCAATTCTGGAATGGGTCAGCATCGCGCCGGTCGATAAAAAGAAGAAAAAGCCGGCAACCAAGACAGACGAAAACAAGTCCTCCCCAAAGGCCGAGGAAAAGAAAGCCGGCGGTTAACCGAGCCATTAACCATTTGCCATTGACCATTAACCATATCTAAGGGACGCCATGCCTAAGTATCGCTATACGGCGGCTGATTCCCAAGGCGCAGAAAAAAGCGGCATGCTGGATGCCGCTAACAAGCCGGCTGCACTGGTTAAACTTCGCGAAATGGGGCTGCATCCCTCGGCTGTGGAAGAAGTGGCGGTGGCGGCCGTTCCTCGGCGCGCACAAGGCTCAGTCCAGCGCGCGGGCGCGCGCGGCAACAGCGGCCTGAACGTAAGTCTCTCCATCCCCCTCCCCAAGTTTCTGCGCCGGCGCGTCAAGCCCAAGCAGTTGACGACGTTCACGCGCCAATTAGCCACATTGATCGACGCGCGCGTGCCGCTCCTGCGGGCCTTGCAGATTCTCCAGAAACAGGAACAGAGCGCCGGTTTGCGGGAAATTATCGGCGAACTGTGCGAAACCGTCGAGGGCGGCAGCACCTTTGCCGAAGCGCTCAGCCAGCACCCGAAAGTCTTCAACAAGCTGTTCGTCAACATGGTCAAGGCCGGTGAAATCGGCGGCGTGCTCCAGTTGACCTTGAACCGCCTGACCGAATTCGTGGAGAAGGCCGAGAAGATCAAAACGCGCGTGAAGGGCGCCATGATCTACCCGATCGTCGTGTTGGTCATGGCCCTGGGCATCACGGGGGTCCTGATGGTCTTGATCATCCCCAAGTTCACGGAAATTTTCAAGGAGCTCCTGGCGGGCAAGGAAATGCCCGCCATAACCCAATTCGTGGTCTCCATCAGCAATACCCTCGTGCACCGCTTCCCGGTGGTGATCGGGGCCGTTGTGGCGTTTGTCGTGCTCGTCAAGCTGGTGGGCCGCACCAAGTTCGGGCGTTATCAGTTGGACAAGCTTATGCTGAGCGCGCCGATTTTCGGCGCGTTGTCCATGCGCGTGAGCGTCTCGCGCTTCACGCGCACGCTGGGGACGCTGCTGAGCTCCGGTGTGCAGATCTTACAAGCCCTGACGATCGTGCGCGAAACGGCCGGCAACGAAGTCATTTCGCGGGCCGTGCAGTCCGTGCACGACAGCATCAAGGAAGGCGAAACCATGTCGGCGCCGTTGGAAGCTTCGCGCGTGTTCCCGAGCATGGTGGTGAGCATGATCGCCGTGGGCGAGGAGACGGGCCGCCTGCCCGACATGCTGGTCAAGATTGCCGATACCTATGACACGGAAGTGGACGCCGCCGTGGACGGCCTGACTTCCATCATTGAACCCATCCTGATCATCGTCCTGGCCGTGGTCGTGGGCACGATTGTCATCGCCATGTTCATGCCGCTGGTCAGCATCATCTCCAACCTGAAATAATCCGTGCGCATTAATCGGAGATCACCATGCGGCATCTTTTGTTCGGCATTCCAATCCTGGTATCCACCTTGGCATTGATCGGCGCGGCGTCCTATAACCAGGGATTGGAGCAGGATGCGGCCGGCGCCCGCGCGATGGATGCCTACGCAGCCTATGCGCGGTTCTTCGGACTGAATCCCACCAATTCCGCCGACGCCTGCTTGGATTTTGACGGTGATCGTTTGAACACTCTGCAAGAGTTTGACCAGCTGACCGACCCCTTTGCGCCCGATACCGATCGCGATGGATTCGAGGATGACATGGACGCCAATCCGATCAGCCGCGCCTATATCCAGTGGGGCGCGCCGCAGTTCACCACCGGGGATTTTTATGATTATGCGCATCCCGACTGGTTCCTGACCGCTTATAAAAATGGCGGCGAATGGATCGCTGACCAATCCAAAACATCTTCTTCGCAATCCACAATCAGCAATCCGAAATCTGCAATTCCCGCGTGGTATGCGCCAGCCTCGGAAAGCAATGGCATTGCGAGTCTTTCTCTTGACCTTGATCGTACAATCTTGACCAACAACCTGCGCTATGCCATTCATTATTCTTCCGGTAGGGCGGGACAGCCTGCCCCGCCGTCGCTCTACGTCGATCTCCTGGACACCAATGGCGTGTTTGTGGTCAAAGACCTCTATGGCAACATGATGGAGGGGACCAATGCGGAATCCGTCGTCGTGCTCGACATTCCGACCGGACGGTTCGCCAATGCCGCCGTTATTCATCTGCGGCGCGGAACCGGTGACGTGACGGTGTTTGAGGGCCAGTTGTACATCGACGAGGATGGCGACGGACTCGACGCTGATCAGGAGCGCCAATTGGGAACCTCGGACTATCTGATTGACACCGATGGCGACCGGATAAGCGATTACGATAAATGTTTTGGTGGCGGAAGCTCCACCAATCGTCCGGCTGGCGGCGGCAACGATGACGGCAAGGACAATGATCGTGGTAAAAACAAGGATAAGAAAGTCGGCATAATCTACGTGGATCAAGCCGTTGGCAACGATCAGCACACCGGTCGTGCGCGTAATGCCGCCGGTCAGGATGGCCCGAAGAAGACGGTTCGTAAAGGCCTGTCCGCGGTTGACGAAGATCAGGCGCACACGCTCGTCATCAAATCCGGCGCTTACCATGAAAATATCGATCTGCGCGGGAAGAATGTAAAGGTGGTTATTGAGGGAAACGTTCGGCTGTAAGCAAAAGCAAACGCCCAACGTCGAACGTCCAATGGGAAGAAAAGATTGAGGAGATATAAGCATGAGTGCGCCAACGAAGATAATTCTGAAATCACCCTGTTTTTTCGAGACTGTCCGGCGCTTGCCCTTCGTAGCGCCTTGGCGTAGGAAGGTCCGCCGTCCCTGCTTCGCCAAGGCTTCGCAGGGCAGGCTGTCGTCCGTCATCAGTCTTCGCCGGGCTGTCGTCTGGTGTCTGTCGTCCGTCGTCTGTTTTCCGATCGCCTCCGTCTGGTCTGGCGATTTAACAACCGACAATCTAACGGTCACAAAAGACGCCACGATTATGGGGAGCATGTATTTTTCCTCAACTGTCGATGGGACAAACGGCGGCACAACAATTACATGGACAGAAGTGGCGGGACTTCCTATGCCAGTCGGTGGCAGCGCTACTCCTGTTTATGGAGTTATAGGCACGAATATCTATGTGGCCCCGATGTGGAACACAAATGTTTATAAGTTTACTGGATCAACATGGGTGTTGGCTCCTCCAAAGGTCTCTGCTATCGTAGGAAACGGGGGTTGGGTTTCGTGTGGGGAGTATTTTTATGCGGTTGGTGGGTGGGATGGCGGTTATTCCAGACGTGCATATCGCTGCGACGGAGCGACATGGACAGAATTAGGCAATTTTAGTGCCGCTCGAACGTTTTGTCAGGGCGCGACGATTGGAACGAATATTTATATTATTGGCGGTGAATACTCGGGATATCCGTATAAGACGAACGTCGACCATTTGCTGCCCAATAATTCTTTTGAACAAGTGCCGGGCATACCGAATGGTGTTGATGAAACGCCAGGATGCGCAGAGCTGAACGGTTATATGTATGTAATAGGAGGCTCATCGTCCGATCAGCCCTATGGCTCTACGAATGTATGGAAGGGAGATGGTGTTACATGGTCGCGCGCGGCAGCTCTCCCGGCAGCACGAAAATGCGGTGCCGCAGCAACGTTGAATAATAAAATTTATTTCTTTGGTGGGAAAGGAACTGACGGCGCAGCTAAAACGAATGTTTTTCAATTTGATGGAGTGCAGTGGCAAGAAGTGCCTGGTTTCTCTATGGGCACGTATTATTTTGGAGCCATAACTATGGGCGGCAGCATATACTGCATAGGCGGAGGAACTCCGGTGAGTTCCTCAATAACAAACGTGTGGCGAATGGATGTTTTATCGACCACCTCCAGCAATGTCACCACGCTGATAATCTCCTCCAACAGTATCACCCTCGGCGGGGAAACACGCTCAACCTGGCCCACCGGGAATGGGGCGGCCTCGAACAATCTCTCCGATATCACCGATCCAGCCGCCGCCCGCGCCAATCTGGGACTTGGTAGCGCGGCGACCAATGCGGCCGGTGCCTTTTTAACTCCCACCGGCAATGGCTCGCAATTGACCGGAATTACGGCAGGCCAGGTGGCGGGCGCACTGGCGGCTTCGAATAATCTCTCGGATGTTGCCTACCAAGCCACGGCCCGCGCCAACCTCGGACTGGGTACCGCGGCGACGAACGCGGCCAGCGCCTTTTTGAGTACGGCCGGCGGCGTGATCAACGGTTCTCTTGCTATCAACGGGGCCATTGTGGTCGGCGCGCCCGTCGGCGATATTCCGATGGGCGTTTACACGAACCGGTAACAAATCTGGCACAAAGGCATCCGGCTTCACCCAGAGGCTACGCCGGACAGGGAAGACACATAGTGCCCCCAAAGCGGGGCGGGCTCTTGTAGCCGCGGCGGTGACGCAGTGGCCGCCGAAAGAATCCACGCCGTCACCGGCGCGGCTACGAAAAAGCAATTTTCTATTGGATCAAGATAATGTGCGCAAAATTTAGATTATATTTTCTGGTTTCTGCATTCTGCATTCTACATTCTTCATTTCTTTTCGCCCAGTTCCCTTCCTGGTGGCTCGTCCGCGGCGCCGTCGATCCCCGCCTGCCGCCGAACGATTACGCCCCAATCACATGCGGACAATTGAAATGGATGGCGTTAAACGCCTACTACGAAATGGAATCGTATTTCGGCGCCGGCGCCAACGTCACATCCCTGATCAGTACTTTCCCCATCACCAATAATTACTTTCCAAACGTTTCGCATGGCTATCTCGCCAATATCGGCCAGGTCAAATACGTGGCCCAACCGTTTTATGACCGCCTCCACGAGTTCAATCTAACCAATACCTTCCCCGCAAATATGCCCGGCTATTATCCCTGGGGCAATTTTTCGCCCACCAACGACTACGCTGTTGCCAATATCGGCCAGGTAAAATACGCGTTCAGTTTCGATTCGGCCGTGGATTCTGACGACGATGGCTTGTCGGATTGGCTGGAAGCGAAACTCGGGACAAATCCATATAATCCGGATACGGACGGCGACGGGCTTTCGGATAAATGGGAAGTGGAGCATGGCACGGATCCAACCGTCTTTGGCGATGTCGTTCCCCCGGTTATTACGGTTACATCTCCAACGGTCTTTCCGACCTGGTACACCACTAACCAGGTTTTCACTATAGCCGGGACGGCCTCCGATAATGTCGGTGTTGCCCAGGTCGCGTGGACGAATGACCGCGGCGGGTTCGGGGTATGCTCGGGGACGACGGCATGGAGTCAGGCCGGGATTGCATTGTTTTACGGTACGAACACGATCACGGTAACGGCCCGTGATGTAAACAGTAATTCGGCGTCGGATACACTGACGGTGCTGGCGGGTTTAATCCCAACCGCCGGGTTAAAACTCTGGGTGAAGGCGGATACTGGGATAACGAAGGACACGAATGGTTTTGTCGGCGCATGGGCGGATCAGTCCGGGAATGGGTATAACTTCTTACAATCTATA
>Ga0172380_10000304_pt1 | contig 100700 bp, 63 predicted proteins | sample Leawe162metaG_FD_119747 | JGI IMG/M metagenome (GOLD analysis project Ga0172380, IMG submission 119747) | Leachate microbial communities from a municipal landfill in Southern Ontario, Canada - Leachate well 162 metaG | ecosystem: Engineered > Solid waste > Landfill > Unclassified | place...
ATATCAAAAGCTCCGTTATTGGTTTGATCTGGGTTGTGGTAAACACAGATTCTGAGCCAACTGACAGGGCTTTTGTGCTTTTTAAAAGATTACTTTGGTATCACTCCCGTGAATAATTGCGGTTGCCTTGTTCTACTATATGTATAAGTTGAAAGCCTGTCAGTAGGTCTAACATAGACATTCACCGTCGGCCTGAATACGTATTGCGTCAATTAAAAAAACTGACTTTAGATCAAGCGTTGCGTCATGGAAAATCTTACGCCTTTTTACTCAAAGCCCCAGCAACCAAATCCTCATGCACTGTGATCTGAGCAGTCATTGAGTGTTGTTCACCGGGGCCTAGTGTTATGGAGTTTTCGAGCGCATTGGCTGTTTCGATGCAGACCATCTTCTTCCATCCCTCAGGGTTCATATCGGCCATTTTTGCTGTCAGCTCCGCTCCCGGATTCCAAATCACGGTGGTGTTCGAATGGCTTTTGCTAACGGTGATGCGGCGGTTGAGCGCGGGGTCATGCAAGGCTACGGTGGCTGAAGTGTTGATGTAGGGTCTGTCAATCTCTCCCTTAAGAGTTAGGAGCTGATGGTCTTCCCCTTGACGTTTTTTCTTGAAACCATCGGTCTTGTCATAAAATTCTTTTCCAGCCAGGCCACTTATGCTTATTTGTTCGCAATCACCTACCAAGAAGTAGGTGTGCAGCGCTTCTGAAAAGCAGAGCGTACTCTCTGCGCGGTTCTCTACTGCTAGTTGCAAAACTAGGTCGGTGCCGAAGGTGAGCCTGTACTGCAGGTGAAACTGATCGAAACCGAGGGCCCGAGAAATTTCGTTGGCTTCTAAAGAAAGGACGAGAACGAGTAGCTCACCATTCATTGAGGCCGAAACAAGCTGCCAGTCTTCAGTTCGGGCAAAGCCGTGTGCTGGTCCATCGCTGCGATTGTCACACGCCGTGGCTGTGCGTGGCCCAAACCAAGGAAAAATAATGGGCACTCCACCGCGTATGGCTTTCCCTGGCACGTAGCTAGAATGGTCACTAAGAAACAGAATTGGCTTGTGATTGAGTGGTTGCCACTGTGTCAGGTGTGCACCCTGAAGATAGAGTTCGGCGGTGCATAAGGTTGTGGTGATAGTCGCGCACGTCAGCGTATGCTTTTCATCTATTGCCAAGATACCTGGTATCGCGAATTTTTTACTGTTAGCTGTGTGGTTAGTGTTCATGCTATGTGTGTTGCCTTTAAGAAAGTCTCCCGGGCCGAGTCGAATGCTATTCTAGGTGACCAAAATTACGGACTTTTTTACGGATACTATGCCTGTGTCATATGACAACCGCCCTTCTCAACTGATGCCTGGGTCAAGTGCTCCAGATAATGCCGACGCCATGATGCAGGCCCTGCAGGGGAATTTGAGAGAAAAGCCAATCTCCTATTTGCTCAAGGTCGCTGCATATTATGAGGCAACAGGACACTTGTACATTGGTACTGGTGCATTTAATGTCAAGGTTCAATTTGGTCTAGGAAAGCCTGTTAATGCTAGTTCTCCCCTTGGAAAAGGGGACGAAGCGATAATCGATCTGTTCACCTGGTCAGATGGTCAACTGGTTTTTGAATTAGGTAGACAACCAGAATCGGTGAACATTGTAGAGACAGCCGACGGTCTAGTAACCAAGGGCGAAGCTTTCATCGCTAATCTGAAGTTTTTAGAAGACAACTTTATAACTGAGAGTTCTTTTCTTATACGCTCGTCTAAGTTGTCCAAACGTAAATTGGAAGCCATAGTCAATTTGAGCTCTCTGCAAAACCACCAGGCTTTGCTTGATATGTATGGCAATGTCTACGGCACCCTCAATCTCGCCGACGTGGCTGAGCGAATGGGATTCAAGCGCAGCGAATGGGTTGCAGCTGCGACAGAACTATTGCGATTAGGATTGCTTTTAGCGCCAGACGGACGGAGCCTGCAGATATTCGATACTAGTAGTGCTGATTCAACTGAGGAAGATGCGCCGGTTGTTGAAGCGACTAAGTCGCTGTCCGGGCAAAGTCAACAGCCGATGCAGCAAAGTCAACAGCTGAATTTGCAAAACCAGTCGGTGGTCCAGCCGCAACCGCTAGCGACTAAGACTTTCAAGGTTGGTATTCCTGAAATGCGCAATCTTGAGTTTTCGGATTTGGAAAACTCTTTGAAAACTTTGAGCAACCCTGATACTGGGCTCTTGTCGGATGAGACCTTTATCTTCATGCTCTCTCATGAATTCGCCCGGGCTCATCGATTTGGTTCGATATTGACACTAGCTGCATTTTCAATCAGCGCCGAGAATGCAAAAGACAATCTCATTTCGCTAAGCGACCTTCGGGTCATTACAAAGGCGCTCTTAGATACGAAACGAGAGACCGATTTGCTCGGCCATTTCGGCGAGCAGAGCTTTGCTTTTCTGCTTCCCAGCGTCGATAGCGCCCAGACTTGTATCATGGTCGATCGTATTAATCAAAGTCTTCCTACGCTTCTGCCTACACTGGGGCATCTGCGACCCATGCTGCACTTCGGGATATCCACTGCTCCGACCGATGCCACTTCGATTGTGGCCTTAAGTACGATGGCCCAGGCTAACATGAAGATGGCTGCTGAGAAGAGAGTAAATCGCTTGGCAATTTAGCATGGCAAAGTAAGCCACAGCGATAACCCGCCGTTCTGCTGGCTCACACCACAGGTGCCACCATGGCTGAGTATGATTGCTTGGGCTAGAGGTAAACTCAAGCCCAGCGAAATACTACCAGAAGGCAGCTCGATTGGCTGGAATGGCTCAAATAACTTGGAGAGAACGGTATTCTGAATAGAAAGTCTTTCACTGTTAAAAGCAATGGTGTAGGCTTTGCTGCGATTTGCAGAAACCATGGTTACAACTATATTAATGGTGTCGCCCTGCTCACTGAGGCGCAAGAGTCCTTCAAGTGACTTAGTTATAGCCTGCTGTAAACGCTCCTGATCTGCGGCTATTTTGCCATCGCAGCCTTCGAAAATGACTGACACCATAAGATCATCCGCGAGACTGTATGTGGCATCAACAGCGGCGTCTATGACGTCTTCTACGTCGAACTGGCTGATGCGCATATCTAGCTGCCCAGCTCTCAGCTTTTCTAAATCAAGCAAGTCGTTTATCAGTGCGATTAAATGCTCAACTTCATCTACTGCCACTTTTGTGCTTTCAATAATAGTATTGTTTACCTGGCCGTAGACGCCCATGGGCAGCATGTGCAAGAAGCCTGCCACCGAAGTCAAAGGCGTCCGCAAATCATGGCTGACCATGGCCAGAAAAGCTTCTTTCATTTTCTCAATCTCGCGCTTTTCCGTGACGTCAATCACTGTGGCTAATTGTTTGCTTCGGCTGCTTAGTTGGTCTAGCGAAACATCTGTTACTGAAAATTCAACTGGTATCTGGCTATGGTCTTTCTTGGCGGCAATCAGATCAACTACTCCTTCAATCATGCTGCTATCTAGAAGAGCAGTGGGCTTTGGCCCTGGAATGAGAAAATGACGGGCAACGCTGGTGCCAACCATTGCACCCTGCTTGAAACCGAGCATTTTCTCTAGGGCGGGATTGGCATATTCTATTTCTTCTGCGTTTTCGCTTTCGTTAGCGTTTTGAATAATTGCTAAACCGATTGGCATCTGATCAATTATTGTTTGGACCTGCTCTTCGCTGGCTTGTACTACTGCTTCTTCACCTCTCAGTGAATGCGACATTTGGTGAAAGGCTTGGTCTAGCAAGGCGATTTCATCATCGCCGCGCAGTGGTGCCCGTAGAGGCTTGCGTTGACGCAGGCGTAGTGAATTATCTTCCACAATATTTAGACGCGATGTAATACTGCGCGTGAACAGCAGCGCTAAGACGATGGCCACAACAATATTGAGCGCTACACCGGCCATGAGTAAGCACTTAATCATGGCCCTCTGCGCTTGCAAGACCTTAGGGCTGGTGCTTTCAATTTTCTTCTCACTGTTGAGGAAGTCGATTAGGTCGTGAATCAGCCCTTCCATGTTCTTTTGCACTTTAGCTCGGAGCTTGACTGCATATTGCATGGCCACAAATTGTGCTTCTTTGTCGGTGATAGCGCGCATTTCTGCCAGGGTGCTCATGCCAGCTGTGACGCTGGTTTCGATTTTCTCAAGGAGAGCTAGTTGGCTCTTGTCGTCCTTAATGTGCTCTTTGATCCACTTAATTTCTTCAGGAATCTGCTGCCTGGCCCGATCGTATTTTCTGAGGCCTTCAGGGTCGTGGCTGACCAGGTATTTCGCCACACTGTCGCCAGCATCGTAGAGCGATTGCAGCATGTCTGTGGCTCTGGCGATAACCTCCTTAGCTGTTTCCTGCTTCAGTGATTCGCGCTCTGCTTCTTGCAAAAGCCAGACATGGCAGCCGACGAAAAGCAGTTCCGTTGCCAGAAGCAGCAAGACAACTAACAATCCCTTAAATCTTAGACTGAGCGAAAGTCTCACGAGACCTCCTGTTGGAGGGGGAGCTTGAGCCAGAAAACACTACCTTTGCCTTCTTCGCTGTTCACTCCAATTTCGCCATTATGGGCTTCTACTATGGCTTTACAGATTGCCAAACCCAAGCCGGTGCCTCCTTTTTTGTGGGCATCAGCTGCTTCGACCTGGCGATAGGCAATGAACACTGATTGCAAGTGCGCTTGAGGAATACCCCTGCCATGGTCAATCACGCCAATTTCAATGTGGCCGGGAGATTGTCTCGTGGCTAAGGTTACCACCGAACCAGCCGGTGAAAACTTGATGGCATTCGAAAGCAGATTGACTAGCACTTGTACGATGCGGTTGGCATCGACATTGAGAGTGACTGGGCAGTCGTTAACTTGCAACTGCACTTTGTGCTTTTCAGCAAAAACAGTGACGGCATTTATCGAGCGTTCAAAAATTACACTTAGATTTTCTCTGGCTGGTTCAATCTCTATTTTGCCTGATTCTAATTTGTCTAAGTCGAAGAGGTCGTTCAGCAAAAGTACCAGACGCTCTATGTTTTGCTGCATCAACTTTGTAGTCTCGGTCGCCTTGGGTGAGATCGCACCAAGAGAGTTGGTTTGAAGTTTTCTGAAGAATGACGAAACTTTTGTCAGTGGCTCTTTCAGTTCGGTGCGCACCATGGCAACAAATGCCTGGCGCATTTGCCTTATTTCATACTTTTCGCTGCTGTCGACAATCATGGCGAGGGTCTTGATTTCGCCTTCCATATCGATGGCCGCCATCATTAATTCAGCTGGGAAGGTCTTGCCATTGCGGCACATGGCTGTTAGCTCAGTTGTTCTTCCGCTGAATTGCTCTGAGTCTGCGAAAGTCTCTGGAATTTTTTGGCCGCTGGCAAATAGTTTCGATAGTCTCTTACCCATAAGTTGATGGTTGGAGTAGCTGAAGCTTTCTTCAAGGGTTGAGTTTAAAAACTCTATTGTGCCGTTGGCGTCGAGCATGGCGATGCTTACGGGCAGATGCTCAATTAAAGCCCGCACTCGCGCCTCGCTGGCCTTGAGCATGGCCATTTCTTTGCGCATGGCGTCGGCCGTGTCGTGAATAACACTGTCGACAGTTGCTATTTCATCATTGCCACTCATCAAGGGCTTTAATTTTTCCCCTTCGTGTAACAGAGTGATGTTTTCAGCTAGTTGCTCAATTCGGCCTGAGATGCGGCTTGTGAAGAAATAGGCAATCAGTGCCGCCACAATCAAGTTAAGTAATAAGCCGCCAATCAAAACAATTTCTGTTTGCCTCCTCATGGCTCTTTCTAGGTCAGGCCCAGCCGATTCAATCTTTTGACCAATAGCAATTAAGGCTGGAATATCTTTAATGAGCTGGTTCACCATCGGTTGAATAGTTTCGCGCTTTCGGTCCCAATCCTCTTTGGCGCCCGGCTCGGCTAAAGTTGAGCTTTTGCCTTGAATGTCTGTAATTACAGGCAAACAAATGGTGATGTTCTCTTCTATCCTATTGAGCAGGGCATTAGCTTCTTTGTTGTCTTTCAGCTCATTTTTGAGCCATTTGATAATTATTGGAACTTCTTCTTTAGATGCAGAGACACTATCGGCGGTGCCTAGCTGCAGGCTTCTGGCGTAGCGACCAACGGAATCTCCCGTGTCGTATATCACCAGCATTAAGCGACCAGCCTGAGCGCTCACTTCTCTGGCCCTCTCTTGCCGAGTGGCTTCCGCCTCCGCTTGACTGAGAAGCCATCCCAGGGTGCCTATAAAAGTCAGTTCACAGGCCAATAGAAAAAGTACAAGCAAAATTCCTTGTTTTGCCAGGCTCAACATTGGTCGTTGTCTGTTAATGGTCTTCAATTCTCGCCCTATTTCAAGGCTGGTAGAGGCTGGCAGTAGAGGCTAGTAGTCGTGGCTATAAATGTTTGCTAGACGAGTATAGCGCCAATTTGGCACGATACTTTTGAGCTAATTGTTTGCGCTAGTTTTTTGCACTAATTTTGGGGCACCTGGACAAGCTGTTTATGGCCCGAGTGAGGATAGTCGAATCAGGGTATATTCTCTGCACTGAAAGGTGATCGCTTTCCGGCTGTCAAGGAATAATTTTGTGGCCAAAATCGTAGTGGTGGAAGATGATATTAGCCTTGCTGAGCTGGTTCGAGACTTTCTCGAACACGAGGGCAACCAGGTTAAGGCCTTTCACAACGGTTTGGAAGGTCAGAATTTTATCTTAGCCAATCAGCCAGACCTAATTATTCTTGACTGGGATTTGCCTGGCCTCACCGGCATTGAGATTTTGGCAGATTATCGTGGTTTTGGCGGCAAATGCCCAGTGATTATGCTCACTGGCCATCAAGACGTCGACGACAAAGAAAAAGGCTTTGATGAAGGGGCGGATGACTACCTCACCAAACCATTTAACTTGAAGGAGTTAGGTGCGCGGGTGCGCGGCCTCTTGCGTCGCTCTCAAGCGGTAATTGGCAATGTGGTAACGGTGGGAGATATAGTCGTCGACCTCGATACCAGTAAAGTGCTTAAAAGCGGACGCAACGTCACCCTTGTGCCCCGTGAGTTTCAGTTGCTTTCTTATCTAGTGAAGAATCGCAAGGAGACTTTGAGCCCCCAAGAACTGCTCGATAACGTTTGGACTAGCGACGCTGAGATGACTGCAGAATCGCTCAATAATGTGGTCCGCCGACTTACTAAAAAGCTTGACCCCGATGGCCGGATTTTGCGCATTAATTCAATTATGGGCAGTGCTGATTACATGTCGATGAATGGCAGTAGCATGGGAGCTTCAGGTGTCGAAGGCACATTGGACGATCGTAGCGATCGTGGCGATCCGCTGATTGGTCGCGTGCTCGACAATAAGTATGAAATCATCAAGGTTATTGGTGGCGGTGCTTCTGGCCAGGTATACAAAGCCAAGCATAAGATGATGAACATTACTGTGGCGGTCAAGGTCTTGGCTCCGCAACTGAGTACTCAGCCAGATTTGGTGCGGCGTTTTGAGCGGGAAGCCAGAGCCGCCGGTTTGCTTAGTCACAAGAATGTTTTGATTGTCCACGATCTAGGAGTGACTGAAGAGTCGCAGCCTTACATGGTGATGGAATATCTCAACGGCTTTAGTTTGGCTGAGCTTATCGAGCAGAACGGTAAACTAGCGCTGTCAGATGCCCTAGAGATTGTCTCGCAAATTTGCCTAGGCATTGGCAAGGCCCATGAAGAAGGTCTTGTACACCGGGATCTCAAGCCTGGAAACATCATGCTTGTGGCCGAGGGCGATCATACTTATACGGTCAAGATAGTTGATTTTGGCTTAGCTAAGTCAACGAAAGCTGAAGAGAATGCTCCTAACTTGACTCAGACAGGGGCGTTGATTGGCACCCCATCTTACATGAGCCCTGAGCAGTGTCGCTCTGAGCCTACAGACCACCGCTGTGACATCTATGCCATTGGTTGCATGATGCAGGAAATGCTCACTGGTGAAGTGCCATTTGTCTCAGCTAACATTATTGAGACTTTCATCAGGCATGCCCAAGAGCCGCCGCCGCCGCTTACTGTGGCCGATTTAAATCCTGAAATTAATGCCTATTTGCAGACCATTGTGCACCGCTGTCTAGAGAAAAACAAGGAGAACCGCTATCAGACCGCTGCTCAGTTGCTGCACGACTTGTCGCGGGTTTCAGCGGCGGTGAGGTAGATAGCTTTGAAGATAGTGGTTTGACGTGGAAGATCGCTTTATCCTACTCTCCTAGAGGTTTCTTGCGCATCATGCGGTTTTTCTCAGCTTGCAACCTGAATGCTTCCATCTGCTGCGCGGCATCGTACATTGGCTGCGTAGGCGCCTGAGTTTGGGGCTTCGTGGTATCGCGGTTTTCCTTCTTGTCTGGCATTGAAGCTAACTCTTCTTTCGATGAAAGCCTGGCTGTTTCGCCCGGTTGCTGACCATCGGATTTACCGTCTGAGCGATCTCGTAATCGCTGGACGTCGTCACCGCCATTGGTATCATCTTGTTCATTTGTGGTCCTGTCAACTACTTCGTCATAATCGTGCGACGGCATGTATCCATCTGGGATACCTCCGCTTTCTTTGATGTTCAGCCCTGATTCATTAGGTGATTCATTTGCTGCTTGCTGCATGCGCTGAATCAACATCATTTGAGCCATACTTTGCTGCAACTTAATGGCTTCGATTATTTGATAGTGGTCTTTAGATTTTTGAGAAATAGTATCACTAGTAGTGCCGGGAAGGGATAAGCTTCGAACTGTTTTTCCTGCTGTCACTTCCACTGTGTCAGAAGGCTTGTTGACCTTTGGCGGCGGTGGATCTGGGCGTATTACAAGGCCCTCTTTGCCTTCGTAAAGCGGTGCTAGTTGACGGCTAACTTCTACTTTCTTGGAGCCTATATTTGGTATTAGCACTTTTCCGTTGTTGAAGTCGCGCGCCGCTATAGTCGTACCTTCTGGCTTATCTACTGTATCGTTTGTCTTGATCAAGTGGCTGAATACATCTTGAACTAGGCGGGCCCGTTGCTCATGCAGCGAGTTCTGGTATTTGTTGGCTTCTCGAATGTAAGCGAATCTAATGTTGGCGCAGAGCATTATATGAACAGCTCTCGGCATGTCTCGTTCAAATGATTCCTTGGTGAGGTTTCCGATTTTCGTTTGTGTTCCTGGTTCTTTTTCTGTATCTTTTCGTTGTTCTGTTTCTGTATCCTTTCTTGCAAACTGCTCGCTGGCGAATTTGTAGCCTAATAGTCTAAATCTTCCTATGGCAAGCTGTTCATTTGGAACGGCAGCTGGGTTTTCTGCTGCGATTATCTCGAGCCATTTCTTTTGGGCGGCAGCTCTTGATTCTTTGTCTGGTGCGATGCTTGACTCGATAAGCTTAGAGAGAAATTCAGGATGTCGTTCGAAGAACTTAGGCTCGTTTAGAATAGACGTGAAGAGATCGTCTTTGAGGGAAATGGGCTGGTCTTTTTCTTCGTTTTTGTTCTCTTGGCTTTGGTTCTCTTTGGCCTTGTTTTCTAGACGGTCTGAAATTTTGAGTCTGAAGGGATCGTAGCCAAACAAAGATTTTCTATATTCGGAGTTAGCCACTTGCGTCTTCTCATCGCTGTCTGAGGCATCAAAAATCTTCTTGAAGACTGCTTTGTAGTCGAAATCAGAAGGCAGGTGCCCGGGATTGCCACTGACTATTTCTAATAGCTTCCTTTGATCCGAGTCCGCCAGAATGTGGTTGGCGGGCTTACCGGTCAGCAATTTGTAGAGAGCCTCAGAGGGAGCTTCAACTCTGTGCAATTCTTTAAACATAGAATCGGCTAGTCGATGGCCGGCTACGTAGTCGCTATCAGTTCTTAGTTGCTCCTGAGTCTTGCCGATGCGCTCTTTTAGCCAAGGGGCGGCGGCGAGAAAGACTTGCTCTACCAACTCTTTGGTGGCACGTGAGGACACTAAAGTAGAAGAATCATTGAGCCGAAGGTTTGAACAGAAGCTCACCCCCTCGGCTGTAAGTTCAAAGCTATTTGGTCCCGTTTCTTTGATCAACTTCGAGAGATTGAGGCTATCGCTTGTTCTAAGCTTGTCTAACGCTTGTGAGCGAATAATCATGTTTTCCTGAACATAGTGTCCAAAGGCCTCATGACCAAGTACGTCAATCTCAAACCGGCTAGGGTCAAGAAATGCATCTCGTTGTAAGCTGACTACTCCAGTTCCTTTGGCATATTCGCCTTTCTCGTTTTCTTTCAGACTTGATGAGCCCGCAGTAATTTGCGGTGGATTCATGCCCATGTCGTTGAAACATTTCTGTAGGAGATTTTGCAGTTTGATGGCTCTACCGTCAGCAATCTCTTTTGCTCTTGGATCGCTTGGACTAATTATTTTCCAAGACTCTTTTTCAGCGTCTACCACTCTAATCAGCTCGCGATAGACATTGGGAATGTTTTCTGGCAAGAATTTACGTCGGTCTAGATCATCAAAGCTCATCGCTTTCATCTTAAGGAGGTTTCTTCGTGTTTCATTTGGAGCACTGTCTGGATCAATGCCCTTGTCTTTGAGAGCTTGACGTTCGTGTCTCACCGTATCGTTATGCTCTTGCAGGGCCGAGCGATAGAAGTCTAAAGGTCCCATACTTGTATCTACAGGCCGAGTCCAGACTGCTTCATTTTCTTTTTTATGCTGTTCACTAAGCGGGTTAGTTAATTTTAGGAAGTCGTTCCTATGTGCTTTTTCTTGGGCGTAGGTTGGAGTTTTCTGCTCCAGCAGTTCTCGCCAATTCCTGAACTCAACATCTAGCACCTTTGGTGGTGGTATCTTATTAAATTCGAGTTTTTCTGGCCGTGCTTGAGTCATTGTAGGGTTAGCTGCTAGTTTCGCCTCGTATTCTTTTAGTTCTTTTTCGGCCTTTTCCACTCGTTTCAAGCGAAAACCGGCTTCTTCTTGACCTTCCTTATCTTTCTTGCAATGGTCGTCGGCTACCTTTAATAGTGAGGCGATTGCCGCTTCTCTACTTGCTCGGGCTTCTCTATTAGAACCCACTGGGTCTGCGTGCTGGCCAGGTTTATACTCAGCGCTGCCGATGCTGAAGCCAAAGCGCAGAGTGGGCACCTCTAGCCCTTCATCATTTTTGATTTTTTCAAGTAAGATGTCAGGCACAAAGAGCGATGGTTTCTTCTCTCCTTTTTCGTTCTTTGCTTCAGATGTAGATGATTGTCCGTACTCTTTTAGTATTTGTTCTACTTGCAACCGACGCTCGTGATTTGGAGCAATGATTAGGAAGCTGCTACCGCCTGGCGAGCCGACAAAGCAATCGTGGGGAATGCGCGCGCGCAAGTAGTCGCCAGCATGTCTCAACAAGACGTTTCCTTGATCATGGCCTATCTGATCATTGATTGGTTTCATATTGTTGAGGTCAGCCTGAATCACTGAGAAGTTCTCTAAAGGCTTGCTGAAGTCGCGAATAGAATTGTCGCGCTCTGACTCTGGTTTGTTAGTCTCGGCAAACTCGCGTTCGGCCTTAAACACATAGCGACTCAAATTGCGGTCGCAGATCTCTTTGGCAGCAAGGTCAGTCTGTGGATTTACCCATAGGCTGGCACTGGCTTCTCGCCGCTCTAAATACATGCGACGACCTTCGATTTCCATTTTTTCGAACTTGGTACCTTCTCGCTCGAGATGTTTCTTGTAGATGGTTTGTTTTTCTGGTCCAATTGCTACAAATTGTTCGATGTCACTTTGCTGCCTTCTAAGCTCTTTTACTTTGGCTTGGTTGCCTTCTTCAACGAATTTTTCCACTTCTGATTGAAGTCGCTGGCGCTCCTTGATCTGCTCTGGCAAGGGTAGTTGTTCGAATTCCTTTATGTGATTTAGGGTTTGGCGTTGTGGAGCTTCCATGGTGAGCAACTGATGTTTTGTTAGCAATCCTGCGCTAATACGGGCTTCTTCACGATCACTTCCTTTTCTTTCCACATAATGGTCGGGCTTCCAGGCATCAGGCACTGGGCTAAAGTTATCTGTTTGTCCTTGTATCTTTTCTTTTTCTACTTTTTCTTGGGCAATTTTTCGCTGATTCATGACGGCATCGGCGCGATCTACTAGATGATGTGCGCTATCGCCCGGTTGTAAGGCCACAGCTCCTACAGCTAATTTGATTAGAAGCTCATTGACTTTGCCATTGGTTAGATCTGGATGAGCGGGATCGTCTTTTGCTACTAGAAGCATGCCGTACTTTTTGCCGAAGGCGTCTTTTTCAGTGTAGCCTCGGCAAGCTAGGTGAATTTGATCAAGCTTTTCTACAAGAGCTTTTACTTCTTCTTTTGAGCGCGATTTGTCTAAGAAGATCATGATTTCGTCGCCACCGGCTCGAGCTAGTAGCTCGCTGTCTTTGAGGCCGATTTCTTTGGCGATATGACGAGTCAAGTAGCGCAGGGCGTCGTCGGCTCCTTCTCTTCCCATACATTCATTGGCGAGTTTGAAGCGACGGACGTCAATTGAGACTAAATAACCGCCTCCATCTTTTTTTGCGCAGGCCTTATCGAGATAGTGCATCATGCCATTGAAGTTGGCATAGCCTGTAAGCATGTCAATTTTTGAAGCAGCATGGGCACTCCAAAACTTATTGATGTGCTTGTTTTCGAGAAGGCGAGCAAATTTCTTTTCACTGATAGGTAGGGCCGGTTCTGCGGCTTCACTTGCTTTCGGCGACGTGGCATCAGCTTTTAGATTACTAAAAGCTTCTTGGTGAGCGCCAATTGCTCTGCGCACATCGTTGTTGATTACGGCTCTCGATGCTGGTTCTGCTGCGTTATCGGCACGCTCTTCTCTCGGTCTAAGTGCTACTATTGTCTCCATGTCGTGCACTGTATTTAGTGCGCGCTTTAACTGTCCAAGAGAGGTCAGGTATCGCCGTTCATTCAGTGAGAGGTTGACTCCACCTTCTGATGCAAGGCTATAGCCATCTACTAGATCGCTTATCTGTCTCTCAAGCTCGGCAGCTGCTTTCTTTCCATGTAGCAATTCTTCTTTGGCCGAGTACCTTTGGCGCAACTCTGATTCGCAAGCACTCAGCTCGCGCATCAATTGTACTGACTCAATTTTGCTGCCATTGCCTAGCCGCAGCAGCGCTGCTTCTGATTGAGAGTCTGTTCTGCCGTTGACTTGATGCACTAGAGCCGAATTGAGGGTACCAAGTTTCCAGCTGAGCAGTTCAAGGCGCTCGTGAGGGTCGCTTGGATTGGCTCTAATTCTCTCTTCCAGGCGACTTAGGTGTTCATCCTTGCCGGCGGGTAAGGTTGTATCGAAGACCTTACTTGCCGAAGTTACTGTGTGACTGTCGCTCTTTGACCAGGTGTTTCCTAATGCTATGTCTATTCTGCTGGGGTCTAATTCATATATGGGTTTTCCGTTGGCATCAAATGCGCCAGTTGGTCTGATGGCTAGTCCGTCTTCTCTAAAGCGTTCGCGCAGAGTGGCAGAACCCGAATTTTGCATATCTTGTGCGGTCAAAGGTGAGCTTAGGTCTTTGATAATGCGAGCGTGTCCGCGATTGGGATTGAGGCCACCGGCGCCCAAATGGCTGGCGTCTAACTCTAGAATGGCATAGAGATCTCCGCGCTCTTTTATCGCTACCAGCTGACGTACCAGATCTTGGCTATCTTTTGGGGCGGAAACCACGAATTTTTCGTCTCTGCCGGTCATGAATTTCATCATCGGCTCAAGTTGGTGTGAGTAAAAGAGATCCTTGCGACCACCGTTTTGTAGGCCGATTACTTCATTGAGCACAGACTGCACTATTTCACTAACTTCTAGCTTTTGGCCGTCGATACGGCTATAAGAATTTTCTGGCCGGGCCTCATCTCTTGCTGCATCAATATTGAACTTGCCGTCGCTGTCAAGAAAATTTTTGACTACGTCACCTTTGTGATTTACTGCTGTACCAGTTTCATTTAGAACTCTAAGTGTTCTTAGCCATGTTTCAGGGTGACGGTCGTATTCTCTTTGTTCGCAGGCCGCGAGTGGGCAAGTAGGATCGTCTCCTTGAGCAACAAATTCTGGTTTGGCTGCCAGGCTGAAGAACTGATCAAGCCACTGCTGACGCTGCTCAAGCGGCACCTTCCCTGGTGCATCTAATAGGCGGTTGGCATCGTACATAATTTCGGCTATTTTTCTTTCTGCCGTGGCTGGATCTTTTCGTAGGCGATCATGGGTATCAAGCATGCCATCTCTGATGTAAGCCGCTGCCATTGGGTCTTTGATTGCCGCTAAGTGTTGCTCGAATGTGGCATATTCTTTGTGGTAGTCGATAGGGCCGACACTATCTCCTGGGAGATACCTGGTGGTAGTGCCATCGATGTGATCGGTTGCAATTGCACCAATTTCGTTGGTGCGGTGCACCGTGCCGTCTCTATCGATAACTATTTCTTTGCAGTAGTTTACATGCTCGCCGTTGACAACAATGTCCCAACCATCTTGAGTTTTGACTAGAGCGGCGCCAGCAGAGAGCTTAAGCTCTACCGGTTCGCCGTTTTGGTCGCGCTTAATTGTTGTTTCGCCACCACGGCCATCGACTATTCTTGTCAGTTGATCATTTTTACTCGTTAGTGATGAACCGTCTGGTTTATCTACGGTTTTGAAATGTTCTCCATCGATGTGGCTTTTGCCTTCCTTCACTACTGTTCCGTCTGGCAGTATGGTGATATCAGAGTAGGCATCTTTTTGCATGAGCTTGCCTGCATAGTATAGCGACCAGCCACTTGCTTCTTTGCGCAACTCGCCATTGGCAAATGGTTCTAAGCTCGTTAGTTTTCCTTCTTGATCGTAGGTAGCTTTTGTTTCGCTACTAGTTACTTTGTGCTCTTCTGCGCCAGTGGTTTCTATCTTTATTGAAGTGACTTTGCCGTTTTCTCTTACCACGGCTGTTTTTGTACCGTACGAATTGGCTGTTTCAGTTACTTCTTGATGCGCTCCAAGTGCGCGTTTCGCTATGCTTGTGCCTGCGGCTGAAATGGTTGTTGTACTATTTGCACCATGCTTGATTGTTAAATTGCCTTGAGCATCAGCACTTACCGATTTAACATCGGCAAGTGCTGAATTACTTTTGTTGGTTGACCAACCCTGGTCACCTTTGGTAAGCACTAAACCATTGGGTAGGCCAACTTGTGCTAGTTCACCGTTTTGATTTTTAATTAGAACTGTATCTAAGCCTTCGCTGCTTTTTATAATACTTTTGCTCACCAAAGGCTGGCTATCTAGACTATCTAATGAGCGAGCATTGATTTTAGCTTCTATGTTGGCAATGTATGTCGAGTATTCATTGCTTACTGATTCTTGAAGCTTAGCTTGATCTCTGACTTCGATGCGTTCTCCTAGGTAGTGAGTGCCTACGTGGGTAACCGGATGAGTAAAGGCAACGCTAGCTGCACCGTCTAAGGCAGCGTCAAAAATGAATGCGTTCATGCGATGTGTATTTTTGAAGCGCTCGTATAGTTCGTCTGTCACCATACTCTTGTCAATTTTGAGATCTTGTGCAATGTTTTCACGTTCGACATCGTGGACGCGCACTCTAGCGTTCAGGGCTGAATTAATGCTGTTGTTCGCTACTGCATCAGGATAGGTGCTAATCAAAGAGTCGAGATACTTGCCTCGGGTTCCGAGTTTGTCGAGTGAGATTCTTGGGCCATAGTGAGTTAGTGCTGTTAAGCCATCAGCAGCGAGCATCATGGCTGAGCCTTCCAAAATTTTTGTAGGTGTTAGCTCTTCAAAATTGGCAGTTTTTCCTGCGTTAATAAAATTGAAGCCAGTTGTTTGGTAGACGGCGTTGACAGCGTGGCCCATATAGCCAGTACCTTGAACGCCTAGCGGTCCATGCTTTAGAGCAGTAGTAAGCGTTTTAGCCGTCTTCTCGTTGCTGAGAATATCGCAGAGGGCCTTAACTTCATGTCCTTTACCGCTACTAATCATGTTGACCATTTTTAGAGCTTCTGGGTTTTCTGCTAACTCTTTTAGTGCCGTGCTGCCAACCTGCTGTAGTTTGCCAGTCTTTTGCATTTCTGAAAGGGTTTCTAAGTTCTTAAAGAGTTTTTCTTCTTTCGCTAGAGCCTGGAATTTAACTAGATTTTGCTCTTTAGAGACAATTGCTAGTAATTCTCCGCTTTTGCCTAAGGTAGTGAAGCTTTTGGCTACTTCAGTAAGGTGACCACCACTGCCCATTAAGAGCGCCTCTAGACCACCAGAGCCAGCATTGGAAGCAAGCTCTCTCCAGTCACCGCCTCTAGTTTGGCGGATGGCCGCCGAACTCACGGCACCGCCAGCAGCACTAACCAAAATGCCGCCTCTTACGGTCATAGTGCCAGCTGTTACCATGGTTGAGACGCCACCGGTTAGTACAGTCGTCGCCGCTAACGCCAGGCCTTCTCTGACATTTGCTTGGGTGCTTTGGCCGTCCTGTGATAACCTGCCAGCATCGCTGGCCGAGACATTCATTTCTGCTAGGCGTGTCTGCATTGAGCGAACATTGTGTTGAATGTCGACGGTTGCCAGTGTGTTTGAGCCTAGGCCGTCTTCGAACATATTGTTCATTTGCTTAAGAAACAGTCTTTGGCCATCAATTGTAGTGTCATTCAGTTGACTAATTTGTGCCTCGCGCCCTGAGAGCATACCTGCGTCAACGGCCCAACCAAGTACTCCCCAGCTTTGGCTGTCTATATATTCTTTGTTGGCTGCTGCAATCTCGTCTTTTGACTGACTCGATTGCCTCATAATTTCTTTGGCGTCAATTAGTCCGCCATCAATGAGCTTGCCAGTGGCATCTCTTCTAGGTTCGCCCAGTCCCATGATCCAATGCTCTTTGTCTTCTCCGTCAATCTTCATTTTGAAGAGGAAGTTAGGATCGTTTTGCAGTTCAACTATTTGTCCATCAATACGAGCTTTGTAACCTGGTTCTAGTTTTCCACATGGTTCTTTGAGGGGGACCCATTCTTTTTTCTCTGCATCAAATGTGGTGCGATAGAGTTGGCCTTTGTCAGCATAGAAATGGCCGTGCCCAATACGCAACGGTCCGCTAGTTTTGGCACACTCGTCATCGCTGCTTTGCCTTGGCACTTCTATTGTTTTGCCGACTAGATGTCGACCTGGTCTATCATGTTCTGAGCGCACAAATTCTTTAGGGCCACCGCGCAAAAGTTCTAGTGTGGTAAAGCCATTTTCGGCTTTAGCAGAATCCTGTATTCCAGTTCTTTGTATCTCGTCGAGGGTGTTTTTATAGCGTTTCTCTAAGGTCTTTACACGCTCAAGACGCTCTATCGGCTCGCCGCTAGTTGCGCCTTTGGCCATCATCTCGGCGTAGGCCCTCTCTTGTGCTACTTGCTTGCGCAATTGATCTAAGCTCTGTAGTTGACCGTGGCCGTCATTCACCCAATTGAGTTTGTTAGCGGGATTGCCGACTTCGTCTACGCAGGTAACACTTAAAGATGCCCCTCTAAGGTTTGTATCAGAGAGTTTGTTGGTGAGTTGCGTACCGTGCTCATCAAAAATGCGTAGGGTGCCAGTGGTCAGGTTAACGCTTCCGACTAGCTCGTCGGTGCCTTTCTTGTATACCAGAGATTTGTTGATGTCATACTGACTGACTTCACCAGGCTTTTCTAGTCCGGGTATCTTTAACTCGCCATAGCCGCTTAAATTTGGAGGAACTTTTTCGAGCACGTGGCCTTGTGAGTCGATCAGTGCTCTAAGTTGCTCAGGTGTTGCCGCGTTGTCGCGTTTGTTGTGCAGACCCATTTTTTGAATTTTGTAAATTGAGTTGTCGTCTAGCTGGCCATTGAGAAGCATCTTGTCGATTGCTGCTTTGTCAGATTGAAATTGTTTGTCGGCTAGGCCTAGGGCCGTTTGCTTGGCATCGAATGAATAGTTGTCTTGTTTGTCAATTGCATTTGAGTAGGCAATGACACCGCCAACAAATGGCAGAGCGCTGGCATTGTCTAGAAGCACCTGTTTCTTCTGCTGGTCGAGAGCTTGATCGAAAGTTTTTTGCTTGTCAGCAAGATTTGTTTTAGACTTTTCTAGGGCGAGGTCAAGATTGATAATACCGCCGGTATTTGGTCGAAGACTGCCATCTGCTTGAATCTCTGGTGCACCTAAGACGGCACCGTGCATTTCTTTTTCTTGACCATCAACAGTGGCTTTGAATATGGCATTTTTTAAACTTGATAGTGGTATCACTTTGCCATTAATTTCCACTAGACCATCGCTAAAGCTGCCATCTTTGTTTTGAGTTGGTGGTACAAATTTTCCCACTTGTTCCTGGGTGTTCTTGTCAATTAACATCCCTAGTCGGAGTTCTAAGTCTTTTGGCAGAGCTGGTTTTCCGTCTTTATCTAGAATTTGCTGACCGCTCTTTGCATCAATACTGGGCATGAAGAATTCGCCCCGACTGGTGCGATTCAGATCAAAGTTCCTGGCGTGGCCATTTTCATTGCCAGTGAATGAGTAGTTATCTCTTAGAAGAGCCGAGATCTTTGTTTGATTTTTCTCCTGCTGTTCAATATTTTGGGCGAAATTGACACTGCCATTGCTGTCCATCTGTCCGAATAGCTTTGTGTCTTCGCCAAAAATGTGACCACCAAGGGAGAGCATTTTTACTTTGTTATTAGAGATGAAGCCGTTGAAGCCCTCGGCGCGTTTTTCTTGATCGCTATTTTGACCATTGGTTAAGTCGAGATAACGGCCATCGCTGCCTCGACCCATGAAGGCGCCAGAGCGTTCTTTGTCACTGGTGATGTTAAAGGTGGTATTGCCGATCTGTACCTCGCCATTGTCTTTGGCGGTGCCAATTTTCTTGTGTGATTGATCGTAGACAATTCCTTTTTCAACTTGATGTTGGACGAATTTGTCGCCCTCTAGGTAAACTATTGTACCGCTCGGTTTCTCACCGTCTCTTGGTTGGCTAGGGCCGCGATGGGCTAGTAGTTGGCCATGATCCATAGCCTCTACTTTGTAGGTGGACCGAATTGGAAGAATTAGGCTGTCAGAGACTTGTATGAGAGTAGCTTTGTCGAGTCCACCATTTTTACCGTCTATAGAGGCAGCTTTGCCATCAGAATAGTTGATGTTAATATCAATTTTTTGAGCATCATTTTTGTATTTGAAAGCCTGTGTTTGCCCCATTTCGTCAAGGGTCAGTTGCTTGCTGCTCAGTACTTTACCTTGATCAAGTGCTTGCTCTTTGATTGTTACTGTGCCGTTTTTATAGTCAGTCGTTTGTTCTGCTGAGCTTATCGGATTTTTGCGATCGTGATGCAAGTTAAATGTTTCTGTTTTTTCAGAGATTACCCCATCTCGCTCTTGTTTGTTGCGATCGATGCGTATGGTTGCATCTTGTTTCTCTACATCAGCAGCTGTGCTGAAAATAAGTTGGTGCTTTAGATCGCCGTTGGGGCCAAACTGATTGGCAATGACAGCCTCGTTTGTGTCTGTCTTGTTCTTATACTGCGGATACTCATACTTGGTTTGATGCAGCAATCGTGCATCAGGACCCGTGGCAATTTTTTCTATCCTTCTACCGCTGCCATCTTTGGTGATGGTGTTGATCATTCCCTCTGGGTTAATGTATCGCTCTACTTCAATTGGTTCGGCCTTTTTCTCGCCGTGGGCGTTTTCAACTGTTCTTACTGTGCGGTCGTGGGTAGCAATTTCGCCAGTGGTTTGGTCTACCTTGATGCTATGAGTTTTTGAGCTTTTTGCATGAGCAAGCATGTCACCTTGGGCGTTGATCAAGTTGACGGTGCTAACTTTATCGCCTTTATCTCCGGGCTTATATTCGACTTCAACTACAGACTTATTTTTGCCTTTTACCTCGTCGACACGGCCAGCCTTGTCGTAGTGATAGGCCTTGTGAGTCTTGGGGTCAACATATTCGCGTACATTTTTTTCAGCACGATCTTTTGGCGTCAATTTGTCAGCGTGGGGTACCTGTTGACCGTGGTCGAGCCGGTCGATTTTTTTGGCAATATATTTTTCAGCCTTGGCGATGTATTTCTCGGCTTTAGCTACATATTTTTCTCCAGCGTGAGCTGCTTTGTTTATGTAGCGGTTTATCACGTTTTCTTTAGGGGCGGCCGCGGCCTGTTTAGATGCCTTGTCGCTAACCTTAGTATTGGCTCTTTCGTGGTTGCCGCCACTTAAGACCTTAGAAGCCTTAGCGTAGATTGATTGAACCATGTCAACTGGTGTTGATTTTGCTGCAGGAGAGCCCGCTTTTGCGTCACCCTTTGAGTCGCCTTTATCTTTAGGATTGCCCATCAGTTTTTTCTCACTCTAGTAAATTAGATTTCAGGGTACCTGCAGACTTTGTCAAACTTGTGGCATAACCTTTGACAAAAGGGTTTGGCTACAGGTAACTTTCCTCGCTAACCAGACTGCCAAACCAGTATTTCGCCAAGCCATACTGCTTCTCAGGGAGAATTTAATTTTGACTGTTGGCGATGCAAATAAGATGCCTGGTTCCGGCGGCACAATGTCTGATCATCTGAAAAAATACCGGGATTATATCGACGAGCTAAAGCAGGGGTGCTCAAGTGGAATTAGCGCTGCCTTTGGTCGAGCCACTGATTTGTTGCCGCCGGAAGTAATGGTGATTAAGGCCGAACCAGTCGACCTTGTGGCACAACTGATGGCATTGGAAAGCAATGTCCTGGCAGAAGATTATGACCGCGAGTATTTGAAAGAGTCAGTGCAGTCGCTTGTGCAAGCATATGTTGAAGACTTAGACGATATGGTAGGAAGTGCTGTCAAAACAGATAGCGGAACTGAAGAGGTGCTTTCTGTGTATGTCGAGAACGGCGTGCGGATGTTCATGCTTTCAGACTTGTCGACCATTGACGAGGCGACTTTTCAACGAACTCTGGTTGCTTCTGTCGCTGCAAGCAGTGCTAGTGAGAGCGCGGAGGAATCGTCTGAACCGGCCTCTGGGTTGGAGCAAGCGGTTTCTCCTCAGCTTGCTGTTCACGAAGAACCTCTTCCCCAACCCCAGTCAACCACTATTAAACAACCCGTCAACCAGTCTTTCACCCAATCTGTCACTACCCTTGATGGAATGCCCCTATGGCAGGTGTATTATTCAGCTGAAGGCCCTGAGTTAGTTTCGATGGCTGATGGCGGCATTATCAAACGAGCGGAGGGCCGACAAGAGTATGTCTTTTCCAGGCTCTCACCAACAGACGGCGATATCAAGTTTTTCATTCTCAGTGGTTTTGTCGTCGACCCCAGCACCGGTAATGTTTACTTTGAGGCAAACGAGGGAGCCTATACGGCAGCATTTTTGAACAATGGTTGGACTATTCACCAATATCTCAGCTCCCATGGGGATGAGACTTTCTTTGTCACTGAGCCAGTCAGGCCAGATCGCCTGCCTATAACCATGAAGGTGAAGAGTATTGATCTCGACTTAGGTACTGGCGAAGTTACTTACGAAACAATGGATAGTGCCGCCAGTATCACACTGAAAAGTCGTAAGCTCTCAGGCTAGCAGGGCGCCAGCTGGTCCCGGCAAATCAGTGGGTTTCAAGTCTTTGCTGGCATCGGGTTTGCCACGACGAGTTATCACTTCTTGACCATTAGCTCTATGTTCGGTAATGCTTCCATCTGGGCTGTAGATAACAAACTGAGTGGCGCTGGAGTGTTGAATCAATGTGCCGTCTGCTTTTACATCGAATTTTAGGCCTTGGACGGGCTCTCCTTCTAGCTGAGGCTGTTTGTACCAAAGATGGTTGCTCACTCCGGCCACTCCGGTCCCTGGTCTGTAAACTATTGGTTCGTAACCCTTTTGAGTAATTGTCACTTCGCTCAAATTACCTTTGGGGTCGCGCTCGTAGGTACGCTTGTCGCCATGAAAATCAGTTACTTCGTGCACTCGGCCGGCGCTATCTTTTGTAACTGTGGCGCCAGTCTTAACGTCAAATCCTGACTTTTGAGCAGCTGAACCAGATTTATTGTCGCTGTTGTTGTCGCCAGTTTGCAGGTTATCTTTCTTGTATCCGGGGCCGTGCTCCCACTTGTCGAGGTGTCCAGCCTTGGTGCGGGCGACAATTTTGCCACTCTCAGAATCAACTAAATATTTGCCGTCTACTTGACCTGTGTGGTCGCGCTGTACTAGTAGCAAACGGCCGTTCTTGTCGAAGCCCACTAACTCTAAAGCAGAAGAAGCCAGTGGGCCGCCTGGTTTGTGCAATTCGTTGTTGAGGAGTTTGATGCGATGGCTGGCCTCGGCAAGCTGTTGCTCGTTTTTATGAGTCTCAAGCTTGGGTATCTCTTGGGCTTTGTCCTTCTGCTGATTGGAATCTTTGGCGGCGCTGGCACTATCTTTGCTTTGCATCACCTCAGGAGCGTGATTGGATGTGTCAAGGGGCGATGTCTTGGTTGGCGCGTCACCCCAGGCGCTGCGAGCCATATCGATGACACTTTTCTTGCCAGTCTCATCTTTTGCTGTTGTATCTTTCAGTATCTGCTCGTCAAAAGAATGCTCTTTCATTCATGACCTTCTTGAATCTCGATTTTTTGTTGGTGTTCCTTGTTATGTTTCGTATCTAGATTATTGAGATCGTACCCTGGTTCCTTGCTCTCTAATCTCGCTTATATTGGCTAGCCATTTAGCTTTCCCGGTCTATAGAAATCGCTATCTTGCACTTGATTGACCGCGATTTTGGGAAAGACAAAGATAGTTTGTTAGTGGTAATCTGAAGTGTTATGCCTAGGGTTTTAGTAGTCGAAGATAATATTGATTTGACCAATGTGGTACGTTCTCTTTTAGAGTTCGAGAACCACACGGTCGATATCTTTCACACTGGTACAGAAGGTCTGGTTAACATTCTGGCTAATCCCTATGATTTGGTCATTCTTGATTGGGATTTACCCGGCGTCAGTGGCCTAGAGATTTTAAAGCAATTCCGCCAGCGTGGAGCTAGAACGCCGGTGATAATGCTGACCGGTAGAAGCACAGTTGAAGATATGGAAGCTGGCCTAGATGAAGGAGCTGACGATTATTTAGCTAAGCCCTTCAATATGAAAGAGTTGGGTGCTCGCGTTCGAGCGCACATTCGCCGCTCTGGCAATGCCACTAATGATAGTATCAATCTTGGTGATATCGAGATAGATTTGCTCAATAAGAGAGTGAGTAAGGGCGGCCGCACTCATAGTCTGCCCGAGCCGGAGTTTCAATTGCTGGAGCTAGCTGCCAAATATCCGCATATTCGGCCAACAAGCGAAGAGCTGTTGGCTTCTATTTGGTCAGCTGATGCTGACAAGAGCGAACCCAAGCTGAGGATGGCAATTAGAAAGTTGCGCAAAAAGTTTGATCCTAAAGGTAGCCTAATTTTTAGTCACCTCTATCCAGAAGTTAGAGCTGAAGGTTCGTCCGCGTTTTTAAGAGATTTAGTAGAAGCAGACCTCGATGTCGACCCTTATCTTGGTACCATATTTAATGGCAAATACGAGTTGGTTGAATTAATCGGTGGCGGTGGAAGCGGCTTGGTTTACCGTGCTAAACAGTTGAATCTTGGCAGTAGCGTCGCTCTTAAGGTTTTGCATTTGAAGGCCTTGACTCAGGCTGATACTTTGCCGCGCTTTCAAAGAGAAGCTCGTGTGACGGCTCTTCTGTCGCATCCTAATATTGTGGCTGTGCGCGATTTCGGCGTGGCCGAGCAAGGCCAGCCTTATTTGGTTATGGAGTTTGTCGACGGTGCTAGTCTGGCTGAGTATCTTAAGCAATATGGTCGGCCACCCTTGCGCGAAGTAATTGATATTTTTTCTCAAGCTTGTTCGGGTCTTGAGCATGCTCATCAGAAAGATATTGTTCACCGCGACATCAAGCCAAGTAATTTGATGCTGATTCATAATGGCGATGCCGGTGTTATTGTGAAATTGGTTGACTTTGGCTTGGCACGATCAGTTAACGTCAGTCAAGTTGATCAAATTACTCAAATCGGCGATGTGTTGGGCAGCCCTGCCTACATGAGCCCTGAACAGGCGCGCGGCGAAATGTTAGACCGGCGTACCGATATTTATTCGTTGGGTTGTGCTTTGTTTGAAACATTGCAAGGTAATCCGCCTTTCAATGGCAAAGACTCTGTGGATATTTTAGTAAAGCAGATCACAACAGATGCTCCCGAAATGTCGCTGGATGGCCTTGCTCCTGTTTTGCAGGTGAAATTGAACAAGATTGTCGCCAAGTGTTTGGCCAAAGACAAAGAGCACCGTTATCAGTCTGCTGCCGAGTTGAAAGAGGCACTAGGGCAGGTTATGGCTGGCAACAACGTAACTGAAAGTTTAAAGGCCGATGTCCATTTAGAGCCGACTAAGATAGACAGCTGGTCGGGGCGTCGAGAAGAGTTGCTTTCTTGGTTCAATCATCGCTTTAAGCATTGAGTATTGCTCTACTTTATCTCTACTTGGCTTGGAGCCTTTAGAATTAGCTTTGAAAGCTTTCCTTGTCCGAGTTCTCGATTGAGCCCGCGTATCAGAAATAGCACAGCAAAAATTGAGAAAAGTACTGTTTGGTGTGCCATAATCAAAATCATTGGATGGGCGACAGCTGCTTGTGTTGCCGCGTGATGATCAAACAATTTTTCTTCCACTTTGAGGGCACAATCTACTATCACTGCCATCAATGTTGATTTATAGAGAACAGCCCAGATCAAAGGTCGGCTATCCCAAGCTTGCATCAGTTTGAGATCTTGCACCAGTACAACTACTTTTGCTGCGCCTAGAGCCAGAACAGCGGCGACTTGGTAGCCGTGGGCGAAATCGTTGATGCCCTGCTGTACAAGTACCAGTGATTTTATTGTTGACAATAGAGAAAGACTTGCCCAAAGATAAATCATAATGGCAAATATTTCTTTCAATTCGTGGACAATTAGGTCTTTTTTCGTCGGCTTGGAGCTGCTTGAAGGTGGGGTAGGTGAGGTCTCATTTAATGTCATTTTGCTGCTCTGTGTGTGGCTGATGTGATATTCTTGCTGGCCCCTTTGAGGATATACAAGTGAGTTTAACAGCGGCTCAGCCTAAGACTGCTTCACTTAGCACTACTGAGGCCTACGATATTGGCTTAGAGTCTTATGTCTATTTCTATTCTCTTTTGAGTATGGAGATTACCCGTCGTCAGTGTATCAATCTTGACAGTGGTATCAAACCAGGTTCTGGTCCATCTAATTATTTCTCTCATGTGCGTGCCTACCCAGGAGCCGACTTCAGAGCAGTTGTCAGACCTAACTTTGACACGCTTTATTCTATTACTTGGTTTGATCTAGCTAGCGAACCAATTGTGCTTTCGATTCCAGATTCGAAAGGCCGCTATTACTTGATGCCTATTCTCGACATGTTCAGCGATGTTTTCGCCAGCCCAGGCTGGCGTACGAGTGGCACAGGTGAGCAGCATCTAGCTATCTGTGGTCCAGGCTGGAGTGGCAAGCTGCCTGCTGGTGTTGAGCGTATTGATTCGCCGACCAAGCATGCCTGGCTGGTCGGACGCACCAAGACCGATGGCCCTGATGATTATGCTTCTGTTCATCAATTCCAAGACGGTTTAAAGTTGACTGCCCTCTCGCAATTTGGCTCATCTGTTACCAGTAGCATTCCGAAAGTAACTTCTGATAGCTCTGTTGACATGAAAACGCCACCTCTTGAGCAAGTCAATCAAATGTCAGCTGACAAATACTTCTCATTGGCTGCAGAGCTGCTGAAAGAGCATGCACCGCATGTTACCGATTGGTCAATTCTTTCCAGAATGAAAAAGATTGGCATTATACCCGGTCAGAGTTTTGACATGAATGCCTTGAGCCCCGAGAATCAAAAGGCTGTGGCCAAGGGAGCTAGCGATGCTTTGAAGTTGATGGTTGAGAAGCTACAAACGCTGGGTCGTCGGGTAAATGGTTGGAACATGAACACCGATACCATGGGCGTTTACGGTAATTATTATCTCAAGCGAGCCATTGTCGCTATGGTCGGCCTTGGTGCTAACCAGCCAGAAGATGCCGTTTATCCGCTCAATGTATTAGACGCTGATGGTGAGCCACTCAATGGCGCTACAAATTATGTTTTGCATTTCAATAAGGAAGAGCTGCCGCCGGTAGACGCCTTCTGGTCTCTCACTATGTATGATAAAGACGGATTTCAGGCTGCCAATGTCTTGAACCGCTTTGCTGTTAGCTCATGGATGCCTTTTAGCTATAATGCTGATGGCTCCCTCGATCTCTACATGCAGAACAAGAATCCGGGGCCAGATAAAGAAGCCAATTGGCTGCCTTCGCCCCTCTGCCAGCTAGGTGTAACCTTGCGTCTTTATGCGCCCAAGAACGAAGTTCTCACCGGTGTATGGAACCCACCGGCAATTAAGAAAGCAAAATAACAGTCAAGTTGACAGATTGGAATAAAATAGTTGCCACCTTAGTAAAATAAGGTGGCAGCTATTTTATTGCGCATAAAATAGGCAGGATTGGGGGGGCGATAGTGACTGAAAATCAAGACAGTTTAGATGGTGTCACTGTTTTGCACACTGATCAGCCTGACGCTGATCATGTGTCCGAGGTCACACGTATTCTTAACGATAACAATCAGCGCCATGGCTATCAATGGGCCTCTTTGCCCCTGAGCGTTGTTCTTAAAGACGCTCAAGGTAAGATTGTCGGTGGTTTGATTGGATCGACCAACTGGGGCTGGTTGCATGTAGACCTGTTGTCGGTAGATGCGAGCTTGCGTGGCTCTGGTTACGGCACGAAGCTGCTTGAGGTTGCCGAGGATATTGCCCGCCAGCGCGGTTGCAGTTTCGCTTATCTTGATACATTTAGTTTTCAGGCCCAAGGCTTCTACGAGAAACATGGCTATCAGGTGTGGGGCAACCTGGAAGAATTTCCACCTGGTGCCAGTCGTATTTTTTTGAAGAAGAGTTTGTCAAATGAAAGAGACGATTTAGAGAGGAAATTTTGAATTATTTGTTCAAGCCTTTAAAGCCGTTGTCTAAGTTGTTGGCCCAGTCTGCGCTGCTAACCAGTCTCGCTCTTGCCTTCACTGTAACACTTTCGTCGAGCCCGGCTGCTTTAGGCCGTGATAGTGAGTCAGGAGCAAAGTCTAAGGCTAAGTCGAAACCTAAGTCGAAACCTAAGTTGCAGTCCGGGTTAAAGTGGAGAGACTTTGATCCGTCGATTTTCGCTGAAGCAAAGCGCGACCATAAGTTTGTTTTGCTTGATCTCGAAGCTGTATGGTGCCACTGGTGTCATGTTATGGACGCTGAAACCTATAGCGATGTCGCTGTGCAGAAATTGTTGAACTCAAAGTATATTTGTGTGCGCGTTGATCAAGACGCGAGGCCTGACTTGAGTAACAAATATGAGGAGTATGGCTGGCCAGCCACAATTATTTTCAATGAAGATGGTGGCGAGATCGTCAAGCGAACTGGCTATATAAATCCAGCGAGAATGGCTCGTTTGCTCAGCGCCATTATCAAAGACCCTAGCCCTGAAGAAGCAGAGGTGTCGACGTCTGTAACCCCAACAGTCGCATCATCTTCCTCTTCCTCTTCTTCCTCTTCTTCCTCCAATTCTACTCGTGAATCTTCTGCAGATTCGAGTCCTGTTGTGGGTCACAATTCTGCTAGTAAGCTGAAAGTGGCACTCCCCGCTGCTTTGCGCCAAGAGCTGATTGCTAAGCATATCGCTGGCAATGACTCTAAATATGGTGCCTGGGGTACGTTTCAGAAATTTCTTGATTTCGACTCGGTTGAGTATGCCATGGTGCAGGGCTTGGCTGGCGACGGTGATTCGGTAGTTAGAGCGACGGCTGCTCTTGATGGTGAATTGAATTTGCTTGATAGCGCATTCGGTGGCGTCTATCAGTATTCAACTGATGGCGATTGGGCTCATCCACACTTTGAAAAAATCATGCAGACCCAGGCTGAGAATATGCGTCTATATGCCATTGCCTATCGGCTCTATGGTGAGGCCAGGTATCTCAATGCTGCAAAGACTATCGCTCGCTACTTGCAAGAGTTCCTGAGTGCACCAGATGGTGCCTTCTACACCAGTCAAGACGCTGATTTGGTTTCGGGGGTACACAGCGGTGAGTATTTCACTCTTGGCTCAGCCGAGCGCCTCAAGCAAGGCTTGCCGCGCATTGATAAGCACAGCTATGCTCGTGAAAATGGCTGGGCCATCAACGCTATGGTTGAGTTGTATTTAGCCAGTGGTGATAAGCAATATCTAGAACGGGCTATCAAAGCCGCTGACTGGGTAGTGGCCAATCGCAAATTGAAGTTAGGTTCTGACAGGCAGTTGGGCTTCTGTCATGGAGACAATGATAAGGTTGGACCATTTCTTGGTGACAATCTGGCCATGGCCAGGTCTTTTTTGGCACTTTATCGGGCTACCGCTGAGCGCAAATGGTTGACCCAGGCCGAGCAAACGACTAATTTTATCGATAGTCAGTTTAAACAATCCATTCGTAGCGCAACCATTGATGAGAATGTTCAGCTCGTGCGCTTTGCTAATTTGCTCTATCAATATACGGGTGACAAAAAGTATCACGCTCTGGCCGATCAAGCTTTGTCCTTTCTGGTTTTGCCAGAGACAGCTAACCGCCGCAAGGTGTTTGTGGCCGGAATTCTACTAGCCGATCAAGAGATGCAGGCAGAGCCCATTCACATTACGGTGGTGGGCTCTAAGGCCGACGAACAGGCTAAGACTCTCTTTGCTGCCGCTGCCGCCTTGCCTGCTCCTTACATGCGTGTGGAATGGTTCGACGCTAAGGATGGGCCGCTGCCCAATACTTCCGTGGAATTGCCGCAGTTGCCTAAGGCCGCTGCGTTTCTTTGCGGCAATGGCCGCTGCTCTACTCCCGCCTATAAGGTTGAGGCGCTTAAGCGCTTGTTTGAGCGGGCCAGCAAAGCTGTGGGCAATCTATGAAAAGCGATAAACCGATGGCATGCCCTGACGGGATCTAATATACTTAGGGGCGGGCGCTTTTAATTGGTTTGTCCATTTTGTGGTTTGTGCCATTTTTGCTTTGTGCCATTGAGGAGCCGTGAACCGAAGACTTCTAACTAAGTCGTTTTTGCCAACTGTGGCTAGTTATGGCCTTTTGGCCGCTCAGCTGATTGGCTTTTCTACCACTATGGTTTTGACCGTAAGTGCTGCCGGTGCCGCTGAGGGTAAGTCTGTTGGTTTGACTGAGGCAGCGAAAGCTAGAGAGGCGGTGACTACTACAAAGGTGGTTGGCAGCGACAAGACACTGTCTGCAACCAGTAGTTTTGACCATTCATATGCTTTATTGGGGCGCGAGCTGGCCAAGTATTTAGAGAACGGCAATGTTCACTACAAGCGCTGGAAGGAAGATTCAGCTGGTCTTGATCGCTTTTTGCAAGCGTTGTCAGATTTACCAAAGCAAGAGTACGAGCGCTTCTCTACTGAGCAAAAGAAAGCTTTTTGGCTAAATGCTTACAATGCCATCACTATTAAGGTTGTGCTCGATAACTATCCAATAAAGGGCAGCCAGTCTCAGTATCCACCTAGTAGCTTTAGGCAGATTCCCGGTGAATGGGAGAATGGCAAGTTCAAAATAATGGGAGCACCTATCACTCTCTACGATATTGAACACGAAAGGCTGCGCCATGACCTGCCCGATCCGCGCCTTCATTTTGCCGTGGTTTGTGCTTCAAGAAGTTGTGCCAAGCTTTCGCCAGAGCCATTTGTGGCAGAGAAGCTTGATCAGCGCCTTGATCAATGCACCCAAGACTTTTTTGCTAACCCTAAGAACCTGACTGTTAATCCGCGTACCGGAGTGATGAGCGTCAATAAGATATTCAGCTGGTTTACTCTCGATTTTGCCAGCAAGGCGGGCTATGCCAAGCGCACTTTCCCACCACCCATGGATGAAGACATCATCGCTTCATACGTTAGCTTCTATGTGCCAACCGACGAGCGCGACGTTATTGCTAAGTATCGCTCGCAAGACAAGCTTGTGCTCGACTATCTACCATACGATTGGGCTCTCAATGACGCTGACGAAACAAAGTAAAACGGTCAATTAAAAACCGTCAAGTCAAAGTCGTTAAAAGCTTGGACTCGCCGCTAAGCAGAACCTATGAAAAATACATTTCGCGCACTGCATTTATGGCAGCCTTAGCGCCAGGAGCAGGATGGTTCTCAGCCTGTAGCGTCAGAATAGCGCCCATGCGCTCACGGGCCGCAGTCGGAATGGCTGACTGCTTCTCGGATAGGCCGTTGGCACCAAGGACATCGCTATTACAAGCCATCATGTTGGCAAGATTTTTCAGACCAGCAGCACTAATAGGCTCTTTGCGCCTTTCAATGTTCTCGAACAATGCTAAGGCGTTAGCTGCGACGGTCTCCACTGGGCGTTCTTTGCCGTTAACAGTGCTTGCGATAACTTCGAGGGCATCGTTATGGTTATGGCGGCTATCGCGACCAGTTTGATAGTGCTCAGGGTTGAGTTGAGCCTGGTCAATCTGCTCATTGCCATGTGCGGGTTTGTCTGCAGATCCTGAATGTTCCAGTGCGCTCATGGTTAGTCTCCCAGTCAATCAAAATAATTATTGAAAATTCAATGAGAAGATTCAACAGTCAACGCTCTCTATTGTATGTACCCGATATTGGCTTTAATTTGGCAGCCATTGGTGTAATTTAATACTTGACTTGGGTATTTTCCCCACTGGAAGCGCTTTCAGCCGTGAAATCGCCGTGAAGTGCGGCCATGATGAAGTTGGTGGCGATGGCTTGGCGCAGTCCAATACCAATGATTGGAGCGGGGTCAGGCAAGGCTGTGTTGAAAGATAAATTGGCATTGTTGTCGAAGTGACCAACCAGGTGCAATACTCGGCCCTCACCAAAGGGAAAGCTCAGTGCCAATATGCCCAATTGGTCAGCGTCTTGACGCATAAGATCGCGGCTGCGGGCCAATACTTGCACTGATTTCCCGCGTACAACTTTGACGATTTGGCTTTTGTCTTCTAGTTTCCAGTGGGCAACGTGGGGCACCCCGGCCAACAAGATTGGGTCTTGGTCAACTACAACTGCATCAACTACGCTGTTTTCCGTGTCACAGCCATTCCATTCAACATAGCCAGGAAAAGCTTTCTTCAGGCACGAATCAAGAGCCCAGTCGGTGCTGAGCAGATAGCCGCCTTTAGCCACAAATTGACGCACGCATTGAATTGAAGCATCGCTCAATTCGCAACCGCAGTTGATTACTAATATTTTGCTGCCCGACAGGTCAGTTTGTGCCAACTTGTCTTGAGTAATTTTAGTGAAAGGTAGACCGAAGTTGCGCAAGATATGGCCGCAGTCATCCCATTTTCCTTTGACTTCAACTACTGTAGTTTTTGTGAATTGTGTGCTTTGGCCAGGGTGCGAGCGTTCTAGCCAAGCTTTGAAAAGTGCTGGTTGTACCGTGGCGATTTTTGCTTGGTCAAGGTATGGAGCTTGTTGCAAAAACTGAGCTGCCATTCGGTCTAAGCCGCGGTTTGGTCTTTGACTCGCACTGGCGCGCATTGTCGCCGAGCTGACACCACCAGTAATGCGCAGGGAGCCATTGCTACTGGTCTTTAGCACTGGAGCTGGTGGCGTTAAGTCTAGCCCTGAGCTGTCTTCATCCCTACTGCTGCTGCTGCTGCTGCTGCTTCGTGCGGAGTTTCGCTCAGTTAGTGGATTTACGCTTTGATCTGGATTTTGGTCTGGGTTCTGATCTTGGTTGTCGCGAAGTTGTCTCATTCGAGCCGGCTGCACACTGCGGTCGTCAACATAGTTCTCGTCTGGTACTTGAGCGGCCGGGGCCCGTCTCGCTCTCGGCTTGTTCAGCGGAATTTCATCAACATCGCCGTCAACCCAGTCAGAAGCTTGAGCAATTTCGCTGGCTAAGGCCAAGCTGAGAGCCAGCGACAGAAGCAATGCCGCTGGTCTATAGAATGTTTGTGTCCACTTTGGTTTGTCCACACAGAACCTGCTTGGCTGGCTATGGGCAGTCAAAGTCTAATAATCCACTGCCAATAGATAAGCTAGCACAAAATGGATGGTCGTAGAAGGTGCCAGGATTGCCAATGTGCGGTTGTCTTTACTTCAGCCGTGGTAATAGCAAGAAAGTTGTTGCTGGAGAACTATAACTATTGTTGCTAAGCCCGCTTGCGTTGGTTTTCTTTGCTTTGGCGCACATCTGTATCTGTGTTGTTGATGGCGCGACGCAGTGAAGCAAGTGCAGTTAGGTTTGGCCATATCACAGCTTTCATTTCTTCGAATTGGTACTCACCAATTTCGTGCTGATCATAGCGGCGGCATACATCTTCCCAGAGTTGAAAAAGCGTCTTGGGGCAGCAGGTTTCGCGTGCCCGTTTTTGATATTCGAGTAGGTCAAAAGCTTCGATGGTCGTACCCTCCAACTGGTAAGCCGGGGCTTCTCTTCTTAGGATGCGTGCAAGTTCAACCCGTGTCAAGTAAGACTTCTGTATGATTGTTTTGTTCCGCAAAAATTTACTGACACAAGCTTTGATTTGGAGTTAGGGGGACGCTTGTACACAGGGGGCTTTGCGATTCTGATACTAATTCGCTCAAATATGATTCGGCAAAAGCTTTTTCAACTTGAGCAACAGCCGCTGACAGTCTCTTGTGTAGAGGGCAAAGGTTGAGGCCGTGAGATTTGATATCGAGAGGGCAGGTTGTAATTTTGTCTATCGGATCGACGGCATTAACGACATCTAAAATCGATATATCGTTTGGCTCTCTGGCTAAAACAAAGCCGCCGCCAATGCCACGTTGAGAGTTTACTAGTTTGCGTTTTACTAGCTGCTGCATGATCTTGCTGAGGTATCCTGGTGGCACTTTTGTGGTCTCGGCTATGCCTTGACCGGTGGCTGCAGATTTTTGCATGGCCAAAAAAACCATTGCTCTTAAGGCGTATTCAGCGGTTTGGGAAATCATGGTTGCCTCTTCGTAAACAAAAGTACCTTTATATACACATTACCACGCTACGGGCGTTTGTGGCCTTGACACAGGGGCTCGAAGTGTTATTATGGATATAAAGGTACATTTGATGTTAATAAGTGAGTGATGCCTACGGCAGGTGATGCTTGCGACAGATGATGTTAATAACGGAGGGTAGGGTCATGAAGTTCATTTGCACACTCTGTAATTATGTTTTAGAGGAAGCTCAAGGATTGCCAGCTGGTGGCATAGAGCCCGGGACTAAGTTTGATAATTTGCCTGAAGATTGGAAATGTCCAGATTGCGCTGCTGCCAAAGAATACTTCCAGTCGTGCTCTTGTGTCAGTCTTCCTGTATACGAAGCGACGAAAGTGGTGCCAGCTCATACCTGCAAATAGTTTGGTTGATTGAATCGAATTGATTTGAATTAGGAAAATATTGGTCACGAGACCATAGGTGACTATCGTGAAAGATTTTAGAACCGAAAGTGTAGGAATGTTGGTTGCCGAGCAACCTCTTCGGGCGGCTGTCTTTGACAGTTTTGGCATTGACTATTGTTGCGGTGGAAAGCTCACCCTTGCTGCTGCTTGTGAGCGGGGTGGTATCGTCCCTGATACTGTAATAGCCAGTCTTGTCGACAACGATGCTAAGGTCGAAGTAGACCAAAGCGCTCAGAATTGGCTCACTGCTAGCTTAACTGAGCTAGCTGATCATATTGAGCAAACTCATCACGTCTATCTGAAGAGCGAGTTGCCGCGCCTCCAAGCTCTAGCTGCCAAGGTAGCTATGGTGCATGGAGCGCGCCAGCCAAAATTACTTAAAGTGGCGGCTATTTTCTCAACAATGAGTGACGAGATCTTAGAGCATACTGCCAAAGAAGAGTTGGTTCTCTTCCCCTTTATGCGCTTGCTTGAACGGGGTAAAGGACGACCCAATGCACCGTTCTCTACAGTCGCTAAGCCTGTTAGCTGTCTTGAGTCTGAACACGATGATGCCGGGCTTGCTCTGATGCAATTGCGCGAGTTAACTGACCAATACGTGCCGCCAGAAGGTGCTTGTTCTAGTTGGCAGGCATTGCTTGCAGGGTTGGCGCATCTCGATCAAGATTTGCGCATTCATATACACAAAGAGAATTCGATTCTTTTTCCACTCGCTATAAAAGCAGAAGCTTTGGCTCTTTGTTAGGAAAGGAAGGTAAGATCATGACAATTGCGATTACAGAAGAAACCACCGTTAAAGACATTCTCGAAGCCTATCCGGGTGCCGTTGTGGTGTTCGAAAATCACGGGGTTAGCGTTCCGACACAATGCGATGACAGCATTTTAGATACCGAACTTGGTATCTGCGACAGCATGTGTCATATCGATGATTTAGATGCGCTCATGCGCGATTTGCAGTTATTTGTTAACACTAAAACAGGAGCTTAGTTATGTCGTTGAATGTTGCACTATTAAGAGAGACTTTCGAGCGAGTTAAGGTAGAGAACGGCGGTGCTACTGCATTGGGGATGAGTTTCTACAAGAGGCTTTTCGAAAAATATCCATCAGTGATACCACTTTTCCATACACCACCTGAAGAACAGCACAAAAAGCTTGTCGCTTCATTGGGCGCAATCGTCGCTGGTGTGGAGCAACCTGAGCGGCTATTGCCTTACTTGCATGCCATGGGTATTAGGCATTTAAAATATAAAACAGAGAATGCTCACTATGGTGCAGTTGGCGAGAATCTTTTGGCTGTTCTTTCTGAGCATCTCAGCAAGGAGGGCAAGTGGACTCCCGAGATGCAGGAAACCTGGGAAGCTGCTATCGGTGTAGTGGCCAAGACCATGATTGAGGCGGCGGATAATCCAGAAGCTTACAAAGATGAACTGGCCAAGATGGGCTATGAGCGGGATGGATTCCGTAAGAATGACAATGAACCTTGGCTTGAGAGAAACGTCACACCGGTCTAATTGATAATCGATTTGAACATAATTGAGTGAGGGAGTGCTAGCATTCCCTCACTCAATCATGCACTTTACCAGCGACCAACAACTAAGAGGATTTGTCTATGTCTTGGAGATGGAAGCTGTCAGTGCTTTTCGTTCTGATTGCCGGTTTTTCTACCCTGATCTTTATGGGACACGAAACTACTAATCAAGCGCCGCCGATACCAGACAGAGTGGTTGATTCGGCCGGTGCTGTGCTTTTCACAGGCAGCGATATTCTGGCCGGGCAGGGCGTTTTTCAGAAGTATGGCTTGATGGATGTTGGTTCGTTCTTTGGCCATGGAGCATACAACGGTCCAGATTTTTCAGCAGACTATCTGCATAGGCAAGGTGAGATTGCCTTGCAACAGATGGCTCAGAAGCGCTTTCACAAGCCTTACGCTGAGCTTGATGGTGGTTCTCTTGGCGACTTAGAGAGTACGCTGCAGAAAGAGCAGAAAGTTAATCGCTACGACGATCAAACAAAGACTCTGACTTTTACTGATGGCCAAACAGAAGGCTATCGCCAGCTGGCACCTTACTACGACACCGAATTTGGTGTCGGTCGAAAACTGCCGTTGCCCACTAACTATATTGCTGACCCTAATGAGCGTCTTCAGCTAAGTCGCTTTTTTGCATGGGGGGCCTGGGTTTGCAACACTAATCGCCCGGGTAAAGACTACACCTACACAAATAATTGGCCACCAGACAAGAGTGTTGGCAACGGCCCCAATTGGCAGATCTTCTTTTGGAGTGCCATGAGTCTAGTGATGCTAGTTGGTGGTATTGGCTTGACACAATTCCTCCTCAGTGCCTTTCCTGGCTTGGGTTGGGCACCGGACGGCAAAGGCCTGGTAGACAACGTCAAGTCTTATCAACCATACCGATCGCAAACTTCTCTCTATCCGTACTTCACTGTAGTCGTTCTGTTATTCCTATTTCAAACTTTCTTTGGCATAGTTACCGCTCACTATATTGTCGAGAATGGCTTCTATGGCTTTGATATTCGCAGCATCTTCCCTTACAGTGTTACTCGTAGTTGGCACTTGCAGTTGTCAATTTTTTGGATTGCTACAGCCTGGTTGGCGGCTGGAATGTTCATGGCGCCAATGCTATCGCGGCATGAGCCTAAAGGGCAGCATTGGTTAGTTAAAGCTTTGTTTGTGGCTATTCTCATTGTTGCCGTTGGCAGCATTGGTGGAGAGTGGCTTGGCGTCAAGAATATGCTCGGCAATCTCTGGTTCTGGTTCGGCCACCAAGGGTGGGAATATCTAGAACTTGGTCGATTCTGGCAGGCTCTTTTGACTGTGGGCATGGTGCTCTGGGCATTCATTGTCTACCGCAGTATTAGTCCTTTGCTCAAGGGCAAAGATCACGGCAGCTTGCCCTACATGCTGCTCTACGGTGTTATGGCTATACCGCTATTCTTTAGTTTCGGCATGATGTATCACCCGGGCACTAACTTTGCCGTCGCTGACTTTTGGCGTTGGTGGGTGGTGCACCTTTGGGTGGAAGGCATTTTTGAACTGTACACCACAATTATTGTGGCCTACTTTTTCTGTAGTCTTGGTATGGTTTCTGAGAAATCGGCTCTCTCTGTCATTTATATCGATATCATTCTTTACCTCGGTAGTGGCATCGTCGGTATTGGGCATCATTATTACTGGACAGCGCAACCGGCTATTAACATGGCGCTTGGTGCCATGGTCTCAGCCTTAGAAGTTGTGCCACTGACTCTTTTGACTATGGACGCTTGGAAGTTTATTGAGTTGGCGAAGGTAGAAGGGTCAATCAAAAACTTTTCGCACTATTGGGCGATGATGTTTTTGATTGCAGTGGGCTTCTGGAACTTCCTTGGGGCTGGTGTTTTCGGCTTCCTCATTAATACTCCAATTGTGAGCTACTACGAGCACGCTACTTATCTCACTTCAAATCATGGTCATGCTGCCATGATGGGTGTCTACGGTATGCTAGCTGTGGCTGCGGTGCTGTTCTGTACTCGTTATCTCATGACTGAAGATGTCTGGAGCAATCGGTTAGCTGGGCTTTCCTTCTGGGGCCTGAATGTAGGCTTGTTGCTGATGCTTGTGCTCAATATATTTCCAGCCGGTGTGATTCAAATGATTGCCAGCTATGAGAACGGTTTTTGGTTCGCTCGTAGTCCTGAGTTTATTCATTCGCAGGTGTTTCAGGCTCTTACCTGGCTAAGAGTCGCTGGCGATCTTGTATTTGTACTTGTTGGTGTTTTGCCTTTGGTTTGGCTGGTGGTACGGGGAATGTTTAGTCGCAGACCTGCATGTCCGCAACCAGTTGAGGCTGTGAAGATTTAGGAACTAAAGGGAACTAGGTAAAACCCCGGCGGGCCCAAGTCTTTCGACTTGAGCCCGCCCCTTTATCTGGAAAAAATGTTCGAACGGTGCCTTTGTTACTCTGGCGAGTATGTGTCGCAATGCGGTACGGTTTCATAGAGGATGGAGTTTACGGCGGATTTGAAGGCGCGGGATAAGGCATTGAATTGCAATTTGAGCACATTTGCAAAATTGGTATGTTCTTTAGTCAGTGCTTTCTTTGGTGCTTCTTCAGCGCGGGCTGGTTGACATTTGATTAAGTCGATTTCGCTGAGATAGCGCACTTCGTTTAGGCTTATCTTTTGAAATGATTTGAGTTCAAGTACATCAACGCGTGCCATGGGTTCTTCCTCGTTGTTACCGTTTTGTTCGATAGATATGAGTTTATGTTCCAAATGTGGCAAAGTTGTGGAACTGAAAAAGAATTTTGAAATTAGAACGATATTGGTCTAGCCTTCGGTGAAAGCTTTAAGTGGAACGAGGCAATGCGGCGATATCGTTTTAGTTTAGGTTGGCGGATCCAAGTTAGAGCGATATCGTTTTAGTTTAGGCTGGCGGATCCAAGTTAGAGCGATATCGTTTTAACGTCGGCTGGCGGATCCAAGGTAAAGCGATAACGTTTTAACGTCGGCTGGCGGAGCCAAGTTAGAGCGATCGTTTTAACGTAGGCTGGCGGAGCCAAGGTAAAGCGATAACGTTTTAACGTCGGCTGGCGGATCCAAGTTAGAGCGATATCGTTTTAGTTTAGGCTGGCGGATCCAAGTTAGAGCGATAACGGTTTAGTTTAGGTTGGCGGATCCAAGTTAGAGCGATGTCGTTTTAGTTTAGGTTGGCGGATCCAAGTTAGAGCGATGTCGTTTTAGTTTAGGCTGGCGGATCCAAGTTAGAGCGATGTCGTTTTAGTTTAGGCTGGCGGATCCAAGTTAGAGCGATATCGTTTTAGTTTAGGTTGGCGGATCCAAGTTAGACCGATATCGTTTTAGTTTAGGCTGGCGGATCCAAGTTAGAGCGATATCGTTTTAGTTTAGGCTGGCGGATCCAAGTTAGAGCGATATCGTTTTAACTTCGGCTGGCGGATCCAAGTTAAAGCGATAACGGTTTAACTTTTAGCCTGTGGTCAAATCCATCTGCGGATCAAACTTATAGCCCACGCCATGAACGGTCGATAGGTTCGAGGGCTGCCCTTCAACATCGAGTTTCTTACGCAAGCGCTTTATATAGGTGCGGATGGTTTCAGGGGAGGCTTCATGGTCTGAGGCCCAAACCCGGTCAATTAATGTTTCTGGGCTGAAGACCTGATTGGGGTGGCGCATAAAAAATTCGAGTAAGGCAAATTCTTTGGGCAAAAGTTGAACTTCCTTGCCTTGGTTGGTGAGCTTGAAATTGTTGACGTCCATCTCTAGCTTTCCCACTTTAAGACTCGTGCCCTGGAAGCTGGTGGGGCGCCGAAGAAGTGCCCGAACTCTAGAAGATAGCTCTTTTAACTCGAAAGGCTTGGTTAAATAGTCATCGGCGCCGGAATCTAGACCAGCAGACTTGTCGTCCACGTGCTGCCGAGCGGTCAACATTAAAATTGGTGTTAGGCCTTTTTTCGCTCTGAATTTCTGACAGACTTCCAGCCCACTGATACCGGGCAGGTTCCAGTCGAGAATCAGGCAATCAAAGTGATAGACAGCCAAAAGCTCCAGGGCTGACTCGCCACTGGCGGCGATTTCAACTGTGTGGTGTTCCGACGCCAATAATTGTGCGATCAGAATTGAAAAGTCCGGTTCGTCTTCAACTAATAGGATTTTGGCCATTGTGGCGTGTTAGGTCCTTTCAGTAAAAAGCCGCCTGGGCTTACTATGCCCGCCTTTCTGCCAGATTTAACGTTTTCAGATGTGGGTACATTGGTGAATGTATATAAGTAGAGTATAGAAGCATGGGAGCTTCCCCATTGCTGACGACCTGCTGAAAACGTAATCTCTAACGGTAAATTGTAGACTTTTCACAGTCGAAAGCCCTATTCCACAACTGGTATGCCTGAAAATCCTGAAACTCTAAATTCTAAGTTTGACAAAGCCGGAGCTGGCGATGGCTCCTTGGCGTCTCTCAATAAACAAATTGACATGCATCAAGAGGCTGCTGACAAAAAGTCGGTGCTCGATAAGCTGGTGCATTTTGTCTATGACAAGGACGCTCAGTCTTTAGAGCAGCTCAAACAATTGAAGCTACAAGCCGAAGGACAAGCTGTTAAGGGTGTGCTTCCTGCCAATAGCAATTTGCGGGATGAAATCCGTCAAGCTGTTCAAGGTGATCAACAGGCTGTTAAGTCGCAAAACGAAGTTGATTTCTATGCCGGAAGTTTCATTAAGGCTGTGCCGCTCTTTGCTGGGGCGAAGTCGCGCGCTATGCTTGCTGGTTCCATTGTCGCTTATGGCCTAGATTCGGTTCATTCCAACGACACAGCGGGCGAGGCATCGGTAAACCTGGCTATGGGTGGCCTCAAAGGTTTTGCCCTGAAGAAGACTTTTGATTATGTCGGGGCTAAGAGTTTTACCCTTGCTCCGGCAGAAGCTGCTTCAGTCACTGCTAAATACATGGGTGTCGGCCTCAAAGGTATGGCCTTAGGTGCGTCCTCCCGTATCTATGAGAGTGGGTTGACTAGCTCAACTTACTTGACCGATAAAGGTCAACTAACCGGCGATAGCATTACTGCTGGAATTGGTAAAACATTTAGCACTGCCATTGATGGTAAAGCCATGGTGATGGATGCCGGTCTCTTCATGGGAGCCCACGGCGCCTTTGCTGGTATGAGCAAAGCTGGCATGAAACTCTTTGAAGGCACTGCTATCGCCGAATCTATGGCCGCTTCTAAGTTAGGTAAATTTGTCAACGAAAGCAAGTTAGCATCTAATGCTGGCATGGGTGCTACTTTTGGCTTTAGCTCTGGTGCCACCAATGAGTTTATGCGCCAGAAAGACTCCGAAGATTTTGCTGGTGGTTATGACATTGCTCGCATTCTCAAGCGTGGTGCTCTGCAAGCCATTACTGATGGTGCGGCTGGTGCTAGCGGTGCCAGTGCTATGCATTTCTCCGCAAAACCTAGCTTGGGTGCGCAGCCTGACGTTTCACCGCTTGCGTCAGGAAGAAACAATCGTGCCTTTGCTGGCGAAGAAGTTACACCGCCTAAGGTTGAGCCCACTGCCGAGCCACTGGCAGAGGTAAAGCCAGTAGCCGAACCAGTGGCTGAAGTAAAGCTCAGCGAACTAGATCAAAACCCTGAAAGTTTTTCCAATACTCGCACTCATCAAGTAAGCGAGGCTATGAAAGCCAGCTTCGAGCAGAGTGTGGCCTTGGCCAGCAAAGCCGTCGACTATCGCGCTACCACTGACGATGTGGTGGCATTCTTCGAGCATGCAGCGGGAGATGGACGGTCTGCCAGTGTCGCCATGGCAAAAGTGGCAGAGCAGGCCAAAGACCTAGGCAACGTGCCTATGGAAAAATTGATCAAAGAGGCCTTTAGAAGTTCTCCTGAAAGCATTGCCACTCTTAAGGAAGGAGTTCAACTAGCAGAGGCTGCCGCTAAAGGCAATGCCAGCCCATTGGATGTTTATAAACTTCTAGATTATGCCTACGGACAAGGCCGTGGTGCCGAAGTACCGTTGCGCATGGTGACTGAGTTAGCTGGCGATCGCGAAGTCAATCAAATTGTACAAGAAGCTTACGCTGGTTCTGGCGGTCTGGTGCGAGTGATTACTAAGCTCGATCGCTACACTGACCCAATTCCGCCTGAAGTAAAACAGTCATTCGGTGCTCTGATGAAAATGCCTGTAACCAGTGCAGCTGAGCATTTGCAATTTAGAGAGAGTGTTAAACAATGGGTCAATGAAAATCCTGGTTTCACTAAAATGATGGAAGCCTATGGCAATCAGACGAGGATGGGTGTTCATGCCGCTGTGATTGATGCTGTGCTACATACTGATATTCTCGGCAAATTCCCTGAGCGCAGTGTTACCACACCTAATTTGTTAGAGCAGCTTGAGGCTGCCACCGGGCGCCGTTCACTTGATGGCGTCGAGGCGGCTTCGCCTGAGTTGACACAACCAGTTGAGTCAACGCCAACAGTGAGAGCCCAGCCAGAGGCGCTGGCTCAAGCTCAGAAGCAAGAGTATAGCGCAGACCACGCTGCCGGGGAGCGCCAAGAAGCGGCTCGCTTGCAGGCTGAGCGTATTGCTCAAGACCCTGATGCTGCTATTACCCATCAAGGTGGTCGAGCTGTTATAAGTCCGGAGACATTGATCAAAGAGTTTCAGCAAGCAGAGGGTACTGCCAAGGTCGTCAAAGGCACCATACTCAGTGAGTTCATCGGCAAGATGAGTGATGCTGATTTTGCCGATTGGTTGGCCCATGCCTATCGGCCAGCTAATCAGCCGGGCATGCATCCTGATGTAAATAACCTGGCTGTGATGCATATCGGTAACGGACGTGTGCTCAATCGCGCTGAAGTGCGCGATGCCCTCAGTGATCCGGATCATGCCAAAATCGACATTCCTACCATACGCAAATTCCTGGCTGCGCCAGAAAAGACAAATCCCGGACCTATTTCAGAAGCCGAGTTGTCTTATATTGGTCATCGCTTGCAGCTTGCCTTTGAGCGCATGCAAACTCGCAACGATATGAATCCAGAAACTGCTGGTAAGCCGGTTGATAATTTAGCTGTATTGAAAGAAGCATTGCCTAGTACGTATTTGAGAAGTTTGCGTGAGCGCTATTCAACTTTAGCTACTGATGGCAGTGGTCACTATGAGTATCCAGCCGGCTTTGACCAAAACCTTGCTAACTGGCTTGAGACCAGTCGCATGGTCGAAATGCAAAGTCCAAAATATCGTCCGCCCCGGCCCATGAACAATCAGCTGTCTGATCGCTTGAATGTTCTTGACCTAGCTATCGACATGCAAAATACTGCAGCAAATCCGCAGCTAGTAAACAAGCTTCTCGATTTGGGTACGCAGAACCATTTTGCGGTGAAGAACATTCTCACTAAGTTAGATCCCACTACATCCGCGCCTGAATATACAGAACTGCTTAATTTAGTGGTGCCACGTACTGGTTCTCTTGAGGATGTTAGAGGGCTGCTCGATGCTATTCAATTTGGTAACAAGTCTAATCAGAACGCTAATAAGGCCAGAGAGCAAGGCAAAGACGCTGCCTTTCACGACACTGCTCGTGAGACCAATGAAGCCTTTGCTCTTTCCATTGTCAATCGCTTGATACCTCAAGGCGAACCAAGCTGGCAGCGGGCTCAGCAGATAGTTTCAGATATGGTTTCTGGTAAGATTCGCGACCCTCGTCCTGAAACTCCGGGTGGATTTGGTGCTCCTCCTGGCCGTGGTGGCGATCGCAACGGACCAGGCGGTGGGCGCGGTAATTTCCGCAACCGTGGCGGCGATAGCCCGCAAGAAAGACCTAGGGTGGAACAGCCTTTGCGTGGTGCAGAGGTGAATAACTTCAAGCCCAAGGGTGAGGAAAAGCCTGTCGATGAAGTTGCGGACCAAACGGCTCAACAATCTGTCAAGCCAGTAGCAGAGCCAGTAGTCGAAGTAGTTAAGCCACTGCAAGAAGTGCCTGTCGCTTTGGAGCCGCCTACTGATGCCTCAATTTCTCAAGGCTTGGCTGACCTGCTTAAGCAGCCTGTTCCTGAAGACTTCACTGCTCGCCTTGTTGAGCAAGGGTTGGTTCAACCGGACGGTGTCAAACCAGACCTTAAGAGTCAACCAGAGGTAACAGTGTCGCCTGAAGTTGTCTCCAAGCCTGACGTTATCTCCAAGCCTGAGGTCGATACTCGGCCTGAGGTAGTAACACACCAAGAAGCAAGCAGCGAGCCACCTGTCACCTACGAGCCGCAGGTATACGTGGCCGAAGGTGGAAATAATGGCCGCAAAGCTGGGAAGAATAAGCAGAATCGTCGTCCCGCAGTCGAAGAAGATGACTGGGGAGATGACGGAGATGGCGGCTATAAAAAAGGCAACAAGCGCGACAAGCAACAGCGCGGCGGTAAGCGTGATTTTAGACGTGGTTTTGACGAATAACTGGAATAATCTTAGTTTGTGTGGTTTGTTGCGAATCTAGTTTGCTCTCGCCCTAGATATTCGTCAGCGCTTCTTTGTAAGCGTCATATGTAAAAGGATCAAACAAGACAAAACGCACCTGTTTTAATTCAGTGTATTTGTCTATCTTTTCTACAAAATCTACTACTGAAGCAATTGCTACCTTAGCTGCCTCTGCAAGAGGGTAGCCATAAGCGCCGGTGCTGATTGCGGGAAAGGCGATAGAGACAACTTGATTGTCAACTGCTAATTGCAGCGAGTTTTGGTAAGCATTGCTGAGAATCTGGCTTTCATTAGTGATGCCGCCGCGCCAAATTGGTCCGACTGTGTGAATGACATATTGCGCTGTTAATCTGCCACCACTGGTGATGACAGCATTGCCTGGCGCGCAGGGGCCCTGCATTGCTCGGATATGTTTGCATTCTTCTAGAACTGTTGGTCCCGCCGCGCGATGAATTGCCCCGTCAACGCCACCTCCGCCCATAAGAGACGAGTTGGCCGCATTGACAATGGCCTCCGCATTCTCTCTGGTAATATCTCCTTGATGCAGAGAAATCGTGATGCTGTTAAACGCTTTACTGTAATCCTCAGGCATTGTTCAAATCAGAATAGGGTAAGGTGGTTTTGGCTATCACTATACCCCGGCTGTCTAAGCTGATTTCGGTTGTTTCGTTCGCTGTTCTAATTACTTTCTTTGTTGGAATGGCAGCATTGGCATTGCTGTCGAACTGTGAAGTAATCTCAGCAATTAGTTTGCCATCGGCGTCGAAACGGCTTTCGCTAATTGGCCGGCCAAGCCGGTCTGTGTAAGTGGTTGATGAGCCATCTGCTGATTTGATATGTATTCTTGAAGAAGATAAGTCACTCAGCGTTGTAATAGTTTTTGTTGACCCTTCTTGAGGATTGATCTGTATAGTTTGATAACAATTTGGTGCTTCAAAAGCGACATCACGGGCTGCTATTTTCTCTGCTTTGGTCTCGTTGCTGGTGGCTGGCAGTTTGTGCATGCTCTTGAAAGGGCTGCGGAAATCTTCCAGTACCGATGCGGCAAATGCTTCTTTGCTTTTTTCACTAGTACCAGTTAAGAACGAATTTTTGTCAGGCGCTGGGCTGAATAGATTGCCGAGGTCTTTAGGCACAGCAAATTTTGGCTTTTCAGATGATGCCCATTGCTCTGGAAGTCGCTCTGGGCGCTGACCTGAGCGCTGATCTGGGTGTTGAATTGGATTAAATGATAATGCCGGCAGTGCTGCTGAATCTACAAGGTTTCTCGCTTCTTGGCTCTGCTTGCGGGCTCGTTCGCCTGCGCCCCAGCCATTGCCCCAGGCATTGCTAGCGTTGGCGCCCTCATTCGATGATGGCACTGTGAGGTCGTAGCGATTGGCTGGGCTAAATTGATCGTGAATGAAACGAGCAAGATTACCACCGGCCTCGCTCTTTGACACTGCTGCGAGCGGTGCGTCTGCGGCGGCCACGCCATTGGTATTAGGTTGTGCGGAGTCACCGAAGTGCCGCATTCAGTCACCTGCCAGAAGTTACTAGATAAGTTGCTATGTAAAAAAGAAAGACCCGCTAAAGACGAGCGAGAACTCTATATTAGCTCAGCGTAACCTGATGTCAAGCGATTTGCCGCAGATCTAATCTAGAGCTCTAGATCTAGTAATACTAGCTCTGTCGTTCTAGCTTTTGTCGTTCTAGCTTTTGTAACGCAACACTGTTGAAGCTAGCTACCTGTGACGTCCCGGGCAAGAACAATGCGTTGTGTTGTCTTCGACATGTCGCGAGCGCCTTTGGCCGCACTGAGCAGCTTGTCGAGTTCTTGGCTGTCTTCTGGTACTCCGGCAACACCGAAGGCGAACACCATACCTTTAGGATCCATATCAGCTGTGAGCGGGGCTTCTCTCAAGACGTCGACAATGCGGTGAGCTAAAGCGCCTGCCGCCTTGGCGTTTGAGTTTGGCAGAATTAGGCCGAAGTCAAAAGTTTCGTAATGACCAAGCATATCGATTGGTCGCTTCACTAGGCTGATTCTCTGCATTGCTCTTTTTACAGCGAGGGTTTGCAATGCTTCAACAGGTCCTGTGGCTCCGCCTTTTCTGTGGCCGAGACTAAAGACAACAAGTGAGAACGGGAAGTTGAAATATTCGTAGCGTAGATACTCTTGCTGCAAGAAATAGAGAAAAGCAGGATAAGTAAGAATATCGGTTTCTTGTCGAATCAGAGTTTTGTTGACACTTTGCAATGTGCCTTCGTCAATACCTAATCCGCGACCGGCTGAACGAGCCTGTTGATCGGTTACTTGCACAAGGCCGCAACTAATCAAATTGAAGAGTATTGGTACATACTCTGGTTTGCGCATGGGGCGTTTCGCCAAAATATCGAAAAATTGACTGTGATTGTCGATCAGCTCATAAAAATCGATTTGTGGTTGCAGGGCTATTGGTGCACCTTTTTGTAACCTGGCGGTAAATTCTTGTTCTGAAATAATGGCATTGCGTTTGACCAGGCACGATTCAAGCTTGAGCCCGGCTGAATCGAGATACTGACTTTGGTCAAGCAGTGACACACCTTCCATGAGCATGGCATCCAGTCTTCTTTTGACTGTTGTCTGGGTACTTTTTTCGTCCGGCCAAAATCTGAACTCACCAGCAGTCCAGGTGACTAGCTCAATTAATACGGTGTCGCCTACGGCCTCTTTCATCTCGGCGTGAACGGCTGTGCCATCGTTGAAATAGACGCGGCAAGATTCTTGTTTATCTTTTACATCGAGTCTGCCTGTCATTTTTGCCATGGCTAACGATTGTAAAAGGTTTGGCGCTTGCATTTTTGTCAGGTCGCCTTCAAGAGTGGCCTTAACTCCTGGTTTCGGTGCATCGAAGACGACTTCGTTTTCTTGCGAGTGGCTTTGGTGGCTAGGTACAGTCGGCACTTCTTGCGACTGAGTGCCGATGGGGTTGAGGTTCGAGATTGTATCGCGGCCCATCATCTGTTCTGTGGATATGTTGTCTGCGAACAGATCGCAACCGCAGCCGCTCATCACTAGATTGGTGACCATGCTCAGGTCAGGCTCGGGATGCTGGAAGATTTGCTGGTGGCCCTTTGAAGTGACGGCCGTCAAGGTCCAGATTGGATCCATTGAGATGGCGTGGTCAACTTTTACTGTGACAACAAACTCTTGGGAGCCTTCCGTGACCGAAAATGGTAGTTCAACCTGCCTGCCCGCCTGCTTGTTAGCTTCTTGGGCCAAAAACTGAATATCGGTGTAGTTAGGTACAACCGATTGCTTCGGCAGGCGAAAATTTCGCGGTGCTGGCGTATTTTGTTTCCCGGCTTGAGAACGCGATGAGAACATGTGATTACCAATAGACTTTTAAACGGCCAAATCGATAGGCCTCTTATCTTATCTGTGCCACATTCTAGACTTGCTAAATCAGAAAACAAGAAAAAAAGAGGCACTGGCCTTATTATGACCAGTGCCTTTATCAGTCGCTAGGGCGTTTGTTTTATGGATAAAGCCCGCGCAAGCGCTTCGCTTCGGCAATTCGCGAAACTCCGATACGCAATGCTGCCATTCTTACGCTCAATTTGCTCTTGGTTGCCAGTTCCAAAACTTGATCGCAAGCTCGGCCCATGATTTGTTCTAGACGTTGATTGACTTCGTCTTCGCTCCAGAACAAGTGCATCATGCCTTGCACCCATTCAAAGTAGCTGACTGTAACGCCGCCAGCGTTGGCAAGAATGTCAGGAATGACAATAATGCCGCGCTCATGAAGCATCAAGTCGGCTTCTGGAGTGGTTGGCCCGTTGGCGCCTTCTATTACAATTTTGCAATTGAGTTTATTGGCGTTTTCTTCAGTGATTTGGCCACCAAGAGCAGCCGGTATGAGCAAATCGCAAGGAAGTTCAAGTAGGTCTTTGTTGCTTACTGGGGTCGTGCCAGTGAAGCCTTCGACCTTGCCCATTTCAGAAAGATAAGCAAACAATCTTGGAATGTCGATACCTTTAGGGTTGTAAATGCCGCCATGAACGTCTGAAACACCGACGATTTTGTAACCGGCTTGGTGTAGCAGTTTTGCTGCAATTGAGCCAACGTTTCCGAAACCTTGGACAACTACAGTGGGTGAGTCGCCTTTTATGCCGTAATGGCTCACTGCCCTCCGGGCGCAATAGGCTACACCGCGACCAGTGGCTTCTGTACGGCCGAAAGAGCCGCCGATAGAAACTGGCTTGCCGGTGACCACGGACGGCACTGTGTGGCCGACATTGATGCTGTAGGTATCCATTATCCAGGCCATGGTCTGCTCGTTTGTGTACATATCAGGAGCAGGGATGTCTTTGTCTGGACCAATTAAAGTAATGATTTCGGAGGTGTAGCGTCTTGTTAGTCGCTCGTTCTCGCCGATTGAGAGCTTCCAAGGCTCACAGCGAATGCCGCCTTTGGCTCCACCATATGGGAGGCCCATCAGGGCGCATTTCCATGTCATGAGCATGGCCAGGCAAGAGACTTCGCCCAGGTTTACCTCTGGATGGAAGCGGATGCCGCCTTTGGCTGGCCCAAGAGTGACGTCGTGGTGAACCCGGTAGCCGGTGAACGACTTAACTGTACCGTCATCCATGCGCACCGGCACGGTTACAATCAGCGCTCTTTTGGGGTAGCGCAAGCGCTCGTGTAGCTCTCTGTCTAGTCCCATTTCTTCGGCGATTTCGTCGAGTTGTCTTTGGGCCATCAAAAAGTGTTCGGTTTCGCATTCCATTGTCGGCACTTTGGCCGACTTGACCGCTACCATCACAGCTACCCCCTAAAGTGTTGAACCTTACTTTTGTTCTACGGACATTTGATCTCTGGAGTGCTTGGCTCTTCCGTGGGGCTTTACAGCATTTCCCTTAAATCGGTCAAGGCAATTCCAGCCGACAGTCTCCTGTCGTTGCAATATGTTAACTCCGATATCGAAACGATATGGTCAATTTGGGGGGGGCGGAGCCACTTAATTTTTTCTCAGTACCAATGGCGGGCAAAATTATTCGGACACTTGTCTTTAAACAAGACCAGCATTCCTATAGTGTATTTAGGAAACGCTAGTGTATTTAGGATAAGGCTAGTGTATTCAGGGCGAGTCGAGTGTAATTAGGAAAATCTGGGCGTTGAGGTCAAGCTTGGTGTAGTTCATGCAATTTCGGGTAAGACTGAGACAAGGCTGAGTCCAACACTAAAGACAACACTTATCTGTTTTGGTATTAAATATGGTGCCGGTAAAATAATCGATGAAATTCTCCTTTGAGAACATTCTCAACATCTTTCTGATTTTTATTCCTTTGCCAATTATTGGCGCCTATTTGCACTGGCCGGCTCATGTCATTTTCTTCACAGCCTGTCTTGGTATTGTCCCTCTCGCTGGCATTATGGGAAAAGCCACAGAAGTACTGGCTGACAAAGTTGGCTCAGGTGCCGGTGCGCTGCTTAATGCTACTTTTGGCAATGCTTGCGAATTGATCATTGCCATATCGGCTCTTCGGGCAGGCTTGATAGATGTGGTCGAAGCCTCGATTACCGGCTCGATTATTGGTAACGTCTTGCTTGTGCTGGGCGGTGCCATCTTAGCCGGTGGCGTCAAGTATCGCACCCAGTATTTCAATCGCACTGCCGCTTCGACATCGGCAACTTTGCTTGCCCTAGCGGCCATAAGCTTGACCGTACCTGCCGTTTGCCAGTTAGCCAACAAGCATCACGTTGGCCATGGCGACTATAACTTGGCACTCTGGATTGCCGGCGTGCAATTTGTAACCTATATATTGAGTTTGGTTTTTGCTCTCAAAACTCACAAACAGCTCTACCAGGCCTCTGACGAAGATAAAGGTGAAGATCTCGGCGTCGGTGGTTGGAGTGTGCGCACCGCCATCATTGTGCTTCTAATGTCGACAGTGGGCGTTGCCATTCTCAGTGAATATCTGGTTCATGCTGTAGAGGAAGCGGCTATTACCCTTGGTTTAAGTCACATCTTTATTGGTGTAATCTTGGTGGCCATTGTCGGTAACGCTGCTGAGCACAGCACTGCTATTTTGATGGCGGCCAAAAACAAAATGGATCTTGCCATCAATATCGCCCTGGGCTCAGGGGCTCAAATCGCGCTATTTGTCGCTCCAGTAATTGTTTTTACTGGTCACATTATCGGTAAACCGATGGACCTTTGCTTCTCTGAAATAGAAATATTGTCTATTGTGGTTTCGGTGATCATTCTTTCATTCGTGGCCACCGATGGTGAATGTAATTGGCTTGAAGGAGTGCAGCTTTTAGCTGTATATGCCATTTTGGGCGCGGCCTTCTTCTTCGCTCCGGGCTAAAAGTAATACTTGCTAGAGTTGTTAAGGGCCAGAGGTACTAAATGCCTGAATTGCCTGAAGTAGAGACAGTAAGACGTGGATTGGAATTGGCTCTGGCTGGCGATGCTATTGTGGCGGTTGAAGTACTGCGTGATGCCTCTATTGCCTATCCTGATGTGGAGATCTTTATTGCTTCAGTACCAGGGCATAAATTTGGCAAAGTATTGAGGCGGGGAAAATATCTTTTAATTGAGCTTGATCGCGGCGCTGGCCTGGCTTGCCACTTGCGTATGTCAGGGCGACTTTTAGTACGTGAGGGCATGCAGGCCAGCGCTAAGACTAATAAGACTACTAAGATTGCTAAGACTCCAGCGAACACGAAGGCTGCCAAACTCGTGCGAGAGCCACAGTTTCTGCGGGTGCGCCTCCTGCTTGCCAGTGGTCGTGAGTTGCATTTTGAAGACATGCGTGTTTTCGGGCGACTTTGGTTCAAGCCTAAAGGCAAGACATTCGAAGATGTCATTCCTAGTTTGGCTTTGTTAGGAGTTGAACCGCTTGAGTCTTTGACTAGCAGTCATTTAGCGACTGCTTTTAGCGGCAAAGTTCAGGCCGTAAAAACAGCGTTACTTGATCAGCATATTCTTGCCGGTGTGGGCAATATTTATGCTGATGAGTCGTTGTTTCTCTCCGGTATTCATCCCACCATATCTGCCAGCAAAGTCACTGCAGAGCAGTTGGTGAAGCTAGTTGAGAATGTGCAGTTGGTGCTTAGTCGTGCCATCGAATCTGGTGGTTCTACTTTGCGCGATTATACAGATAGTAGTGGCGTAAACGGCAAATATCAAAATTTGGCTTGGGTTTATGGCCGAGAAGGCGAGCCTTGTCGCCAGTGTGCGAGCCCTATCGAGCGCATTAAGCTGAACGGACGCTCTAGTCATTTTTGTAGTCAATGTCAGCCCATAGAGAGAAAATCAAGCCCGAGTATAAAATCGAGCTCGAATTTAAAATTAAGCTCGAATATAAGGAAGCAGAAGAAATGAACATACCAGCTAGGTTCTTTGTCGGTACCTTGGCCGCTAGTTTTTTGCTAACCAGCTTTGCTGGTCAAGAAAGTATGGCAGCGAGCAAGAAGGAATCGCTGAAGTTGCCAGTGGCAAGCCGCAGTGGACTAGATTCAAGTAAGCTTGCAGAGCTTGATCGAATTATGCTTAAGGTGATGCAGAACAATGACATCTACGCCGGGCAGCTGGCTGTGGCTAAGAATGGCAAACTTGTTTACTCTAAAGCCTTCGGCTTTTCTGATAAAGAACATAAAGTTGATACCAGTTGCGATACTCTCTTCCGCATTGCTAGCTCTTCTAAACCAATTACAGCTGTGGCGATTATGACCCTGGTGCAGCAAGGGAAGTTAAGAGTTGAAGACAAAGCTCTCGATATTTTGAATGATTTCAAACCCGCTATTGGTGAGCCCTTTGACCCGAAACTGCAGACAATTACTGTGCGACAGTTGCTTGAGCACACATCTGGTTTGTCCAATGAGAAGGGTGATCCACAATTTGAATACCTGCGTCTGGCTGCACAAAAATATAGTTTGCCTCAACCGGCTTCACCGCAAGCCATTGTGCGCTATCGTCTGACTAAGCCACTAGACCGCGACCCTGCTACCAAGTACGAGTATTCCAATTTTGGCTATAACATGCTCGGTCGCATTATTGAAAAAGTTAGTGGCGAAGACTATGAGACTTATGTAAAGAAGAGTGTGCTGAACCCTGCCGGGGCTAGCGCTATGACTCTTGGCCACACACGTCTAGTAGACATGTCTCCCCTAGAAGTTTTTTATGATGATAGAGGTATCGGTAATAAGGGATGGTCTGTCTATGCTGCTGAACCAGAACAAGTAGCATCTTCTTATGGCTCGAGCTTCTCGCAAGAGGCAATGGATGCACACGGTGGTTGGCTGGCTACGGCTGAAGATCTAACCAAATTCATTGCTGCAGCTGATGGCAGCAACACTGCGTGTAAGCTGCTAAGACCGGAGACCATAAGTTTGATGTTGGCACCACCAGAAGTGGCGCCAGTTAAGCAAAATAAGAGGAAATCAGGCTCGTATTATGCCAAGGGCTGGAATTTTGTCCCTAAGACTGGTCAGTGGGCACATAGTGGCGCCCTTACTTTCGGCACTGCCAGCTTCGTCTGTCACCTTGCTGATGGCGTACAAGTTGCCGCTGTTTTCAATCACTTGCCAGAAAACTATGGCAAGTTCTTTGAGGGCATGCAGCCGAGAATTATCGATGCTGTAGAGAAACGCAAGAGCAAAATTTAAGACTTGATGGCAATGATGCGGGCTCCGCACATTTCTATGCCACCCACTTGGGCCAATTCTCTTTCCCAGTTATAAATTAGGCTGGCTCTGTCAGCACCAGATTTGGTGGCCGGTAGAAGATCGCAGAGGTAGTGAAAGAGATAGGGCACACTGCGTTCTTCGATAATATCGAACTTGTCTAGTAGGGCGTTCTTGACTCGCTCGAAGGAGCTGACGTGATGGTCTATTTCATGATGATGGCGCCAAATTGAAATTGCTTCTGCTTGTTCGTGTCCTGGCCCCAGAGTAGTGCTTTCATGGCGCTCAGCTGTGAGCCAGCTGTGGCCGTGTTTCTCTTTCAGTCCATCACTATTGTGCTTGACGTCTTCGTCTTTCTTGCTTCTAGGTGGCCTGTCCTCAGCTGCAATTAGTTGCGCTAGGTTGAAGAGCCAGATTGCTGTTTTTTGATCGACTCGCTCGTAGCCAAAGTCTTCGACCAAAAGTAAGCCGTTGGGCTTTAGCAAGCGATAGGCGGCCGCAATGGCTTTGTCTAGTGGCTGCATATGATGAAGAGAGCGACTGCAAAGAAGAGCATCAAACTCTTCGTGTGCAAATTTTTCTAGGTCAGAATTGAAGCAAGTAACGCCTACTGCGGTGGTTTTTTCTACTGCTGATTGGCTTGGGTCGATAGCTGTGACAGTCAGGCCGCCCTTCATCATTGCTGCAGCAATGGCGCCATCGCCACATCCAACATCTAGCACTCTCGACTTGGGCTTGAGGCAGCCCAGGGCGAAACTGGCGGTGAGTCGAGCGGCAAAACTGAGCGGGGTTTCCATTTCTATTTCCTGATCTCTAAATTACGAGTTGCCAGTAAGGATAACTATTTTTTTGCAATGAAGCGGTTATAGAAGAACAATACCGCTGCTGGTATACAGCAGATGGCAATAAAAGTAAGGAAGTGTAGAACAGTAGCAAAGGCTAGCGCTTGATCTGGCGGTATGTGGGCTGTCATCACTGCGGCTTCTTTCACCAATAGGTGGAAGCTGCCCACCGAACCTGGGGTCGGCACAAGTACTCCGGCTGAACCGATGGTGAAAATTATCAGGCACTGCATGGGGTTGATTTTGTCTTCCAGGCCGAAGCCGTAGACCATTTGATAGAAGTTTAGCCAGTAGGTCGACCAGATAGCTACACTGAGAAACGCTATGTAGGGATAGAGAACTGGGCTTTTCAGTGCCTGGGTGCCAGTGTCGAATTGCTCGGCTAATTGACTGAAGCGCTCTCTTAGCTTTTCAGGCAGTCGGGTTTTGGCCAGGTTTAAGCTCAGTAGTTTTTTTAATATGGCTCCTACGTTGGGCAAGACCACCAAGCCTACTACCACTCCGACAAGCAGCACCAAGCCACCCGGCTTCAGCCATGGCATAGAAGCCAAAAGTTCTGGAGGCAAAATCAGTAGGGTGGCGCCGAGAAGCGATACTAAAAGTGCTATGTCGAGCATGCGGTCAATCAACATCGTTGATAAAACCCCTGCCCAGGGAAGGTTTTCAGACTTGCAAATTGATAGAAGTCGTACTACTTCGCCGCCACGAGGTATGGCGACGTTAACTGCGTAGCCAATCATCACGGCATAAAATGAATTGTACTGGCTGATTTTTTTATCGGACAAAGGGCGCAACAAAATTGTCCAGCGATAAGAGCGTAAAAAAGTACCGAATATGCCAGAGACAAAGATCAGCACAACCGGAAAGGGTTTGACGTTTTGCGAATAGTGCCAAAGTTCTGTGAGGTTGGTGCCTTTGAAGGCGAACCACAAGAGGAAGATGGCGAAGGCCGCTGCTAGGAGCTGCTTTAGGAGGTTGTTCGGTCTTGAAATCTTTTCCGCAGGTTCCTGCATATATCTCTATTCTGGCTTGCTAGTTTGAGGTACTGTTGAATGGGGCATCTAGGGGATACAAAGCTCTGAAACTGCAAGATCACGCCGGCAATTTTAGAGTTGAGGCTAGAATCTCACAGTAGGAACTTCCAATGGTACTAGACTGAAATGCCCGAACTTGTATTATCGAGAAGATTTTTTGCTATCAAATAAATCGCTAAATATCTTCTTGGCCGGGCACAATACATAAAGAGATATGTCTTCGGTCTGCTCAAAGCAGGTTTTTCTAAGGTCAAATCTCTCCCACGGGTACTTTACACGCACTTCTCCGCTGTCTTTCATGCAAGTCAAAACTTGTCTGAATGCTTGGCAAGGACAAGTTGGCCGGACGTTATCGGATGGTAGTAATGTTTTGTCTAATTTCCGGATCGCTGCCGAAAAATGAAATCGATGTTAAATTAGGAGGCTCTCGCTCTTGAAAAATTGTTCTCGGGCGCGGACTCGAGCTTGGACTCGAGCGTGGACAGGAATCCCAGATAGTTCGGTGAAATGATGGAAGCCAGGAAGACCAAAGTATTACTAATTGAAGACACAGCTGGGGGCGCGTTCGCCCTTAAGGATGTGCTTAAGAAAGTTTCGGGGCCCGATGCCTCCATGGAAATCTCCATGGAATTCACAGAGAATATCGCGAAAGGCTTGAAGCGCCTTGGCGAAGGCGGGGTTGATGTTGTTTTGCTAGATTGCTCTAAAGATGGCGCTGGTAACGATGGTGCTGATAAATTCCGCCAATTGAGAGCCCAAGACGCCAGTGTGCCGGTGGTGGTGGTTGGCAATAGCAGCAAAGATGACATTGCCACTCAATCAATCGGCTCAGGAGCCCGCGAGTTTCTAGTCAAAGATGAAGTCGATGCTCGCGTCTTGTTGCAGTCAATTCGCCATGCTATGCAGGTGAAGCAGCTGGAAGAGCAGTTGCATGAAGCTAATAGAAAGGTTCTTGAAGCTAACCAACAGTTAGATACGATTGCCAATGTTGATGCTGCCACTAAAGCTCTCAGTCGGGCTGGTCTAGAAAAAGCTCTTGAAGCGGAATATGTGCGGGCCCAGCGTGGTGGTTGGAATTTGGTGACAGTCTTGATTGACTGTGATGATTTTGATCGCATCAACCAGCAGTTTGGCCATGCTGTAGGCGACGTGGTCCTCCACGAGATAGCAGACCGGGTGAGAGAGACAGTTAGACCGACCGATCATCTGGCACGGCTTGGTGGCGATGAATTCTTATTGATTTTGCCCGATACCCGTTTTGCCGAAGGTATGTTGGTGGCTGAGAAGATTCGTTTAGCTGTGGCCGAGAGCCCACTTAGGCTGGCTTCTGAGACTGTGCGCGTTACCGCTAGCTTGGGTGTATTAGCTCTACCTTACGAGTTTTGTTCAATAGAAGAAGTGCTTTCGTTAGCCCGATTGGCAGTCCGTGAGTCGAAGATGCTAGGTAAAAACCGCGTTTCTTCCGGCGAGAAGCACAAGCAGGCTGGGGCTGGCCAATCTCCAGACAAGGCTGCCTTAGAAGAATTGACAGAGAAGCTTCGTCGCGGCGATTGCTTCCGTGCTGTATCTATGCCAATTTTCCATCTTAGCGATGAAAAAGTGGTTGCCTATGAAATCTTGAGTCGTGGTCCAGCCGGTGCTTTTGAGATGCCTGACGATCTCTTCCGCGTCTCTGTTGAGCACAACTTGTTGACAATAGTCGACTTACGTTGTTTGAAAACTTGTCTGTCTGCTTGTCCAGATCCTAAATTCGATCAAACGGCACGCTTCCACGTAAACCTCTTCCCCTCTACGATCATGGATACTCCCATTGAGCGTTTGATGACTCTGTTCCCTTCCAATAAAACAGACGGAAACTATGTCATTGAGATCAGTGAGCAGCAGTTTATTGGTGACCCAGCTTATTTGCGCGATCATGTCCAAGCGCTAAAAGAGCGGGGCTTGCTTGTGGCTGTAGATGACGTTGGCTTTGGGCGCAGCTCGCTTGAGAGTTTGATTATTCTTGAGCCAGACATAGTCAAAATCGATCGCAAATATGTCTCTGGAATTTCTGAAGAACCGGCTAAAGCTCGTCTGCTTAAGCGACTGGTAAAAGTGGTCAACTCTCTTGGTGCTGAACTTGTTGCCGAAGGCATTGAGTGTCGAGAAGAGCTTGATTTGCTGGTGGAAATGGGCGTGCCGTTTGGTCAAGGTTGGCTCTGGGGCAAACCGGCTTAAGCCTGCTTGCTCTTATAGTGAGCACGTGAATTAGTGAACGTAGCTAGTCGTGCTTGGCCATTGGAGTCTATTTCATGAATTCAGATGCCGCGCCTCGGGGCGAAAATCAAGACGCCGTTGCTGAAGTTTTGGCTAGCGAAAAAATGAACGGAAACTCGCACTCTGCGGGTAAGTGCCCTTTCTCTAGCCCAAAGCTAATGGCTTTTGCTTTGCCCTTTTTTGCTGTTTTAGCTCTTGAGCAATGGGCGACAATAAGTAACACGTGTTTGACTGTCACTTTCTGTCAAATGGGTGTTCTTTTTAAAGCGGCTCTGGCACTTGCTGCTGGCATGGTCGGCTTGGCTGGGCAGAGGTTTTTGGCTAAGCGCTAAAATGCCTTTAGCAGGTGAGATAGAGTCAAGGCATTGATTTTATGGTGATGCCATAATGGGGCATGCTTAGAAATACTCCGCCTGTTCATGCGCCGAAAAGTATCTGGGTCAGTCGCTGGCTCCATCCTGGCGCTATGGTTTTCTTGGCCCTGATGCTTTTAGCCTCGATTGCCAGCTCGTCAGCGGCTTTGGCGCAATCGGCTTCTGCCAGTGATCTCGATAGCTATCCCCGCATAACGGCCATGGAGACTGCCATATTAGGCAAGTCGTATACGGGTGATGCTTTACCGGCGCGCTTGGCTCGCATGGAAGCGAAAGCCTTTGGGAAATCTGCTGACAAGGCCGACTTGAGCGATCGCACAGATAGTTTGCAGACCTATGTTGAAACTACTTTGCATAAGCCTATGGTGGTTCCTGGGCCTGGCTACCAAGGGCCAGAGGAGCAAGGGTCAGAGGATGATGCTCCGCCTGCCTCGGCAGGAGCCTCCGGCCGTGTGGAGATCACTGACTCAGCTACCGCCCGTCACCCGACGGCAGGTTCTTACCCCCGTGTAACCGCTCTGGAACAGGCTATTCTAGAGCAGCCATATGAAGCTGACCCGCTTCCCGATCGGCTATCGCGCATGGAAGTTAAAGCTTTTGGTAAGGCTACACCTGATTTAGCTTTGGGTGATCGCACAGATGCTCTCGAAGACTATGCCGAAAAGAAATTGCACAAGAAAATTCTTGGTCAATCATCGACCACTGTCGATAGTGCCGAGTCGGGTGCTACTTCTGGAAATACAGGCTCGGGGGCTGGCGGCAGCTTCCTTTCTAAAATGGGCAGCGCCCTACTCGGCATACCCATGAACGGCATGCCGGCTTCGGGTGGTCAGTCTTTCTTTGCTCCGGGTTTTGGACCCTTTGCCGGTGTGCGGGTTCGTCCCCGTAGTGCTGTGGATAATTCTTCTCAAGCCACAGCTCAAGCCGCAGGTCAGGCTAACCCTCAGGCGAGCCATCAACCGTCAGCGGCTGACCAAGCCATTATTGAGGCCTCTACCCCTCCTGTTCCAGCGGTTCGACTGGCCACTAAAGTTGGTTGGTGCGAGCAGCGAGTATTCGGACAAGTGGCTTATGATAAGCATTTGATTGATAGATTGACCTTGCTCAATAATGCCTTGAAGTTCGATCCCGGTAAAACAGGTCTAGATTTGATGGATGATATTGATAAGTTGATCAAGGCTGCAGCGGCTCTTCCAGCCAAGGATAACTAGTTGCTTTGGTATGTGGAGCTTTCTTGATTAATTACAAAGCATACTAATAGCAACTCTTTTATGCTTTTGTTTAGCTCCGTTTCCCCATCAATAAATGACTGCTCTGACTGCTCGTAGATATTGATTACTTTTTCGATGGCCCTATGAAGCAATTTGGAACAGCACATATCGCATTCTTGAAGCAGCTCTTTTAAGACTTGAATGTTTCTGCTGTCGATTCTCAGTAGGCCTTTACTGACTATCACGCCAACTTGTCTGAGTGTTTCGACACTAGGGAGAATGTCTGAGTTGAGGTTAGTTGATTGACTGGTCTCAAGTGCGTGGTTGTTGTTCTTGTTTGCTTCAGGCCAATTGAACGTTCTCGCCACTGCTGGTTGAAGAGCGAGGCGGGAACCGGCGTTTTCAAATACAAGTGTAATTGGGTGGACCGTAAGCTTCGTGCCTGCGTATCCCCAAAAACCTGCAATGTATCGGAGCTCAAAGTTGTTGCTTGATAGTGCCTGCGTCGCCAGTTCGAAACCCCTAGCGGCTCTAGATCGGTAACCGAGTTTGAGCATCGCGAGATGGCCAAATTGGTCTTCGCACGAAGCTACCAACGACTGCTCGGCGTAATCGAAACGTTTCTGGTGGCAAGCATTTATCTTGGCTACTTTTAGTGAAGACTGTAAACTTTTATCCGTTAAGAACGAAGGGTGTTCGCCCTCAAGGGTCGATTCAAGTTCTGTAAAATCGGTATGGAAAATCGAAGCTGGCAAACTTGCCCAATTGTAATCATGCGGATTGACAACCAAGGGACTGCGCCCAATTGTTAGTATTCGTGAGGGACTCAACTTCGCACCGGTGACAAGTAAATTGGCCGCTGCCAAATCTGCAATGGAGTTGCTTTTGATAATTGGTTTGCGTGCCAACTCTTCGAAGCTTGTCTGACTAGCTGCATTGTTGTTATAAACTTTTTCAATGCGACATAACTGACCGGTGCGGCTGTCTATTGCGTAGCAGGTAAGAACTGTTTGCTTTCGCAGTTGTACTGCCGTAGAACCGAGGGAGGTTAGGGAAATTTTCTTGACGGCCTGGGGAGCGTTCCATTTTCCGCCCAGAACCAAAGCTAACGGCAGAGGCTTCGGTCCTTGTCGGTACCTCGCAGCATCTATACGAGCTAACAGTTCTCCTAGTTTTGTTGACAGAAGCTCTGGCGCCATACTGGCGTCTCCAAGCAAAAGTTGCTCTCTATACTGCAGTAGATCTTCAAGCAACTCAGAAATAAAATAGTGGTGAAGTTGATCGCTGTGTTGCTTGGCAAGAGTAAGCAAACGAATTGACTCTTTATTGCTAGAATCTAGACCGTGATTGAGAAAACTGTTCAAGCACGCTTCAATAACGTTAAGTGAGTCTGTAGGTGGCTTCTCCTTTATTACTGTTTCAATCAGCTGACTATTTTCCTTTGCCTCAACAAGTCGAAAGCATTTGACTGCAAGAATGGCGTGGGCGCAGGGTGCTTCGTCGTTGCAGTCACATACCGCATAACGGATGTCTCCACTAACTAGAAAACGTACAGTGTGAGCCAGGCTTAGGAAATTTATTCGTGGCTTCGACCCACCACTGACTGTGGCAATTTGCCCTTCTGCGAAAAGCACTTCAGCTTGCTTGATCATTGCTTTCTTTGCGCATTGAGCTATAGACTGATCGCTGATCTCTCCTGGCCACCAGGGCTGTTGCAACCCTTGTTGTGAATTCTCTGCTATGGGTTGAATTGGCACATCAACAGTCGTAGTTTCTTTCGCGCTGCTGCTCCACCGTATTGTTTGATAGTGCAGAACCGAACGAATAAGGTGGCGACAAATAGTTATTGAACTGCATGAGCAATTTGATTTTCGTAGGTCTACTTTGGCGTCGAAAATACATGTGACTTGGTCTGACCACTCAAACGTTAGGCTGTCCTCTAATTCTGTAAATTTCGACAAGGCCGGCTCACCGTTCTCAATTTCAGACAGCGCTCTTCTGACCGTTCCTCTGTTTGAGTAAAGTTCAAGATCTTCTTGTGTAAGTGCCAGTAGGTCGTTCCTCATTTGAGCCCCATCTTCTGGGCTACCCAGTTGGACAATTCTCCTGGAGTCATAGCTCCCACTTCGCCACCTAGCCTAACTATTCGTGCCGCTAGGGAGCGGTTGTAGCTTGGTTTGCAATCGTAGTCGAGTGCCGCTAAGCCGAGAAGTTTTACCCGCGACGATATCATTTTGTGGCAGATCGTTAAAAGGCCAGCTTCCGAGCCTCCCTCAAAAAAATCACTGATTAAAATTACAATTGTGCGGTCTGGTGTTTCGATCAGTTGCAGAGCATAATTCATAGCCCTGCAAATATCAGTGCCACCTCCAAGTTGAACTTTCATTAGAGTTTCAACTGGGTCAATTGTTTCTGATGTTAGGTCGACAATATTGGTATCAAAGACGATTAAATTTGTTTTGATGAAAGGGAGACTGTGAAAAACAGAGGCTGTTACGGCTGAGTGAATTACACTATTGACCATGCTGCCAGACTGATCGACTACGATGATGATTTGCCACTGATTGATGCGCTGAGTCTTGCGCGAGAAGAAATAGGGCTTTTCAATCACCAGCTTATTATTGGCGTGATCGAAATGTTTGAGGTTTCTTCTAATGGTTTCTTTCGCATCAAAGTTTTGAGCAACCTTAACTAAGCTGCGTTTATTGCGATCCCGAACTCCACTAAAGGGTTGCCGCACTTCTTCAGCCATGCGCTCCATCATTTCGCGCACTACCTTCCGCACCATTTCTTTTGCAATGGCTAGTACTTCCTGATTCATCAGATTTTTTGTTCTCAATATCGACTTAAGCAGAGTTTGGCTAGGCTTCGCTTTTGCTAGTATTGTTGGATCTTGCAGGAATTCTGTAATTTCATAGCGTTCAAGAGCATCTCGTTCCATCTTTTCGCAAGCTTTTTGAGGAAAGAGTTCTTGGATAGAATTGATCCAGTCTGGTACGTTAAACTGCGAGTCGCCTAGATTGGCGGACCGCTCTGCTGATTTACCGCCGGAGCCTTTGGTGTTGCGGTTGCCGGCGTACTCTCTGTCGTACAGGTAGGCAAGCATTTCTTCTCGCCTAGTCCAGGCGTCAGTAGGGTCCTCCTGATTCTGGCTCTTGCCAGGACCAGAACTGTCTTTCTCTTTCCTTATACCAAGAATGAGTCGCCATCTCTGTTCTGCTTGTCTCTGTTTTCTCATGGTTGCCTCAAGCCATAGCGATTGATGATTGCTTGTGCCTTTTCCTCTACTTGCATAACCTTGATGATGCGTTCTGGATCTACTTCTAGGTTAACCTCTACTCTATTCTCACTTATCTGCTGAATTTTCAAAAGGTTTTGCAAAAGGAGCACTTTTTCGCGCGGCGAATATTTACTAAAGGCAATTCGCAGACTTGGTACTGTTATAAGGAAATCAGGATCGCTGTATGCTTCTATAATTGCGTTAACAGTTTCTATAATGGCGAAATCAGAATGTACTAAGTTTCCAGCCAACGTTAGCAAGCCTAAAACGAAATCTCCGATCTGTTCTGGAAGTGAAAATTGCAGCAATCCCTCTGCTATTTGAGCGTCCTTTGGTGCTTCCAATTGCCATAGGGCCCCGGCTAATGCTCCTGCAATTAGGGCACTACAGCCGTCCTGTTTGCGGGCGCGAGCCAGGCTGTTAGCGACAATTCTTGAATCTAATTTGAACTTAGCAGTATGAAACTGAACGATTTCTACGATTAGCTTTATACCGCCTACAAATTCTTCAGACGCGCTGGTACCTTGGTATTCCAATAACCACAGAGCCCTGTCGAAGCAGAGTTTGAGTAAAGCTTGAATGGCTTCTAACGGTTTTACTGCGAAGATTTTTTGATAGTAAAGAAGGTCTAGTATGGAGCCAAGACCTGAGACAACTGAAAGCAGAGAGCAGTCAGTGTATATAATGTCTTCCATTTGCTCAAATAATTCATCTGATAGTTCTGTTAGTGCCATCAAGCATGATTGCATCAGTGAGATTGCAACAGTGTCGGTGTTTGAGTGGCTACTACTTATTCGTTCTCTAATTTTGTTAGTGACTGCTTCTTCGATAGTTGCGCCCCAGGCCGCTGCTTCAATACAACTGGCGTGGAAGTTAGAAGCTTGTCTAATTTCCCATTGCTCAATAACCCGACCACTTTCATCACCCGCCAGTCCCGTGAACTGGCGGCGTGAAATTCCAGCTACATTCAAATTCGTCAGTCGATGTAGAATTTGACTCTTGCAGCGTTCTGTTTCGACATCTAGATTGAGTTCGAAAAGATTCGGAGAACTCGTTGGTGTTAGTTGATGCTGCTCCATGATGGTTTGGATTGCCAGCGTTAGCGGTGGAAGCTTGGTTTTGCTGGAGAGCTTACCTTGTCTTGAACCGCGAAATATATTTCTCAGTTCGTTGACTAGTGGATGTTCGTCTTCGAAAGTGAGCTCGTCCTTGGCGACAGCTGAAGTGATTCCATCCATCAAGTCTTGCCGAAAAACAACTTTGTGTCCACGCAGAGCTGCTAGACCAGAAGCCATGCTCTGAGCGGTTATTACATCAGCTGTGGAAATCAGCTGTTTTTTTGCGCGCAAGGCCTCTACTGCCTTACTTAAAAGCGTGCTGTGAGTGTTTTTCATTTTGTTTTGAAGTCGATCTTGCCAAGCTTGAAAGTAAAATCCTGGTGAAGGCAGACCTGCTTCGTAGCCTTTGTAAGCATCTAGTCGTCTGTCGCTAAATGGTGTTAGCGTGCAACCGTATTGAAGGTCTTCAGTAGATTGCAGAACCGGTATAGTCTCTACTAAATTCGCTGAGCTATCTGCGGTAGTCTCAGTGTCGCTGTCTCTAAGTATTTGAAGAATGCCAGCGCTGTGGAAGCCGCCGGTAATAACAAGAATCGTTCCTCTGGTAGTCTTCAAACAATTTAGAATTTTCGCGGCCATAAAGGTTTCGCGCACAGTCGTTTCTTGATCTAGCGCCACGCTTTCTCTCATGTTAAGACAAATGCCGTGGGCGATTCGCATGTAATCTTCAAAATTGAGCCGGTCATCTGACTCTATAAGTTTATCCCAGAGAGCATCAAAATCTGCTACAGCAAAGCGGCCATAAATTGAGCTCAAAAGATCGCTCTTGTTGATTTCACCGTCGCTGTAACGATGATTGTGATTGCAGATATCAGCGAAGCGGTGCAAGGGAAGATCGATGAATTCAACGTGGGAGCCAATCTCTAAACCGCGCTTAATAGCTACATATTCTGGAGAGTGCTCATTGAACGGATAGAACACGCCACTAGTCGCATGCCTACTTCTGCAATACGAGTAAATTGCGATTGGGAAATCGTGGTCTAGGGTGAGCTCCGATAACTCGCTATTGAAATTTTCCGGACCTTCCACCAGTATTGCTTCTGGGCTGCGCTCTAGTATGTATTGTTCAATCAGGACGGCAGCAGCAGGGCTGTGGTGGCGTACTGGAAAGAACTGGATACGGCCACGCTCAAGATGCTCACTTTCTAGTAGATCTAGATAGTTGTTAGTTTGCATCGAATAAAAGCGATCTTGCTTCGAATAGATTCTGCCAGTTTTCGCCGCTGCGCTTTGCTACGCAATTGTTGAAGTATTGCAATAGCTTTTTGCGATCATCTGGCGAGTCTTTTATTGCTGAACCAAGCATGCCGTGAACAATATGGGCAGGCACGGTCTTACCACTTTGGTAATAGTGAGCATAAAGGCCGGCCATGTAGCCAGTTGAAATCGCCTCTGCCACACTCATAACAGTTGATAGCGGTTCCATAGCTTGACCTTCTATGCTCTTCGCTTGTCTCAATTCGTGAAAAGATTTGGTCAAGACTTCAATAACATTGTCAGGTAACTCTAGTGCAATGCCATCGTCTGCAAACATTTTTGAAGTTTCACGCTTGACTAGGGCCATTTCGCTCTTTATATCAGCAATTGGCTGTAGTGTTTCAAAATTGAATCTGCGTTTAAGAGCAGCGCTCATTTCGTTTACTCCGCGATCTCTTGTATTGGCTGTGGCGATAACGTTAAAGCCCACCGTTGCATAAAGAGAACTTCCCTCTCCTAATTCAGGTACCGCTAATAATTTTTCTGAAAGTATTGAAAGTAGACAATCTTGTACTTCCAGTGGGCATCGAGTAATTTCCTCAAAGCGCACTAGCTTGCCTTTGCTCATGCCTTGGTAAATTGGTGCTGGTACTAAAGACTTTTCGCTCGGTCCTTCTGCTAAAAGCAAAGCATAATTCCAAGAATACCGAATTTGATCTTCTGTTGTGCCAGCGCTACCCTGAATGGTAAGGCTAGAATCGCCGCTGATAGCTGCGGCAAGTAGTTCGCTGAGCAGGCTTTTGGCTGTGCCAGGCTCGCCTATGAGCATCAGAGCTCTGTTGGTTGCAAGAGCTACTACACATCTTTCAATTGTATTGCGCTCTCCGACAAATTTTGCCGAGATATTTTGATTGCCATCGCCGAGAATAAATCGTACCACTGACTCGGGGGAAATTAGCCAACCGCGAGGTTTGGCTTTGCTTTTGTCGCTTTTGACAAGTGCCGCTAACTCGTCTTTAAATAGTAGTTCAGCTGGCTTCCGTTGAATATCGCTTTTACTCATCTAGCATCCTTTGCCTTTGAGGCAAGTACTGAGAGGTCTGTGTATACTTCTGCCATAACCACCTGATCTACTTCAGTAAAATCGAGGCCTACTGTTTGATTGGCTGCGTTGTAGTATCTGAAGTTGTAGCCATCACTCAATTCGTGTCCTTTAAAAAAGTGAATGGCTTCGATTTTTTGCATCTCAGACATTCGCGGATCTCCCGAATATATGCCGGTGTATGAGATTGAAGCTGTAATGTCCTTACCGGGGAAATACTTGTTGTGACCATAGTAGGCCCCACCATCCACTACTTGCCACCTCTCCCAATCGCGACTTTCGAGAACGCTTGGTACATAGACCGCTTCAATTTCAACGCTCATGATTTGTTCAAATCTGTTGCTTTTCAGTTCTTCATCACTTGGTTTATTTATGGCTCGACCTATTTGGGCAAATGGTGCTGCCAATTCATAGTCAGTAAGAATTTGACCCCAGGCTGCTAGTGTTGTGGCCTCAAGCTCTAAGGCGTGAGCTATACCAACGGTAGCGGTCATAGGTAGGGCATATGTTTTCTCTAAACTATCTGAAAAATCGCGTTCTTCCGTGATTCTAAAAGTGGAGACGACTTTTCCATCTTCATTATAAACTGCCCATATTATTGGTTTGCAAATATGCCAGAGAAGAGGATGTTTGACAAACAGGCTAACAAATTCTTCTGCCGACCACCTTCGCCCGCTAATCATGGCCAATTCAAGCCGTTTAGATTGGGCTTGCGCTACTGCTCTGATCTGTTTTTTCAAATCTTTCCAGGCAACAAGTGCCGTTGCGGCTTTGTCTTGATCGTCGTCTTTGTTGGCTGCTGGTAGATCTGCTTTGACCTTACCGCTTGCATCTTTGACATAGGCCTTTAGATCAGAACCTAATACAAATTGAAATTGCCGATTGCCAAAATCGAAAGTACGGTTGCCTTTTTCGTCTAGCCCACAGGTGGGAACTATGCGATCTTCTAGTTGCGCCGGTGAGAGATTGCGCATTTTTGCAATTTCAGCAATTATGATTTGTGCCCTATTGCGCAGAGATTTTAGAGACGCTGATTGTGATACTCTATGAATCAGCATAAGTGATCCGTCTGTGCCTGCAGCCTTAATGCATTCCAAGCCATAACCCGCCCGAGCAGAATTGCCTGAACCGCGCCATTCTTTCATCAGTGGCAAAAGCTTAAATACCGTTTTCTCTGAAGCAAGTATGCCAATGCCTAGCATGCACCACTTTTCTTTTGTTGGAGCTTGTTCCAAGAGCCAACGTTCGAAAACTCCCCAGAGAAAAGCATCGAAAAAGCCTCTTTCAGTGCTTTCGCGTAGAGCTAGGAGTAAAGGATGTATTTGATCTGCGCTGCTGGACTTTATGGCGAGCATTATTTGTACTTGTTCTTCATTGCTCAAACAGTAGCCGTCGATTACTGTTGGATCGTGGCCCACACCAGTCAGCCAAATTGGTAGTGCAGTCATTTTCAGTTTATGCGCTAGAAATATTTTCTCAAGCCACTCTGGTCTACCAGCGCGAGCCAGTTTCATGTGCTCTTCTTCGCTTCTCTGTTTAAGTTCGTCGAATCTCTTTTCAGCTTCTTCCGACAACGTGTCTCTATCAACACGAAGTATTAGATCTCTGCTGTAGATTTGCGCTTTTGTTGCCAGTTCGCCCTTGCCGTCAATAATAGAGGTTAAGCCTTCGAAGGTTAACTGGGTGTTCTTGTCGAACCATTTCATGCACTGCGCGCGGAATGCAGGCACTTGGCTCATTTCGAAAATTGCGGCAGCGGCTTCGGCTGAATGGGCTTTTAATAACGGTTCGAGAAATAACTCAGCTCTGTTCCAAGAGTATTTTGCTTGGGTGTAAGGAGTACCGTACTCACTAGTAAAGCGGGCTACCGGTTCTATTTCGTGAGCCCCCATGTGGGCAAACCATGTGATGCAATCGCCAGTGAAAGCTAGTCGTAGCTTGAGTCGCTCGAAGTGTTTTTTTACCAGCGCTGGAGAATTGAGACCACCTAGAAGGATTTGAGGATGCACAAGGCCGCCGAAATGCACTTGATTGGCATAGAAACCATCAGGAATGGATTCGATAACTGGGAGCAGCTGATCGTGCAATCCGAACAATCCAGCTATCAAATAGCAGAGGGGAATTTCTTCGTGCGGTTCTTGCGCTCGCCAGTTATGTCGTTTAATTTCTTTTTTGAGGTATTCCTGTAGGCGCTCAAGATCTTGGTCGCTGATATACGGAACCACGAGGCATCTGATTGCCTGAATTATCATATCGATGTCAGCTTTCTCGTTAAGATTTACAGCACCACTGGGGGTAATTTGCCATAATTCCTGCCAGAGGGTTAGACATTCGTCGAAAGGCAAAAGTTGTAACAGAGGAATTAGCAGGTCAAAATTATCTCTTCTCAAACGTTCTGGGTTGAGCTGACCCAATCCGCGACTAGCAAACATTTTTAGAGCGCTGTTCTCACCGATATTTGCGATCAGAGTCCGCGCCTCAATGGTGGTCAATTTGCCAGAAATTTCGATTGCTTCTAAAGGCCGAGTAAAACTCTCTCTCATGAAGAGATCGCTGCTGGTATCGCCTTGCAGGAAGTTGCTGTTACCAAATTTATTGGCTGCCTGACGATACAGACAAGAAGCGACAAACCAAAAATGTGCTTCATGGGGGCTCCAAAGTCTTGTGGTGCGAAAATACTCAAGCCATTGCTGGGCATTCACCAAATTGTCCTGTCGCCCGCTGTTGTAGTCTTTATTGATGAAAAGTGCGAGCCCGTCTTCTTTGCTCAAGACACCATTGCTCGGCCAAGGGAATGGCTTCTTTCTATTGTGGAAGTTGTAAAGCCTTTCGATTTCGCTTAGTTTTACTTCCACCGCTGCGTTCTTTGTTTTGCGAGCAGCAGCGCCTGTCAACGCTGCATCACCTGCTAGAGTAGCCTTGTTAGGGTTCGAATTAACAATAGCCTTGGAGGTATCGCCGGCAGTTGTATGTTCGTTTGCGCTGTCTTTGTCCTTGCTTGTCGCATAGCTAATATCGGCAATTGTTTGATAGCCCTTACGGAGCTTCTCTTTGACAACTTTGTCTAGCTGCGCCAGTGCTTCATCGGCAGTTGCAAAAGACCACTCTTTAGTCTGCCCGTCAGTCCCCTTGCGGCCGTAGCAGGCCTTGAATTGGCACCCTTCAGCGTTACCTTGCCAGAATTTGTCTGAGGTTCCCTCTGAGAATTCCAACATCACTGAGCGCATAACAAAATCCTCTGGCAGTGCCCTGGTTAAGCTACAGGGCCGCAATTTTAGCACTTGTAACCGATGGGCTAGAATCTTCCAGGCTAGCAGCGTTTTGACAGGTAGTTACTTCGGCGGGTTTTATCTGGTGGGTGCCGGCTCTTGACCATTTCTTTACCCCTCTAGATATAACTTTGACACCTTCTTTATGTCTGCTGTGGCACTATGTTGTCAGTGGGCTAACGGTAGGTAAGTTAAATGGACACAAGTTGTTTGGCTTTTTGCGCTATATCAATTGCTTGCGCCATGGCGACTGTGCGCGGCATTCAGTTTGCTTGTAACAGTGCTGTTGATGGTTATTTGAAGAGCCACAGAAAATAGCACTAGAAAAAATAGCGCTAGTAAAAGACAGTTTTGCAGCGGTGGTATGGTTGCACTATTGTCTTGTCTAGTCTCTGTGACAAGTGCCAGAGCTGGCTGTCAACTGTAGAGGCACTGGTGGCAACACCTCTTTTTTCTAGCTCTTGCCTGAGTAATTCAACGGCGATTATTGTAGTCGCTCTTATTTCCACTTCTTCTTCGCTGCCTGGTTCTAGTTCACTACGTTGGTCAACTCTTGAAGCTAGAGCCGGCTCATAGCTGATTGCCTGATAGTGGCGCAAGAGCTGCGGCAGTTTGTAATCGGCAAAGGCTGTCAGTTCTTCAATTTTGGATATTTTAACAGTGTGGTTGATATCTGAAACTAGCAGCTGTGCACGTTTTAGAAAGAGAATTTCGTTGCCTTTGTATTGAGCAATGTCTAAATAGCCTGGTAACTCGTGGGCCAGTTTTAGTGCGAGAGCCATTGCAGAAGTTGTTGCTAGTAGCGGCAGAAGAGCTTGCAAATAGTTTTCACTGCGCAGCTTGTGGGCCAAGCTAACTATGAATTCATGCCGTTCTTCTAGTAGTGCCAAAGAATCTATGTTCTCGCTGAATTGGCCAGCAAGAAGGGCTTTGAAGTGCTCTAAGTCTAGGCTGGCCAAATAATCTAGGTTGAGAAAATCTTGATTAATAGCCATGCTCACGAGCAGTGCCATGGCGCCGTCGTATTTTGTCTCCGAGAAGACTCCTTCTGGCAAAGTCACCGTCCAGCGTTTACTATTTTCGGAGTTCTCTGAATTGTTTCCCCAATAACAAAAACCAATTGTATGGAAGACTGTCAAAAATAGAATGCGATTTTGTAGTGTGAGTGCCGCCAAATAGCTTTTCACGAGAGCTGGAGCGCTTTCTAGCCAGTGACATTGTGCGTGATTGTTGCTTAAGTCAAAGCTTAATTCGCCTGCAAGGTTGTTCACTGCTTCTAGATTGATGCTCACTTGACCGGCGCGCTTAACAACATAGGCCGCTGATTGCAAGAGCGGGTGAGCCTGTTTGGCCAGGGTAAGTTCGATAGCCCTTGAAAGATCGTGCTGCAAATTGTCATTGATCATAAAAAAGCCAAGTTCTCAAATCGCTAGGCGAGAGCTTCTAGTATACAAATAGATATATCGTGTGAAGTATTGCTTCTTGTAACAGCCGCCCTATGGCTGACTGTGGCAGGGTTTCGGTGATTGTGTACGAAACGACTCTTCAGCTTTACTTAACATTTCCTTGTCATCGCAGTAAGCATGGCTAATAATCGAAGGCTCGGGGCTTACTACTGAGCTTACTTACGGGCTCACTGAAATCTGCTCAAGAGCTTTAAACCTGTGACCAGCAATGGTCTGGCTTTGCATTGGAAAGACATGAACGAAGCTAATACCACTTTTGAGAAAGACGCTTGTGGCGTAGGTTTCGTGTATCGTCGGCAAAGCAGCCATCAGGTAGTTCGTGATGCTCTCACTGCCTTGAGTCGTATGGAGCACCGTGGTGCTTGTGGCGCTGATGGTGCCACCGGCGATGGCTCTGGTATTCTTACTGCCATTCCCTGGGCTCTATTTGCCCAAGAGGGTTTCTATTCTGTAGCCGCCCAAATAACAGCAATAGGCATGGTCTTTCTCCCCGAAGTCGGAGCTGACTTTTGTCGTGAGCAGTTAGAGAGCTTCTTAGTTAAAGAAGGGTTTTCACTTCCTGCTAAAGCTTGGCGCGATGTTCCTCTCGACCGAGATGTCTTAGGGCCACTGGCCCGGGCGACTTGTCCGCTGGTTCAGCAAATATTTGTTAGCGGCTCGCCCGAGTGGTCAGAAGCTTTACTTGAACGTAAGCTCTTGTTTGCTCGCAAACGCACGATGGCTCATTTGCGCAGTTTCGGCGACAAGTATTCTGATTTTTATATTGCTTCTCTATCGAGTAAAACCATTGTCTACAAAGCCATGGTGCGCTCCTACGAATTGGAGCTCTTCTATCCCGATTTACTCAAGCAGTCATACTCTAGTCAGTTTGCAGTCTATCACCGCCGCTTTAGTACCAATACTTTGCCTAAGTGGCGCTTAGCTCAGCCATTTCGTTTGCTTGGGCACAATGGTGAAATCAATACACTCTTGGGTAATCGCAACTGGATGAAGTGCCGCGAGATGGTGCTTGACCATCCTGACTGGGATATTGAGAACGCTCAAGGACTTTATCCGGTTGTCAGCTCTAGCACCTCTGATTCTGGCAGCTTAGACAATGCTTTAGAGCTGCTTGTGCGTCTTGGTCGCAAGCCCGAGTCAGTTTTGATGCAGCTCATTCCTGATGCATCGCCGGATTCATCAAATCATTCTGTTATGAATAATTCCGTATTGAGTGATTCTGTTAAACTTTTGCACAAAGAAATTGATAGCTTCTACAAATATTTTGCTGCCATTCAAGAGCCTTGGGATGGGCCAGCACTGATTGTTTATAGTGATGGCAAAACAGTAGGGGCTAAGCTTGATCGCAATGGTATGCGTCCGGCTCGCTTTACTGTGCTTGATGATGGCAGTGTCTTCTTAAGCTCAGAAGCTGGTGTGGTCGATTTTGATCAGGCCCAAGTTTTGCAAAAGGGTCGCTTAGGGCCCGGGCAGATGCTATCTGTTGATCTTGCCAGTGGTCGAGTTCAGAGCGACTCAGAAGTTAAAGGAGAGATCGCCTGCGAGAATGATTACAGCCAATGGGTTGATCGTCAGCGTCTAGAATTTTCACCAGAGCCATTTGCCGAGCAAATAAAATTAGCTGATAGCGATCTGATTGGCCTGCAGACGGCCTATGGCTACGGTAAAGAAGACATTGCTCAAATTCTATTAGTGATGGCTTCCACTGCCCACGAAGCAATTTATTCAATGGGTGATGATACACCGCTGGCAGTGCTCTCAAGTCAGCCGCGACTACTCTATGATTATTTCAAGCAGCGCTTTGCTCAGGTGACAAATCCACCGATTGATCACTTGCGCGAAAAGCTTGTGATGTCGCTAGACTCTTATCTCGGGCGGCAGAGCGGCTGGTTTGTGCCCAGTGAAGAGGGGGCTAAGGCGATACATTTGTCTAGCCCGATTCTCAATGAACGAGAGTTAGATAAACTGATCCACACTGGCACTGAAGACAAGGCCTTTGCTTCAGAAGTGGTTTCGTTGCTCTTTTTGCCAAGCGAAAGCAATTTAGATGTAGCACTTAGTAGTTTGTGCAAACGGGCGGTTGAGGCCGTGCGCGATCATAAGGCCATAGTTGTTTTAAGCGATCGCGGTGTCAATTCTGAGAGGGTGGCTATTCCGGCTTTGCTGGCTGTGGCTGCTGTTCACCATGAACTTATTCGTCAAGGCCTCAGGCTTGAATGTTCAATTGTGCTTGAGACTGCGCAGTCTTGGACGACCCATCATTTTGCCTGTCTCTTTGGCTATGGCGCTCAGGCTGTTTGTCCGTATCTTGCTCTAGAAATTGTTCGCCACTCTTGTGCTGATAGCGAAGTGAAGAGCTTGGTTGAGCTTTCAAATGAAACTGCCCAAGCCAATTTCAGGGCAGCTATTGAGGAAGGCTTGCAGAAAGTTTTGTCGAAAATGGGAATCTCATCGTTGTCGAGCTATATTGGTGCTCAAATTTTCGAATGTATTGGTCTGGGCGAAAATGTTGTGGAGCGCTGCTTCGTTGGCACGCCTTCGCGCATTGGTGGTTTAGAGATAGATGATATTGAGCGTGATGTTCTTGATTGCCATCGTCGCGCTTTTCCTTTCAGTCACAAACAGCTGATTAACTACGGCATGATGAGTTCGCGTCCTGGTGGCGAGTATCATGGCAACAATCCTAAAATTGTCAAAGCCTTGCATTCGGCTCTTGGTATTAACCGCAAAATCGTAAGCATTCAAGAGCGGCAAGAGCAGTTTCGTCAATACTCTGCCTTAGTGCGTGAGCGACCACCGCTGGCTTTGCGCGACATGCTCACTTTTGCTTCTGATCGTGAGGCTATATCTTTAGACCAAGTCGAGCCTGCTGTCGAGATAGTAAAACGTTTTTGTACCGGTGGTATGTCTCTGGGGGCGCTCTCCAAAGAAGCCCATGAAGTCTTAGCTATAGCCATGAACCGTTTGGGGGCGAAATCAAATTCGGGTGAAGGCGGCGAAGATCCGCTGCGTTATTATCCAATTGCTGATGTGAAAGCCGACGGCACCAGTGACAGCTTTCCGGGCTTGCGCGGCCTAAAGCCTGGTGATACTGCTAGTTCGGCTGTTCGCCAAGTGGCCTCTGCGCGCTTTGGTGTCACCCCTGAATATTTGGTCACGGCTAAGCAGCTTGAAATAAAAATTGCCCAAGGGGCTAAACCTGGTGAGGGCGGCCAATTACCGGCGCACAAAGTATCGCCGTACATTGCCAAATTGCGTCGTGCTAAGGCCGGCATGCAATTAATTTCTCCACCTCCCCATCATGATATTTACTCAATCGAAGATCTCTCACAGCTTATTTATGACCTCAGGCAAGTTAGTGCCCAGGCGCAAATTTCAGTGAAGCTGGTGGCTGAAGTGGGCATCGGGGCAGTTGCTGTTGGCGTTGCTAAAGCCAATGCTGATATTGTGCAAGTTTCGGGCAACGATGGTGGCACCGGTGCATCGGCCTTGAGTTCGATTAAACACGCAGGCGCACCCTGGGAATTAGGATTAGTAGAAGTCCATCGCGCCCTCCTAGGTAATGACTTGCGTCATCGCGTGCTGCTGCGTGTCGATGGTGGGCTGCGCTCAGGCTGGGAAGTGGTGATGGCGGCTATGCTTGGTGCCAATGAGTATGGCTTTGGCTCGATTGCTCTAATTGCTGAAGGTTGTATCATGGCTCGGGTTTGTCACACCAATAATTGCCCAGTTGGTATCACTAGCCAGAAAGAAAAGCTGAGAGAGAAATTCACAGGGGTTCCTGAACAGATAGTTGAGTTCTTTCTCTTCATTGCCGAAGAAGTGCGCCTGACCTTGGCGCAGCTGGGCTATAACTCGCTGCACGATGTGCTTGGCCGGGCAGAATTGTTGAAAGTAAAGCCAGACGTAAAGCCACACAAAGTAGAGAAAGTCAATCTAGATTTCTTGCTGGAGAAAGCAGAGCTGCCTTTTGCTCGTGAAGCTAGCGAAGCCGAGGCCTGGAGGCTGCCACAAGGTAACCCTCATAGCGATGCTAAAGGTCTCAATGATCAAATTTTGGCAGACACTGAGGTGCAAGGCGCTATTGCTAGCCATGGTGATGTGGTCAAAGCCTATCCAATTAAGAATACCGATCGCAGCGTTGGCGCTCGCATTGGTGGCACACTTGCCAAACTATACGGCGATACTGGCTTCAAGGGACGTATTGCCTTGCGTTTCAAGGGCTCTGCCGGTCAAAGTTTTGGCGCCTTTATCGTTGATAATGTCAAGCTTACTCTTACTGGTGAGGCCAATGACTATGTTGGTAAAGGGATGAGCGGCGGTACTATAGTTGTCAAATTTCCTCCGGCGTCACCAGTTTATTTGCAGTCTTGGCGCAATGTCATCGCTGGAAATACCTGTCTTTATGGTGCCACTGGTGGCAGTCTCTATTGCGCTGGACAGGCTGGTGAACGTTTTGCCGTGCGCAACTCTGGGGCTGTAGCTGTAGTTGAAGGAAGCGGCGATCATTGCTGTGAATATATGACTGGTGGTGTTGTTGTCGTACTGGGGCCGGTTGGCCGCAACTTTGCCGCCGGAATGACAGGCGGCCTGGCCTATGTGCTTGATAGCGAAAACTTCAGGGCACACTATTGTGCTGAATCAGACAAGCGATTAACTGCGGTGGCTGGCCCCGCTGCTGTCTATTTGCGGCAGTTGATAGAGCAGCATCATCAGGCCAGTGGTAGCCATCGAGCGCTAGATATATTGCAAAACTGGGATAGATTCTTATCCCAATTCTTGCTCATAGTTCCTATTGGTGAAGAAGACAATCAGTTGTTGCACACCTATGAAAGTCGTTTGTTGGGGATAAGCTAAATTGATCAATACTGGCGATACTGCTTGGGTCCTGATGTCATCGTCGTTAGTGATGCTAATGACTCCAGCCATTGGCTTGTTTTATGGTGGCATGGTGGAGCGCAAAAATTTGCTCTCGTGCATCATGCTTACTTTTGGCAGTCTCTTAATTGTCACTATGCAGTGGGTTCTGCTTGGTTATTCTCTGTGCTTTGGCAAAGATGTTGGCCATATTATTGGCGATCTTTCTTGGTTTGGTCTCGGCAATATCGGCATTAATAGCGTCACTAATTATGCGCCCAATATTCCGCATCTGGCCTTTATGCTCTTTCAAATGAAGTTTGCCATCATCACCCCAGCTCTGATTGCCGGTGCCTTTGTCGAACGGGTGCGCTTTAAGTCGTTTATGCTTTTCACCCTTTTGTGGACGACCCTTATTTATGACCCAGTGGCCCATTGGGTATGGGGTGATGGCGGCTGGCTCAAGACTTTAGGTTCTCTTGATTTTGCTGGTGGTACAGTGGTGCATATTACAGCCGGAGTGGCTGCTTTAGCTATTTGTATTGCCCTGAGGCGGAAGAAGCGTGCAATCGATGGCCGCTTTCAGCCCGATAGTGTGCCGCTTACTTTGTTTGGTGCGGTGCTGCTCTGGTTTGGTTGGTTTGGCTTTAATGGTGGTAGCGCCCTTGGTGCCAATGCCGCGGCGGCCCAAGCATTGGTTACAACTACAGTCGCTGCTGCTGCTGCCGCCTTGACCTGGATGGTGGTAAGCAGTCGAGAAGGCAAAAACACAGCAGTCGGTGCTGCAACTGGTGCGGTAGTTGGTCTGGTTGCGATTACGCCTGCTTGCGGTTATGTCGATGTTACCTCTGCTGTCATTATTGGGGCCGTCGGTGCAGTTGTCGCCTTCTTTTCGATTAAGCTCTCTGAGCATCTCAAAATTCAAGATTCACTAGATGTTTGTGCCTGTCATGGTATGGCCGGTACCTGGGGCGCTCTAGCCACCGGAATTTTTGCCAGCAAGGCGATAAATCCGGGTGGTGCCGATGGGCTGATTCACGGCAATGCCCATTTGTTTCTGGCGCAGCTAGCTTCGGTTGTGGCTGTATGGATTTTTACTTTTGTTGGCACTTATGTCATCGCTAAAATCGTAGACCATTTTATGAGCTTCACGGCCAGCCAGTCAGAGCAAGAGCAAGGCCTTGATCTCTATCACTATGGCGAAGAAGTCGAGAGACCGCTGATTTTTAGCTAGCTCATTACAACTGCTGGCTTATAATTTGCCAACATGGTGGCAATGGAAGCTCTTTGTGCATTATTTCTGCTATTGAAATGGGCAAGAATCAAATGGGCAAGGATAGTAATATCAGTTGAACTAGCTGGGGTGCATATGTCAAAGGCTGAAACTAAAACAGTCCTGATTACGGGGGCTTCAAGCGGCATAGGAGAAGCAACCGTGCGCCTCTTCTCGCGCAAGAAATGGAATGTGCTGGCGACTATGCGAAATCCTGCTCATGCCGGTGAGCTGGCGAGCTTGCCCGGTGTCACCGTGTTGCGGCTGGATGTTACCGATTTAGATAGTATTCGCCAAGCTCTGAGCGATGGTATTGCTAAGCATGAGACGATTGATGCTGTTGTCAACAATGCTGGCTATGGCATGGTTGGAGCATTTGAAGCCAGTTCTGTTGAAGGAGTGGAAAGACAATTCGCTACTAATGTCTTTGGCTTGATGAATGTCACTCGCGAAGTTCTGCCGGCCATGCGCGAGCGCCAGTCTGGAGTAATCATCAATATTTCTTCGGTTGGCGGTCGTGTCACTTTTCCCCTGTATAGTGTTTATCATGCTTCTAAGTTCGCTGTGGAAGGCTTCTCAGAGTCATTGCAATATGAGCTTAGGCAATTCAATATACGAGTAAAGTTGATTGAGCCTGGACCGATAAAGACGCCTTTCTACGAGCGCAGCCAAGATCTTGTCGTTAAAGAAGGTCTTACTGCCTACGACACTTTTGTTGCCAAAGCTCTGCCCCAGATGCAAAAGGAGGGCCGGTCGGCACCTGGTCCAGCTGGTGTTGCTCTTGCAGTATACGAAGCTGCAATTGATAACTCTTATCGTTTGCGTTATCCGGTCAATGCCGAAGCCATGCTTGCCTTGCGCAGAGTGCTGCCTGATCGCGCCATATTCAAGCTTGTGCGCACAATTCTACTAAAGTAGTGGCGCTTATATAGGTTAGCTGCGGTTTAAGTACAGCGTTGATTCCATGAGCTTGTCAATAGAGTGGCGCTGATATAGTAGTGTATGTCTTTGTCGAGGAGTTTTTTGTGAGACAGCTGAAACCCACAATCATAGGCACTGTCGCAATTGTCGCCTTGTTGGCAACGGTTGATTTGGCCGCTCGCGCTGGTGCTGTCGAATGGGAAAAACTATTGAATGAAGCTCAAAGTGCTGCCCAGAGCAAAGACTATGACAAAGCCGTCAAGCTATATGGTGATGCTGCCGATGAGTGTCTAAGCTCGAAGCTCGAAGATAAGTTTTTAGCTAAAACCTATAACGATTTGGCTTTGGTTTATGAAGCCCAGGGTAAGTACGCCGACGCTGAAGCTAGCTTGAATAAAGCTCTCGCCATTAAAGAGAAGTTAGGCGAGAAAGGCGATTTTTCAATGCCTGCAACCTTGGGCAATTTGGCTCAGATTTATCGCCGTCAGGGCAAGTTTGATTTAGCCAAAGTTCAGTATGAGCGTGCCATCTCTATTGTTGAGAAAAACTCAAACCCTGGCGATGCAAAGTTGGCACCGTTTCTTACTGGTTTGGCTTCGATGTACTCTGATTCTGGTCAATTGGCGGATGCTGAAAAAACACTGCGCCGTGTCATTAAACTAATGGAAGATACTAAGAACAAGTCTGGTCAGACTGTGGCGATGAATAATCTTGCTGTGGTGCTGCGAAAAGAAGGGCGAGCTGATGAAGCTGAAGCCGTCTATAAGCAAGTGGCCGAGCTGGCCGACACGACTGACGACAGCGGACGTGAGAAAAATGCCGCTCGCAATAAAGCTGCTGCTCTAAACAATTTAGCTCGCAACTATCGCGAAAAACAACAGTTTGATAAGGCCGAGCCTCTAATGAGGCAGGCTGTAGATCTTCTTGTTAGTGACCCGACTAGTGACAAGGCCGATGTAATTATTGCCGTTGATAATTTGGCCATGGTCTACCGTGAGCTAGGTGATTACAAGTCGGCAGAAACTCAATATCGTACTGCTCTGGACTTGCAGAAGGGCATCGTCGGCGCTAAGCCTAAAGCTGTGGCTGATCGCATGCAAAATCTAGCCTTGGCCCTAATGCCCCAATATAAATATGATGAAGTGGAGGCTTTGCTCAAGAGCGCTCTTGAAACATACGAAAAGGAAGAAGGTGCTAATGGCATCGATGTTGCCAATGCCCTAACCAATTTAGAAGAGCTCTATCGTGAGCAAGAGAAATTTGATTTAGCCGAGCCTCTCCTTGTAAGAGCATTGACTATCCGCAAAGCTAGTCTGGGTGCTAATAGCCCAGCAGTTGCTGCAACTACAAGCGATCTTGCTTTGCTCTATAAAGAGCAAGGTAAGGACGATCAAGCGGTGGGTCTTTTCCAGGAAACTGTGCGCATTCGCGACCAAGGCCCAGAGTCAGAAGAACTCGCTACTGCGCTCAGCAATTTGGCGAAGGTGCTGCGAGATCAGAAGCATTACAGTGAGGCTGAACCACTCTACAAGCGGGCCTTGGCTATTCGTGAGAAAACCTTTGGGCCAGACCATGAGAGCGTTGCTGCGGTTTTGCGCAATTACGCTATTTTGCTTAAAGCTGACAACCGTGCAGCCGAGGCCAAAGTTTTGAATGCTCGGGCGCGCAAAATTGAAGACTCGGTGGACGGCCCCAATCAGTGAAGCCCGCTTATATAGTGCCGGTTTCAGCTTTGAGCGCTCTGCTTTTGGCGGCGCCAATTTCACTTGTCCCGGCAGGCCCGGCCATTTCAGCCTGGGCTCATTCGAAAGCCAGCAGGTCTAAAGCTAGTTCGGTTAGTTCCGTTCATAGTTTTGCCGCTACTGATGGCTATTGGCGTACTTTCTTAGAGCAAGGGCGCAAACAGTTAGCTTCTAAGTCCTTAACGGAGGCCGAGATTTCATTTCGCCAGGCCCTGCGTTCAGTCAAGCGTGAACAGCATAGCGTTGATGATTTAGTCTTGTGTATGAAAAGCCTGGCCGACCTTCTGTACACAGAAGATTATAAGGAAGAGCCATGGAAGCTCTATCGTAAGTCTTTATCAGCTCTTGAGCGCGCCTATGGCAAAGAGAGCGTCAAGCTCTTACCTCTGTTGCTCACCATGGGTAGTGTCACTGAATTTGAAGGCGAGTATAAAAAAGCATCAGTCTTTTACCAGAGAGCTGCTGACCTAGCCAGAAGCAATCTCGGGCCCCAAAGTATAGAATTAGCCACTTGCTTGCACCGACTTGGTCATGCCGAAGCGCACGATGATCAGGGACAATTCCGCGATGCTGAAGAAAACTACCGCTCGTCATTGAGTATTATGATGTCTCAACCAGCTTTGAGTTCAAGTGAGCCCTTGCTTGAGCTTTTAAGCGACTACCTTGATCTTTTGCATAAATACACAGGGCCGACAAAAATACTGGCCGCTCAATACGAAAAAGAGTTGCTCAAAGATCAAGTGCAAGATTTAGGCAAGACTAGAGCTGTACCTCGGTCGGCCTGGCAGCAAGAGTTGGAGCGCCAGAAGCAGATTCAAAACAATTCACAAGATTTGAATGTGAACAACGGTCGCATTACTATTGAAAACACTGAGACTTTCTCAACCGTCGCTCAACTGCTTTCTTCGCTTTCGTCTTCTGCCTCGCCTGTCGATGCCGTTGATAGCGTAAATATAGCAAATAGCAGCGAGCAAATTGACTATTATGAGCGTATGGTGGCTATTGATGTCAAAACTCTTGGGGCCAAGCATCCTAGTGTCGCTCGCGATTTAAAGGGGCTGGCTGCGGTTTATGTGGCACAGCATCGCTACAGCGAGGCGCGGCCGCTCTTAGAGCGTGCCCTCGAAATTTATCAATCGGTTTATACCGCCGACGATTTGTCAGTACAGCGTTTGCATATATTGCTTTCGCTAATTACTGAACAGTCTAGAGTTGTTGGTGATACTACCGGTAGTGCTAATTTGGCTGATTCAGATTTGTCGCCAATTCCTCTGCAAGCCCAAACTTTTGAAGTGGCTCAGCGCTTGAACGAGCTAGCTTTTCTAGATTACTCTCAAGGAAAGCTCGACGATGCTCGTAACCATTATGCCTTTGCCCTTTCTAGTATTGCCAATGCAACCGGGCGACGCAGTGTGTTTGTGGCTGCTTGTTTGCAAGATTATTTGTTGGTGATGCTCAGCAGTGGGCGCAAAGCCGAGGCGGATAAAATGCAAATTCAGGCTCGTGGCATTTTGGCTGAAGCCCTCTCGGCTAAACTATTGCAGAGCTACAAGTAAAGACCCTAGTCGTTGTCGTTCCAGGGGCGGCCTCTTTGGATGTCAACGTGTCCGTTGAGCTTGTAAGGTACGGGTGAGCCGTTGTCAGGGGCGATGGTGAAACCACCGTTAGAGGTGGGATCAAGTTTGTCGGGTACCCAGTCGCCCGTTATTTCTATGATGCGACCAGGAAGTTTTGCTCGTTCCTTCCGTTTTTTCCAGCTGTCTTCGTCTACATGGTCATATTCACGACCGTCTGAGCTGTGCATTACCTTAAGCCAGTCAAAGTCATCGGGGCCAGCATGGGCCTGGTCTTGGGCTTTGGCCGAAAATAGGTCAGACTGCAGTACTGGCTTCTCAAAACTAAAAGTAAAGTCGTTATCTAATATCGGAGTAGAGTAGCCGTCATTTGCCAAGCCAGACCACTTAGACGACTTAGGTAAGTCTTCAGAGCGGTCGAACATTTGTTTATTTCTTTCAGTTCTCGCAAGCTTATCTTTTTCTTCAATTGCATCTCTTTGCCGACGCAGCTCTTTGTTCTCTGCGCTCTCTTCTGCTCGCTTGCGCTCTAACTCCGCTAGGTCGTCCATACTAGAGCTTTGCCTGATTTGCTCAGAGAAAAAACTATTGCGAAATTCTTGGCCGGAGAATTGGCCAAACATCTGATTTACTGCTGCTTGATCGTCGGCAAATACTGGCGCGCAACTAAGGTTAGAAGCAAGCACAGATAAGATTAATAAGACAATCGTCTTGGATGAATAGACCATGAAGAGCATTATATAATCACTTTGGCTAACACTTTTATTTGCGCTGGCAGCATCGGCCTGCCAAGTGCTTGGCCTGGGTGTTGACATGCTTGAGTGGTCGCCAATGGCTGTCTGCGGTTTCAAAAAAACAGAGTCAATAGCACCATTATTCTTGGTCGATTTTCGCCTGCCTTTTGTTGCGCTATTTATTGCCAATATCTTTCTGCTCTGCCTTACTTCAGTTATGCCAGCTTGTGCTACTGGCCGCGAAACAGCAGTAATTGATTTTCAATTTCAGCCAATAAGGCCGACATCTGCTGTCACTATTCGTGAGGCAGTTGACGTTGCTATTCGCAATTATCCAACCATTTCATCAAAGCGCTTTAAGCTCAAAGCCTCTATGGCTAACGTCACTCTTGCTAAGACTCAATATTTGCCAAACTTGAATATCGATATTCAAGAATCGGCCATCACTGGCAACCGAGTGGCTAGCACGGTCATGAACAATGTCTCGGGCTTTGATACGGTGCCAATTGATTCTGGCCCCGTATCGCAAAAATCTAGCATGCGCCCGTTGGTCAATAACTTGCAGGGTGTCAACTTAAACTGGCTCTTGGTCGATTTTGGCCTGCGACATGCTAACGATAATTTCGCTTACGCTGATGCCCGCACGGCGCGAGCTGACGTTAATTTGACCCAGTTAGATGTGGCCTATGATGCTGCTGAAGCTTTTCTAGAGGCAGTGGCCGCCAAGCAGATAATATTGTCGACTGAGGCCGCTTTGCAGCATATGCGAGCTGCTAATGTGCGCGCTAAGACCTTGGTGGCCGAAGGCCTCAAGCCAGGAGTTGAAGCAGCTGATTGGGATTACGAAGTAGCTAAATCACGCATTTCATTAATTAAGGCCGAGAAGAATGCACGCCTAGCACTCGTTGGTCTAGCCGAAAAAATGGGCACTGCTACTGCCGACATAGATATTGTCTCTGACCCGCTAGTGCGCAGCCCCTCTCAAATTCAACCAATGCGGGCTATAGATTTGAGTTCGCACCCTTTGGCTTTACTTAAGACTGCTGAGATAGGTCGTTGGAAGGCTAAACAGGTTGTCTTAGATAAGGCCTATCGGCCGCATCTCTGGTTCAACTCTTCTGTTTGGGGTAAGGGTAGCAACGATGGTGTTAATCCTATTCGCCCCGTGGGTGGTGGCGCTTTGCCGCAAGTTTTTAATTATATGGTGGGAGCCTCATTCAGTTTTCCTGTAATGGAATACTTTCCTCTTAAGGCCCAAAAGCGCATTGCATTGAACAACGAAATGGCTGCCAGGGCAGACTTGAATCTGGCTATGCAAGTGCTTGAGAAAAAAGACGCTCGGGCTAGAATCATGCTCGATCAAGCAAGAAAGATTGCCGATGAAACACCAGCATTGGTGCAGGCGGCGCGAGTACGCGAATTGAAAGTGAGCAAGCGCTACAGCACAGGGCTGACTGATATGGTTAGTTTGGCCCAAGCTGAGAAGGCTCTTGCTGAGGCCGAAGTTGAAGATGCCGTGGCACAGGTCGAAGTGTGGCGGGCAATTTTGCTGCTCTCGTATGCCCAGGGAGATTTAAAGCCTTTTCTCGATATCGTAGATATCGTCGAAGGTCGAGCTGGTCGCCGCTAGAATCGAATACTAAATTCAAACCCGAAAGTCAAACGCTAAAGATAAACAAGTAAAACAGGACTTCAAAATGTGGATTATCAGCTTTGCTCTTAGACGACCGATTTCAATAATCGCTGCGGTAATTAGCATCGTCTGTGTAGCTTTCTTGGCTGTCGGCAGCATGAAGCGCGATATTTTTCCTGACTTGAAAATTCCTGCTATCTACGTCATTCAAGGCTACGGCGGTATGTCGCCTGAGCAAATGGAAGGCTACATTACTTCCACCTATGAACTCTATTTTCTCTATGTGCCAGGTATTGAGCATATTGAGTCGCGCACGATTCAAAACGTCTCTGTCATCAAAGTCTTTTTCCAGCCTGACACTGATATGGCTAGTGCCATGGCCACCATTGTTGCCATGGCTAACCGCGCTACCAGTTTGATGCCCCACGGCACCTATAACCCCTTTGTGCTGCGTTTTGATGCTGGCAGCTTACCCGTAGGGCAGTTGGTGTTGTCGTCGGAGACAAAGACTGTAAAAGACCTAGAGGATTTGGCCTATACCAGAATTCGTCCGTTGCTTGCCACCGTTCCTGGTGCTGAAGCGCCACCGCCCTTTGGCGGCAATATTCGCAGTATTGTGCTCAGCGTTGATGCTGACAAGCTCAGGCAATACAATATTTCGGGGGCTGAAATTATCGAGGCTTTGGCCTCTGGTAACAAAGTCTTGCCGGCTGGCAACGTGCGCACCGGCGATTATTTGCGCATTGCCCCGGTTAACTCAGACTTGCCCGATATTCATCAGCTTGATTATTTGCCAATTCGCACAGGTCATGGGCCGCAGATATTTGTCAAAGACATTGGCAAAGTAGAAGATTCGTCAGACATTTTGGCGGGCTACGCACTCTTTCAAGGTCGGCGCACGGTCTATATTCCGGCTGTAAAAAGAGGCGATGCTTCTACTGTTTCAGTGGTTGATGCCCTGACTGCGGCCTTGCCTCGTATGCAGGCGGTGTTGCCCGATGACGTCAAAATTAGTTATGAATTTGACCAATCAAAGTATGTGCGCGAAGCAATCACCGACGTGTTTCATGAAGGTGTGCTTGGCACGATTTTGCCTGGCCTGATGATCTTGCTTTTCTTGCGCGACCTGCGCAGCACGGCCATTGTCGTCACTACTATTCCTCTGTCTTTGATGTCGTCTATTGTTGGTCTCTGGCTTTGTGGGCAGACTATAAACATCCAGACTTTGAGTGGCTTGGCCCTGTCTATTGGTATTCTTGTCGATGAAGCCACTGTTTGTATTGAGAATATGCACAGTCACTTGGCCAATGGCGTGGAGAAAACACGCGCTGTTTACGAGGCTTGCGTAGAGACTATGGTGCCGCGCTTGCTTGCCATGTTGTCGGTGGTGGCGGTCTTTATTCCTTCGTTCTTTATGGTCGGTATCACCCGCGAACTATTTATTCCGCTGTCTTTGGCCGTGGGCTTTGCCATGATAGCCTCCACCACCTTGGCGTCTACCTTAGTGCCGATCATGGCTATTTGGCTTTTAAAAGATGAGCATAGCGGCGTGCCCGATGGCGAAGGCGATGAGGCTGCCGAAGCCCATGCTACGGCTATTGGACGCGGCCCTAAAAAAGAGCACAAGCCTGACTTTATCGATAAGATGAAAGACGGTCTGGCTGGTGTTCTGCATGTGCTTATGCCTTTGCGTTTTGTTGTTATTGGCACTTATCTCACTGTTAGCATTGCGCTTGTGCTTTTGCTCTACAACAATATTGGCAAAGAGCTGTTTCCTGATTCTGGCAGCAGCCAGTTTCGTATGCGCATCTCGGCACCCACAGGTATGCGGGTAGAAGCATTAGAGCAGCGGGTGCTCAAGACCCTTGAGCTAATTAAAGCCGAGGCCGGTGAGGCCAATGTCGAGAAAAGCCTTGGTTATGCTGGGCAGCAGCCTCCTATGTTCCCCATTAGCTCGGCATTCTTGTGGACAAGTGGCCCTCACCAAGCTGTTATTGACGTGCAGCTAAAAGAGGATGCTCACATCAATATGGCCCAATTCAAAGACAATATGCGCAAGCGTCTAGCCAAGGCTATTCCTGATACCAAGTATTCATTCGAGCCCGGTGACATTGTCAGCCAAATCATGAACTTGGGCTCGCCCACACCAATCTGTGTGCAGATATCGGGACACAACCTCGTGACAAACAAAATATTTGCCGCTAAAGTTTTGAAAGAGATGGCGAAAATTACAGCCCTGCGCGACTTGCAGTGGGGGCAGGCCCTTGATTATCCATCGTGCGAAATTGATATCGATCGTGAATTAGCTGGCCAGCTAGGCCTCACACCTGAAGAAGTGGGTATGTCGCTACAGCCTGCTTTCTTCTCTAGTCGCTTTGTCAATTTGAGCCTGTGGCGCGACCCTGTTAGCGGATTTTCTTATCAGGTGCAGGTGCAGGTGCCTCAAGATCAAATTAGATCTAAAGACGACATTGCTAGTTTCCCGGCTATGAATAGCACCCGCAAAGAGCAGATGGCCCCCCATGGTGTGGTGGAAGATCCTGATATCGCTAAACTTTACCCTGGTAGTCAAACAAGACGCCCACAGCACCCTCTAATTGGCGATGTGGCCACAGTGGAGTATGGTGTCACTAATGGTGAGTTTGATCGCTATAACATGATGCGCATGGTCTCGCTCACTGCTAACTATAGCGGCGGCGATCTCGGCCGTGTAGGTGAAGAAGTTAAGGCTGCCATCAAACGTGTCGGTAAGCCGCCCCATGGCGTCTTTGCTGACGTCACTGGTCAAGTGCCCTTGCTCAAAGATACTTTTGCTCACTTGCTCGGTGGTTTGGTCTTAGCCGTTTGTGTGATTGCTTTGATGTTGCTTGGCTACTTCCAGGCTGCTCGCATTGTGCTAGTGGTGATGTCGACCACTCCGGCCATTTTGTTGGGAGTTTTGACCATTCTTACTTTGACCGGCACTACTCTCAATATTCAGTCCTTCATGGGGGCGATTATGGCTACTGGTGTCGGTATTGCTAACGCTATATTGTTGGTTGTTTTTGCTGAGAAAACCAGAGAAGAAGGAAAGTCTGCTTCTGAGTCGGCTATTCACGCTGCCCAGATGCGCATGAGGCCGATTCTTATGACTTCTATTGCCATGGTAGCGGGGATGGTGCCTATGGCAATTTCACATGGCCAAAGTTCTTCTCTTGGTCGGGCTGTTATCGGTGGCTTGTGTATGTCGACAACATCTGTGCTGACGCTCTTGCCCTTGGTTTTTGCCATCATTCAGAACGGTGCTCGCACTGGCACCCATTCGCTTCATCCGGAGGACCATGGCCACTAATTCTGCGAAAATTTGGTTGAGTATCTTAGCGCTGGCTCTGGCAGTCGGTGGCTATTTCTTGTGGCAAAAGCTGGAGCCGAAGAAGGTCGAGGAAGTAGCAAAAGATGTTTTGGTGTCGGTGCCGACGGTAACAGTTGTTTCAAAAACACTATTTCGCGAAGACCAGTTGCCTGGTGAAATTGAGGCCTATCAAGACGTCTTGATGTATCCCAAAATTAGAGGCTTCATCAAGTCTATTAATGTCGACCGTGGTTCGGTGGTGAAGAAAGGCCAACTTATGGCCACTATGTATGCTCCAGAATATCTAGCTTCTCGAAACGAAGCCTTAGCTCGCGTAGCCGCGGCTAAAGCAGCAGTGGCTTCAGAAGAGTCTGACTTGCAAGACTTGCAAGCTGACTTGAAAAAGAGGCAGGCTAATTTATTAGCAGATCAGTCTACCTACCAGCGAGTTTATGCTGCTTCACTGGTTCCTGGTGTGGTCGCTGACAATGATGTGGTGCAGTGGGCCCAATCGGTTGAAGCTGACAAGCAAGAAGTAAATACTTTCATCAAGCGCATCAATGCCAAGGCCCACGAAGTGACTATGCGCAAAGAAGAGCTAGCCGCCCGCATTAAGGGCTTTGAGAACTATGCGGATTTTGCCTCATATTTAGAGATTACCGCACCATTTAACGGCTACGTTACTGAGCGCAAAATGCATGTGGGCAGTTATGTCGGCCCTGATGGTAGTGGTGCCTATCCGCCCATTTGTCGGGTGAAACAATTAGATCTGCTGCGGGTTGTGGCGCCAGTTCCTGAAATAGATACCGCTGGCGTTGTGGTTGGTTCGCAGGTACCGTTCACTGTCTCGTCTTTTCCCGGGCGCAAATTTGTTGGCACGGTTGCTCGAATCAGCAACAATCTCGACAAAGACACGCGTACAATGCCGGTAGAGCTTAACTATTTCAATCCTGATTATAGTATTTTGCCTGGTATGTTCTGCAAAATTTATTGGCCCACAAGGCGTCATCAAAATTCACTGTTTGTGCCAGTTTCAGCAGTGGTGTCTACTCCGCTCAATACCTTCGTCTGCAAAGTAAAAGATGGCGTGGTGGAATGGGTGACTGTGCGTAAGGGGCAAATCATGGATGGTATGGTCGAGATTTTCGGCAATATCAATCAAGGCGATATGGTGGCTGAAAAGGCTAGCGAAGAGCTGCAGAATGAATCGAAAGTGATTGCTCAGCCGATTAAGTAACTTACTTCGTTAAGATTAGCTTGGCTTGGTCTTCGGCAGCAATTGATTCGCTTTCGCTGCCGAGACTGCGCAAAACTTGAGCATAATCTTTCAAACAGGCTGCTAAGAGCGGATCGCTTTTTCCTACTGCTCCTTCGGTGCTGGCTAGGGCCCATTGATAGAAGGTTTTGGCGTCACGCAGTTTGTCTTGCGAGTAGTAAAGGAAAGCGAGATCATTGAGAATTCTAGCGGTCTCAATGTTGTTAGGGCCAAGGGCTGTTTGCGAGAGTGACAGCGCGTTTTTGTAGAGTTCTTCTGCTTGTTGGCTTTGCCCTAAGTGCATTTTTACTGATGCTAATGTGGCCAATGTGCGAATGGTCAGTATATTGTTAGTGCCGTAGGCTGCTTTGTAGATGCCCAGTGCTTTTGTTAGGAGAGCATCGGCATCACCGTAGCGCTTTTGATTGATATAAAAAAGTGCAAGACCGCTGAGATCGTTGGCTGTAGATGGATGACTTGGTCCCAGTGAGGCAATATCTGCTGCGATTTTTCGCTGATAAAAATCTTCGCCCTTACCGTAGTGATTTTGATCGAAGATGGCTTCGTTCATTGTTTTGTAGGCTGGTGTAAGGGTTTGCTCGGAGTAGTTTTGATTGAGCCCTCGCAGCAAAATCTTTGATTCTTCTTCTGTTTGAAAAGCATGATCGCTTGCCAGTTTGCTTGCGCTTTGGCCTTGCCATGCTGATTGGTTGCCAGTTTGCTGGCTGATTGGGCTCTTGTTTGTACTAGCCGGATCTGGTGATTGAATATCAGGTGATTGAATATCTGGTAATTTTGAAATGTCTTTCTTGAAATCTTTGAGTAAATCTTGGCTTGATTGGTCGTCGCCTTTGAGCAAGTCTTTGTAATCGCCAATCAGTGATGGCAACTGATTGCTTGCTTCTAAGCTTGGTTGATCGAGCAGAATAGACATTGCTCGTTTGTAATGTTTGGCTGCTGGTTCTTTAAAGCCGGCTTTGTAGGTAGAACGGGCCAGTCGATGAAGGCTAGAGACGATTTCTGGGCTATAAGGGCCGTAACTTTTTTCGTTCAGTTCAAAGGCCCTTTGGTAATAGGGCATGGCAGCCGAATGGTCACCTTCTGATTCTTGTACTGAGCCAAGGGCTATTAGGGCGGGTGCAATTTTTGCACTATTGCTACCGTATTTTTTTTCAAGGACAGACAAAAGCCGTTGATAAGTGGCTTGTGCTTCAATGGTTTTGTTTCTTAGAGCGAGGGTGTCAGCTAAACGCGTTAGGCATTTGGCAAGGTCGTCGCTGGTATGCGGTTGTTTCTCAACTTGGGCAAGGGCGCGGCGAAAATAGTCTTCTGCCTGAGTCAAGTTTTGCTCGCTCAGAGCTGTTTGGCCTTGGCTGTAGGTCGATTGCCATTTACTGGTTGTGCTGTTTGCGGCCCAGCTCGGCAAGCCTGTATCAAGGGCGAGAAGAAGGCTGATTGCGACCAAAAATCTTACTGTCATGTTGTCACCGATTATTTTGACCCATTATAAATAACATTGGCAAAATATGGTGGCGCCGCCTGTCGCTATACATACAACTATGTGGTGAATTAGCTAGTCGTCATCATCGACTATTGTACATTCAACGTAGGCAACACCTCTAGAAATGGTGCCAAGGTTGGTTGCGGCTTGTTTGGAGAGATCCATCACTCGTTTGCAGTGGTAAGGGCCGCGGTCATTGACTTTGATTACTACTGTCTTTCCCGTTTTGGGATCTTCCACCATAACTCTGGTTTTGAAGGGCAGTTTGAGATGAGCTGCGCTCAATTTATTCATATTGAAAATCTCGCCGGAGGCCGTTCTGCGCCCATGAAAGGGTACGCCATACCAGGAAGCATTGCCCTTAAACTCTTTACCGCCAGCGGGTGTGCTCGCTTTCGCTGCCTTACTGTTTGCCGCATTGCTTCCAGCTGCTGCTCTACTTTCTGTTGCAAAATATGGTGAGCCAAGGCCCAGAGCTAACATTAGCGACAAAAATACTTTATAAGACATAGGAAGACTCCGAATACGCAATTTCTATTACTATGTGCCCGCTTGGCTATTAACCAATCTATTAGTTGGGCTGCTGATAAACCTGGTCACGAAGCCGTTAAAGTCTCAAATCGACCGCTGTAAACAGGCTAGCATCGACTGCAAGGTGCCTCTATTTGTTCCCTTTCGGCGACAATTGACTATAGTTGCTGAGCGTTTTTAAGGTTGGCTGTGGATATTATTAATTCTTAGCATGGGCGTTGAGCCAGCCAACGATACCAAGGGTGATGTCGTCTTTGAAAGGATTGGCCTCAAATATAAGATGCTCGCGGTCGCCCAGTAGAACCAGGGTTTTGTCTTGGGTGCCCACTGCTTCGAATAAATCGTAGGTGCCTTCGCGTTTGACTAGGCGGTCTTGATTGCCTTGGAAGACAATTACTGGAGACTTTGTGATTTTGCGCGCGTACTCAGTATTTTGACGCATAAATTGTTCAAAATTGAGCAATTCTTTGGCCGAAAGATTCAAGCGCGAATTAGGGTCGTCGCTCCAACGCATGCGCTCTTGCTGGTCTGAAGTTGAGCGGTTGACCACTCCTTTGCCGATATTGAGCTCTTTGTTTTTGTTAGAAACTAGATTGAAAGCCACTTTAAGTTTGGTACCTGTTTCTCTGTGGCGCTGGCCCGCTGGCACTGAGCAGACTACTCCATCTATTAATTCAGGGCTCTTGGCTGCCACTCTTAAAGCCAGGGCCCCGCCCATTGATTCTCCTAAGAGAAAGAGGGGCAGGTCTTTGTAATCTTGGCGCAGCTCTGTGAGCACGTTGATGATGTCGCTGACACAGCCATCCATGTCGAGTGTTTCATTGCCTTTTGACTCCAGAAAGCTGCCGAAGCCCCTGACATCAAAGGAGACAACGGTAATTCCTTCTTTGCATATACGCTTGGCAAACGACTCGTAGGCACGGTGGTGCAGCCCAAGGCCGTGAATACAAACTAGAATGGCCTTGCGCTGTACTCGCGGATCAACCCAGACCCAGCCCGGAGCATCTCTAGAGCTACTGGGCTTAAGGTTCCAAGCCCCAAGTTTTTCACTGGCTGGGTGTCTCTCGCAGTGATCGAACATAGAAGACTGTCCAGCTTGCTGCTGTAAGTTGTGGTCGCCATCGCTATTGTTGGCGCTCGCTTCTGAGCCATAAACCGCTAAAGTTAGTTTCTTAGCAAGTTCTTTCTTTTTCTCGAGTTCAGCGGCTGTCTCTGTTGCGGCTGCTAGTTTTAGCTGCTCATCGTCGATACCGTATTCAGTGGCAAGACGTTCGCGGTTATTGTGGCGAAAGACAAAAATAGACTTTTGATAAATCGGCAAGGCTTCTTCGTTTCTATGGCAAGCCTTGAGTGCTTCTGATAGTGAAAATAGTGACCAGCCATAGCGAATGTCGGTGTCGCCAAAATAGTTTCTGTCGAGCAGAGCCATGGCTCTAAACAATGGCTCTGCTTTGTCAAAGGCGCCGAGGTATTGGTAGCAACCGCCAAGGTTTTCTAGAACCATCTTGTTTAGATCATATGAAAGATAGATAGAGTTATCTTCTGTTAGTTGTTCAAGAGCCGCTTTGAAAACTTTTGCAGCGCTGCTGTAGTTGCGCTGGCGGTAGAGCGCTTCGCCTCTATATATCTGCACTAACGTGCTCATACGCCTCTGATAAGACTTGTCTAGCTCGTTGCTTTTTGCTAACTCGGCGCAATGCGGGAGCAGGCGTTCGGCTTCTTTGTAATTGTGCTCGTGGAAGTAACAGCCGGCCACCGCTAACTCGCTTTCTAGCTGGTTTTTCGCAGCAATTGCACAGCTTGGTTGCTTGTTCCAGTAGACTTGTATTTGTTCGTAGATGGCGCGAGCGCGACTGTATTGCTTGGTTTGGCAGAGACAATCAGCTAAGTCGGAAAGGGCTTTAAGCTGCTCTTGACTAAAGTTTTTGGCCGAAGTCATTCTGATTTCGCAGGTATCGGTGTCGAGTACTAGTTTTTCATATTTTGGCAAAGCTTCTTTGAATAGGCGCTTAGCATATAGGGCATCTGCCTCGGCTTGTAGGCTTTGCTCTGGCTTGGCTTCAGCTTGTTCTTGTGTTCGCTCTAATTCTTGGACTTTTTCTTGCTCTTTTACCCCTGCTTGCTCTTTTACTTCCTCTTTTGCTTCTTTTTGCTCTTGAGACTGGGCCTGGAGGCAAGATTGTGACCCCATCATGGCAACGACAATACCTACGGCCAAAGTCGATCTGATTTGTCGCACTCTCATTGTCATAGTAGTTCCTCTGTAGCCTAGTAATTTTGCTATTCTTTGTGGACCATGGCAAGACCCCGCCGCAAAAGAGCCGAAATTGATGCTGCCTTAGCTAGTGCTGAACGCTCTTGTGCTGACAGCTTAGCTCAGTTATGTCGAGATGTTCGCCCGGGCAGTCGAGAGCGTACAGAGCGGCTGGTTGAATTAATTGAATCACTGGCTGCAACAATGGTTGGGCAGCGAAAAGCAAAAAACAATGAGGCTCTGGCCCAAGAGCGTCATCTGTTGGAGTTATCAAAGCAGTTTGTCGCGCGTCAGTTAGAGCTGCTTGATGAGCAAAATTTGAAGTTTGCCAGCTCCGCTGGGTTGCAAGCTTTTTTTCTTTTACAGCTATTTGAGCGACTGAGGCAAGAGGTTATGCCTAGTCTAAAAGATCAATATGACCGCAGAGCAAACGCCGCTTACTTCACGCCCATTGGCCTTTCTTACTACTTGGCTAAAGAGGCTTTTTCTGGTAAAGAAATCGACCCGGATAATTTGAGGGTATTAGACTTTTGTGCCGGTAGCGGCAGCTTGTCGATCGCTGCTCTTGATTATCTCTCTGCTGCTGCTACTACTACTACTTCTTCTTCTTCTTCTCTTTCTCCTCTTTCTTTTTGCGGAGCCGAGCGGCTTCGCCTTCTAGGCAAGCATATTTTTGCCGTAGAAATTGACCCGCTGATTTTGCGCACTTATGTTGCCTGCCTTTCAGTGGCTTGCTCTGCCTCGATAGAAGAGACCATGAGAGTTGCTGGGGAAAATTTCTCAGAAGCTGATGGATTAGCTACCAGCCTGCCATTGTGCGATATATTGCTAGCCAATCCCCCTTGGGAAGGTTCGTCTTATTTGCAATTTGTCGAGAAGGCTGGCCAGTTGCTGGCACCTAGTGGTTTGGCTGTGGTGCTCACTCCATCAGGAATTGCCAGCGACCAAGGAGCTGCTAATTTGCGCCGGATGCTCTTCGAGGATTATCAGTGGCAGAGCCTAGAGGGCTTCATCAATGAAGATCTTGCCTTCCCCATTCACACATCTTATAAGTATGCCTTATCTGTTTTTTCTCGGCCGCAGCAATTACAACAACAACCTAATGAAGCTAAGGCGACGACTCGCGTTCGTTTCGGTTCGTTGGCTACTAATTTATTGACTAGCGACAAAAATTCTTGGTCGAATTATAGTTTCGCTTTGGCGCAGACGCTCAGCCCAAGTTCCTTTGCTATTCTCGAGAGTGACGCTGGGGAGCAGTTTGCTTTGTTCCAAAGCATTGCTGCAAACAATGCCGCGCTGCATCAACTGCATGAAGATGGAAAAATGCAGATGGATAGAGGCCGTTACAAGCAAGAGAAAAAGCCATCTAATCTAGTTGCATATGGTCATGGCAATTACAGTCTGCGCTTTGCCCGTGACTACGATATGAGCATTGACAAGAATTTGTTTATTGGCTCGCTTGAAGCTAAAAGGGCTGGCTTCAGGCCCGACTGTTATGGTCGTTTTCTTCAAGGCAAATGGATCGACATTGGTGATGGTCCGTTAGCTTCAGCAGCTGCGTTGAGTGAGCCAGGCGTGATTTTATCTCAAGACTTTTCTAGCTATATCGAGCGTGACCGCGTAGAAGAATGTTTGCTTCCTCTAATTGAAGGGCGCATGGTCGGGCCGTTTGAGATAGCAAGCAAAGTCTATATCTCGGGTCGAGGCCGGCAGGCTTTGTGGCGTGAGAACAGCGCTAACATAATTAGCACTAACATAAATAGTTCTGGCCAAGCCGTAGGTTCATGGCCGTCTTTCTCGTCACAGTATTTGCTGCGAGAGTCTGATTTTTGTCTGCGCCGCACTGCAATTGACTGCTCTAGAGTTGGCTTCGTTTCAGTATCTGCGGCCACTAATACTCGCTCAATGATAGCGGCCCTGTTGCCGAGCTTCCCTGCTGGCAATTCTGTACCTTTTCTTTCAGTGGCAGCGGCAAACGAAAGTGAGCGCGCCTACTGGGCTCTAATCATGGTTGCCGTATTTAATTCTTTTGTTTTTGATTTTGTGTTGAGAACCAGATTTGGTGGCAATAATCTCAATTATTTTCTCCTCGATCAATGTGCTGTGCCCCAGCTTCTGTTGGCTGCGCGTGAGCGCGACATTTGCGACCCGGTATTGAATTTGATTGCTCAGGTCAGTGCCCTCCTGTCATTTACTCACTTGTCTTTGGCGCCAAGGGTTCTTGCTTACTTAGATGGCCGATCGGGGCTTGGGCTTTTCGCCGCCGAGTTGGCTGGTGTCGAAGAGAAAGTACCTGGCCATAGTTTTGTTGGGCTGCCTTGGCCGCAGAGGCAGCGCTTGCGTGCCTTGCTTGACGCGCTTGTGGCCAGGCTCTACGGCCTGGATAGCGGGCAATTTGCTCAACTATTGTCTGGTTGTAGTGGCGTAGGGCCTTCACCCGTTAATTCACTGGGAAACTCAGCTGGCAATGGTGCTGGTGATTGCCGGGAGCACTGTCGTGGATTTCATCGAGTAGACAAGCAATTGCCATTTGATCAGCGCTTGCCCTACCTCGCTTATCAATTCTTTCAAGATATCGAAATGAATCGTCTTGATTTAAATCAATTGGCAGGCCACGGATTTTCTGCGCTGGGTGGCTCAAATGGTCAGGGGCTCAGCCTTCAAGCCGATGATAAGGGGCTAAGTGAAGAGTACCTAAGAGAACAAATGGTCTGGTTAAAAATGCATCAAAATAGATTGGACCCATTTCATCAAAAATCTGGAGTAAAATAGCCAATCGCTCACAAACTAAGTAGACCGTCCTTCTAAACTGTCCTTCTAAAAGGTTCCATCATGAATTCGCCTGCACCTGCTCCGGCCCCATCGCCTGCTACAGCAAAACCCTCTGATTTTATTAGAGACATTATCAATGATGACCTTGAAGCTAAGCGTCATGAGAAAGTGATTACACGCTTTCCTCCAGAGCCGAACGGTTTTCTCCATATCGGTCACGCCAAGTCTATTTGTCTAAATTTTGGGTTGGCCAATGAGTATCGTGAGAAGTTCCCTGCATCGGGAACGCGCTGTCACCTGCGTTTTGATGATACTGATCCGGCTAAAGAAGACACTTTGTTTGAAGACGGCATTCAAGAAGATGTGCGCTGGTTGGGCTTCGAATGGGATGGCTTGTATCATGCCAGTGATTATTTTGAGAAAATGTATGAGTATGGCGAGCACTTAATTAGTGCTGGTAAGGCCTATGTATGCAGTCTCAGCGATGCCGAAATAAAGGAGTACCGCGGCAACGTCACCACACCTGGTAAAAATAGTCCACACCGTCAGCGCACAGTTGAAGAGAATCTCGATCTCTTCCGCCGCATGCGCAAAGGTGAATTTAAAGAAGGTGAACATGTCTTGCGGGCCATAATCGATATGGCTAATCCTAATATGAAAATGCGCGACCCACTTCTCTATCGCATTCGCCATACAGCCCACCACATGACTGGTGATAGCTGGTGCATTTATCCGATGTACGACTATGCTCATCCGATTTCTGATGCTATAGAAGGAATCACTCACAGCATTTGCACCCTTGAATTTGAAAACAATCGCGAACTCTATGATTGGGTGATAGATAATCTCATTGATTATGCTAAGTTCCCCAGCCGTCCCCATCAGTATGAATTTGCTCGTCTCAGCCTCAACTATACTGTTCTCAGCAAGCGCCGCTTGTTAGAGTTGGTAGAAGGTAAACACGTCAGTGGCTGGGATGACCCGCGCCTTCCTACAATTGCCGGGTTACGTCGTCGTGGTTATACACCAGAGAGCATCCGTGCTTTTTGTGCCAGTGTTGGTATATCAAAAGCCAATAGCACAGTGGATATGGCTCAGCTTGAGTTTTGTATTCGCGATGATCTCAACCAAAAAGCGCCACGGGTATTGGCTGTATTGAAGCCACTAAAGGTGGTGATTGAGAATTATCCTGAAGCCGATGTAGAAGAGCTTGATGCCTCTTACTGGCCTCACGACGTGCCTAAAGAAGGTACGCGCAAAGTGCCGTTCTGCAAAGAGATTTACATTGAACAAGATGACTTCATGCTAGAGCCAAGCAAAGACTATTATCGCTTGGCGCCCGGCAAAGAAGTACGTTTGCGCTACGCTTATTGCATCACTTGCACTGATGTCGTCAAAGACGCTGAAGGAAATGTGGTTGAAGTACGTTGTACTTACGATCCGGATGTGAAGCCAGGAGACAACCCAGTCGGCCGCAAGGTCAAAGGCACCATTCATTGGGTTAGTGCTCGTCATGCCCTAGACACTGAAGTGCGTCTCTATGACCGTCTGCTTTCAGAAGAAGCACCGCCAGCTGGCAAAGACAGCGAGTTTCTCAATTCTATCAATGCTAATGCCTTGCAAGTGTTGAGTGGTTGTAAGCTTGAGCGTAGTCTGTCTGAAGCCAATGCTGGTGATAGTTTCCAGTTTGAGCGTCAAGGCTATTTTGTTGCCGATATCAAAGATAGCAAGCCTGGTGCACCGGTATTCAACCGCATTGTCACCTTGAAAGACTCTTGGGCTCGGGCTAACAAAAAATAGTTCTCAGAGACCTTGTTTAAGCTATTAAAACAAAGAAGTCGCTACCTTTTGGCAGCGACTTCTTTGTTTTGGGCTAAATTGCACTATCTTCCGGTTTCTGCCTTTTTATTCATTTATTCATTCATTGCCATGGCCAGTAGGCTATGGAATGTAGTTGTTTTCATACGGCGAAACTTGAAGACCATAGCTGGAGCTGGTGCTCCCGATGGCAGCTCTGTATGACCTTGCTGGGCGGCTTCTGAGACTGTTGTAGCAGGCTCTGACTGCAGCATTGGTTCAGTTTTGATTGGCTGCGCTATGGGGATTACCTTGTGATGTGAGCCAGTTATGAACGACTGCAGGTTCTCACCCTCTAATCCCATTCCTGGTGATTGCGCTGATGTGCCGTAGCCAGCTGTTGATCTTTGCACTTGATTGATCGAACCCTGTGCGGGTGCGAAGCCAGCATGCTCAACTTGATCTACGTAGCTTTGGGCGCCGCGTCCGTTTGCTTTCCAGTGGGCTATACCAGAGCGTCTTGACGTATTTTCGTGTTCGACTCTATCGGTTCTGACGCTACCGCCAAAGAAGTTGAGAATTGGATAGTCCATTTGACTATTTAGGCCAAGATCGATAGCTGAGACATTCTCATAGGTCTGATTGCTTGGCGCTTCGGCTTCGAGCGCTTGGTCACTGTTATCTTGTTCGTTTGATTGGTTTTTTAAAAACATCGGGGGCCCCCAAATATGTTCTTCGAGCTAAGTTTGCGCAACCGCAGCCAATTTGCTGCAGCTTCAAGGAAACTTCCTTTAGGTAATAGCTGCCAGCCGCTTGCGAAGCTACCGCAAATGACTCGATGTCTGCAACTATTTCTATTTACTCGTCGAACCGAAGTTGAGTTTGGGCTTGACGATATTTTGCCGTTTTGGCATTTTAATGATCTTAGTGTGAGACTTGATGTCTGACTACAAATCGAATACTACATCTGCCTGCCATCAATAGCAAGCGTTACTTTGTTGAGATTGGTTGTTTGAAAACTGACACTACCGCGCCGGTTACAGTAAGGGCTTTATTAAACTTATAAATTGGATATGCAGCTCTAGATTGTGGGCCGAGGTACCTCAAAGCGATCTTTGATTGTGCTATATAGGTTGCCGCTTAGGCGGCCTACTGGCTGTAATACATCGAGGTCGATTGATATCTGTCCCTCTCGTTCGGCATTGGTTTCTACCACTTTATCATTGAGATGAATGCAGACGATCTCGCCCAGTACCAGAGCCGACCCGCCTAAATCGTGAATGTGAAAGACCTTGCATTCCATACTAATTAAGGCCTCCCCTACCCGTGGTGGCTTGACCATAGTGCTAGGCGTGGCCGTCAAGCCTACGGCGGCAAATTCGCTTATATCGGGCGCATAGTCGGCGCTTGATTGGTTCATTTGCTCGACCAGAAATTGACTGACAACATTGACTACAAACTCGCCAGTTTCGCGCACATTTGTCAGAGTATCTTTGGCAATAGCTGTTGAATTGGCTGTAGCTGGTCGTTTGTATCCGGGTGAGAAACCAAGCATGGGTGGCTTGATGCTGAAGACGTTATAGAAAGAAAAAGGTGCGAGATTGTCTACATTATCAATACTAGTTGTAGAAACCCAGGCAATGGGCCGCGGCACCACTGAGCCAATGAGAATGCGATAGAGCTGCTCGGTTTTTGTTTCACTGCATTTGATAATCATTGGTATTGAATATAGAGTATTGAATTGAGGTTATTGTATTTTGGCGTTGCGGATAGTTTGCATCAGCTCAAGCAGGGGATGATCCATTTCAGATACAACGGCGCGCACATCGTGCAGCATAGCTGAGCGGGCATCAAGTAGGTCTATGCTGACTATGGGCTGTGGGTGGGTGCCAGTGATATGGCCAATTGCCTCTCTTCTTTGTGCCTGGCTAGCCTTGGTGTTAATTACTTTCAGATCTTGCCAGCGCTTCATCAGTGTTTGTTGCCTGGTTAAACCTGTGCTGCTGTTTTCGGGCACACTGGTCAAATAATTCCAAACTGATGGTGGATAGTCTCGTTGCGAGTGACTAGCGTTGATGTCGAATAGCTTTGTCAGCATATTGGGCGTGCCTTCAACTATTTTTTTCTCGCCGGCCTGTTGCTTTAGAGCCAGCAGGGCTAATGCTGTTTGGGTAATGCCTTCGCCTGTGTCTATGCCGTTGGCGCTTTGCTCGTTGACGCCGCCGATTTTTAGTGCACCGCCAATGATACCGGTAACGCCGCCTGAGATAAAGTTGGCGATAGTGTTAAGGCGAATGACTTTGTCTCTGCGCTCTTCTAAAAATGCTTGCAGATCGTCGGCCTGGGCAATTTCAGTTTCGAGATTGCTGAGACAGCTTCGCACTTCAAAGCTTTCGTAGACGACTGCTTCGGTTAAAGATTGTTTGAGAAGAAGGGTTTTGAGCAAATCGTTGCTAGAGGTTTGAGCCGTGCTCTGGTCTGGTCCATGGGTGAGTTTTGATAGCTTTTCTAGGTCGCTATCAATGGCAAGTGTGTGGGCCAGCCTGAGGGCTTCGGGCGTTAACTCTGGGACGCCTGCTATTGGCGTTTGCTGGGCTCTGTTTGTCATTGGATCTAGGTTGCCTAAGTCGCTAGCTTGATTGGCGTTGCGGCCAATTTGCTCTGCGTCTATTCGTTGGCTGTGCAATTTGGCGTGAACATGCTTCGCTTGTACCACTGTCGGCTTCAGTGGCGGCAGTCCGCCAGTGCTGGCGATGGCTGGAGAGAACATGTGAGCCAAATATAGAGGGAGGACAAGGCCTAGTGATGTTTTGGACTGCAATTTTGGGCTCCTAGCGAATTGCATGAAAGGTAGCACAAATTGGTTGTCGAGTGCAGGGCTGAATATTCTAAGAATGAGTAGTCTGCGTACGTATAGTAATACTGTCACTCTCAGCGCAACAGATTGTTTGACGAATCTAGTTATCTAGTTTCGTCTTCCATGGCAAAGTAACCCAGGGGCTGGTTTTCTGTGTCAGAAGAAGTTTTGTTATGCGATTCGTTCGGGCAATATCATCTTTCCATTCCTTGTATGACCAAAATCTTCTGCCGATCAGATACTCTTCGTTCATCTGCTCCCAGCTACTGTATTTTTTCTGGATTTTGATGGCAACAGGCATCATTAGGCTGTAGGCTTCTTTTTCGCTTACAAGGCCGAGTAGATAACCCCTTCGCACTAAGTTTATGTAGCGACAAAGATCCCATGCGCACAATCCACGATCGCCGAAAGCGTCACCATATTCATCAATCACTGCCATGCGCTCTTTGAAGTGGCCACGCAAAAGATCTCTCGCCACATCTTCAGTTTGCTCCGGCCGTAGTTCGCCGCGCTTAATGCGTCGATATGATTGCCAGAGGCCGTCATGGCCGCCATCGCTGTTGAGGTCTTGCAGTTGATTTAGCAGGTCTTCGCGCGAGGTAATTTGCCACCATCGCTCAATTGACTCTTTCGCAGAGAGTTTATTCGCTTCTGTAAGCGCTCGCCCTGATAGAGAATGGAGGCCGTGCCCATTGGCAGCAAAAAGTTGCGCAGAACAGGCAAGAGCCCACTGCTGAGCAGGAGTTCTCACTCTATGACTAAGGTCGTATTCTAAATCGTCAACGGTTTCGATCCAGTCACTATACCAATCATTGTTTGGTTCGTATTTATTTGCTAGGTCAAAATCAGCTCGGGCTTCTTTCACTTTTTCAAGAGCAAGATAGCAACGCGCGCGTGAATAGAACCAGCCAGAATTCTTAGGCTGGCTATCTATGATTGCAGTGTAATCTTTCGCAGCGCCCTCCGGGTCACCATCTTCCCATAAGAATTCGCTGCGCAAGCCTAGTTCGTATCCATTAGTAATGTTCAAAGACTTGGCCGCTAGTAAGTCGGCTTCGGCTTCACTGTTTAAGCCCAATTTGCGCTCGGCGCTCACTTTGATCAAGTATGGTGGCGCGTATTTGGGATTTAAAGCTATCGACTGTTTAGCGTCTGCTATAGCCTTTTCGTAGAAGCTTTGTTCTATGTAAGCGCATGATCGCCGGTACCAAGTATGGTAGGCCGGACTAATCATCAAGGCTTTGCTGTAGTCCATTGCGGCTTGTTCAAACAATTTTTTCGACATGTAGCTTTCGCCGCGAGCGTGCCATGAATCAGCTTCCTGTGGCTTTATTTCTATTGCTCTGGTGTACTCAGCGATCGCCTTGTCTTGTTTATCTGCCAGGTGATAGATATAGCCGAGGCAATGATGGGCATTGGCTGAATTGGGATCGTTGACGAGCATTTTTTCGATCACTTTTGTCGCCTGTTCCGGCTTGCCAGCATCAAGCAACGCTTTTGTTTGTTCGAGTAATTCCAGATTTTCCTTGGTCTCGCTTTTTGGAAGGCCTGACTGCGGCGAGTTTGCGCCAAATGAGTTTGCACCAAAAGAATTTCCCGAGTTGGAGCAAGCGGAGATTACTAGAGCAGAGCCGATTACGATGACTGTTCCAACAGAAACAATTTTTGATCGGGAGTTAAAATTAGTCATTCAGTTTAGTCATTCAGTTTAGTCATTCAGGTTAGTATTCCACGGCAAATAGACCCAAGGGCTGGTTTTTAGCGTCAGTAAACGCTTGGTCACGCGATTACTCTTCGCTTCATCTTTTTCCCACTGTGAAAAGGCCCAGAATTTTCTGCCAATCAAATATTCTTTATTCATCTGTTCCCAGCTGCTGTACTGCTTTTGAATCTTAGCGGCAACTGGCATGATCAAATCGTAGGCCTCTTTCTCGCTGACAAAACCAAGCAAGTAACCCCATCTCACCAGGTTGATGTAGCGGCAGAGATCCCATGCATTAATGCCGCGATCTCCCAATTCATCGCCGTATTGATTTACTACATACATGCGCTCTGGAAACTTTCCCGCTTTCAAATCTTGCGCAACATCTGGTAATTGCTCAGGCTTATATTCGCCTTTCTTGACCTTCATATACGATTGCCAGAGGCTGTTGTAAGCACCGTTGTTATTTAGTGTTTCTAGCTGCGCGAGCAAGTCTTCGCGTGTTTGTACACCCCACCACTCATAAATTGTTCTTGCCTGAATGTTTTTGTTCTCTTCTGTGATCGCTTGACCTGGTAGAGAATGGAGGCCATCACCATTTGATGCAAAAAGCAAAGCAGCGCAAGCAATGGCCCATTCGTGTGCAGGTGTTTTTGCTTTGTTAGTGAGGTCGTATTCTATATCGTTCGGCGTCTGGCTCCAGTGTTTGTACCAGCGGTTGTTTGGTTCACATTGATTTCCGAGTTCAAAATCGACTCTGGCTTCTTGCGGTTTCTCAATGTCGAGATAGCAGCGTCCACGAAGATAGAGTGCATCA
>Ga0172380_10000305_pt1 | contig 100510 bp, 76 predicted proteins | sample Leawe162metaG_FD_119747 | JGI IMG/M metagenome (GOLD analysis project Ga0172380, IMG submission 119747) | Leachate microbial communities from a municipal landfill in Southern Ontario, Canada - Leachate well 162 metaG | ecosystem: Engineered > Solid waste > Landfill > Unclassified | place...
ATCCAAATTCTGTTTGTTGAGAACTAAAGGCACTTCATAAATTGTTGAACAATCATAAACGGAAATAACTTCTTCTTTATCTACATTACAAAAAAGAGCAATTTTTTCTCGAAGGTCTTTACCTATCTTTTCTTCTGACCGACAGGCTAAAATATTTGGCTGAATCCCTAATTCAAGAAGATTTTTTACACTATGCTGCGTTGGTTTTGTTTTCACTTCCCCTGCAGATTTAATATAGGGAACAAGAGTAACATGAAGATTAAGAGTGCTCTTCCGTCCAACTTCTAACATCAATTGACGCATTGCTTCGATAAATGGAAGACTCTCGATATCACCGACAGTTCCGCCAATTTCAGTTATGATTATATCATACTTGCCGGTTTCGCCAAGAGCTTTCATTCTATTCTTAATTTCATCCGTGATATGTGGGATTACCTGTACAGTTGCACCAAGGAAATCGCCCCTTCGCTCTTTCGTAATAACATCAAAATAGACTTGACCGGTTGTAGTATTATTAGCGCGAGACATATCCACATCAAGAAATCTCTCATAATGTCCGAGATCAAGATCTGTTTCAGCACCGTCATCGGTAACATATACTTCACCATGTTGAAATGGATTCATAGTCCCGGGGTCAACGTTTATATATGGATCAAATTTTTGAATTGTAACAGAGTAACCTCGAAGCTTTAATAATAAGCCTAATGAAGCCGCAGTGATACCTTTTCCAAGCGATGAAACAACGCCGCCTGTTATAAAAATATACTTTACTTTCTTTTTCAGTGACATGGATTTTTTTTGGATTGGATTAATCAATTTGTTTTCCAAAGATATGAAAAATTATCCATTCGACAAATCTTTAACTAATCCTGTGTACTTTCTTTCTACACTAAATCCGAATCTATAAAAATATTCAGGTCTAAAGAATCCCGTTGTTAAGTATTTATATCCTTCATTTTTCAATCTTTTTGAAAATTCATCCATTAATCCCTCGCTAATCCCTTTCCTTCTATATCTATTCGATACAACAATCTTATCCATATGAATTGTTGTATCATTCATTTGAGTGTAAAATAAACCACCAATAATAAATCCTCTTTCGGAAACAGCAACAAGAAATTGATGTTCTGGACGGAAATTAACTAATAAATTCGCTTCCAAGAAAATCTGATGAAGCTTAGAAATCTCTTTTGGATTAGAGGGTTTTCGAATATAGAATGGAGCTCCATCTGAATCAAAAAGTTTAATAACCAGATCTGACCTTTCCTCCCCCTCAGCTTTCGTTTTAATTATTGCGGCTGTATCAGTAGGTTTCAAGAATGGATAAGTTAATCGAGTTAAGAAAAAGTTTTCTTTTTCACTTAATTCAAATACTGAAGAGAGATTAAAAAACTCTCCAATAATAGCTTCCTTACTTATTTCCTTATTCTTTTGTTTATGAATCAAGTCGTTCAAAATTCTTTTAAATGAATCATTAGAATCTCTAAAAACTGTCTCCATAAAGAATTTTGTTCTTGCTTCGGGATGAACTTCCTCTAATTCTGATAAATTATATGTATTATATAAATCATATATAAGCTCAGCTTGAGCACTTAAATCAGCATCGGAATTAAGCTCGCTCCATCTTAAAAATCTTTTTACAGCAAAGAAAATTTGTTTTGGAACAAAACCATTTCCCTCAAAGAATTTTTTATATTTATCAATCCACAATAAAATCGGGTTATCAGGCGAATTGATTACTAGTTCTTCTTCGAATTGCAGAATATATTTGAACCCCTCTATTTCTCCGAATGTATTAAGCACTCCTGAAAAGATATAGTGCCAAGGGTTTCTTATTTCGAGTGAGGGAAATTCGTCTAAAACATTCTGAACAAAATTATCATAAAAAGTATTGAAGAAATCAGTAATGCCATTGCAATCTCTTCTTTCGGAAAATGAAACCACACGAGTTCCGCTTTGGTAATCATGAGTAGGAATAATAAAATTCTTTGGAGTAGGGCTTGATAATAAAAGAGAATAACCGGTTAATCGCCAAAAATTGCAATAAGAAGCGGATGCATTCCAAATAAAAAATGGGAGCAATATTTTAACCTTATTATTTGATAAAGCTTCATTCCTTCTTAATTCCTTTAGAATATATTTATGAACAGTATCGCCTGCAATAAATTTACTACTCCAAAATTCATACTCATCCCAATACCCTCCGAAGTCTTCAACTAATTCTGACAAATAATGCCTAGAGCCGGCAAGTATAAGCCAATTAACCTCTTCCCATACATTTTCGGGCGAAAGTTTTTTATTTAGGTTTAGAAGTATATCATAACTTCCCATAAAGCGAGTCTGAATAGATACTCGATAAACTGATTTATCATGATAACTGCGGACAAAACTTATCCAAATTCCGTTCGGTACAATATCATCAAGTCGAAGCAATTTCCCTTTTGAGAATAAGAATATTGCTTCTCTTAGAACGGATGTTGTAGATATAGCTTCAACTAATTTAGAAGCATCTTCGGGATCAATTTCCTCCTCAATTGAAATAACATCATTCCATGAATATTCTTCACCTGTTTCAGCATCCACAGCAATCATCTGATTAGCACCGAGCCATGTTCTAAATCCTTCTCTTAATCCAATTCTGTATTCTGCTGAAATTGTTGATAGCTCTTTATTCTCCTTCATTATCTGATACTTAACAAAAATCTGTCTTACTTTTTCGTATGATACAGGATGGTTGATTCCATATTTCTTAAGCATTTTGAAATAAAGTACAATAGGAGATTTTAATATTTTCTCCGGTTTATTCAGAATCTCTTTATCGATGAAACTCTCTAAGATATTTATTAACTCAGCAGCTTTAATATTTTTGCATAAATATTGAATTACATTTTCATCAAAAACTTTTACATCGTCCTTAGTATTAATAGCAAATAATTTCTCCAAATCATTTATATCGATATACTTTGATGCGGTCTGAATTAGAATTTTTTTATTTTCTAAGGTTGAAGTTATCGATGGTCTGAAAAGGTATTCATAAGCGTATTTGGAAACCAAAGCTGTTCTATTATCAAGTACATCACTTATATAGGATGCCCCTAGCAGTACGTCTTGAATGGCATTAGATTGAAGTAATAGCAGTGAATTATGCAAACCAATAAAAAGCATCTCCTCTTTCTTTTTTAATAACTTCACTTTATCAGAATAATCACTATTCTGTTCTACGATACCATCAGACTTTTCAAAATCGATATCAGCCTTATGACTTACCTGTCGCACCCAATCAAAAATTGAATTACCGGCAAATGATACTAATTCCTCATTACCTAACCATAAAGATGGGTTAGTTAAAAAACCTTGTAAATCTATTTTATTAGAGATGGTCTTATATTGAAAAGATCCAATACTGATAATATTATCATCTACACTTTGAATCAATAAAGAAGAACCCTGTTCAGGGATTCTAAGTCTATTATCGGAAAATTCGATATCTCGACTTAGACAACCTTTTTCTCTTAAGAACCAATTTGGAATATAAATTTCATGTTTACCAACTTTCAATTCCATACTATTCTTCGTGTACATGGAGTCGATTTCATCTTTAAAATTATTTTCTATTAAACGTCTCTTAAAAGTACCTTTTGGAGTTAGTTCTCCCTTTTCAGCACTAAATGGACGTTCGATTAAACGGAAATCGAGAATTCTTTCAAATGGGGCTAAAAATTTATTAATTGTTACAATAGAAGAAGCATAATATTCTATTTTTTGTTCTTCTGTCATATCATAAAACAATGTATTAGCAATTTCAGGATTAGGATATATCAATACCGTATTAAAAGCACGATGATCGCCTGCTAAAAAAACTTGATGAATGAATTCAAAATCACGGAAGAGGTTTTCAATTTTTTGAGGAGAAATAGTTTCCCCTTTGATATTTTTATAAATTTCTTTTTTCCGGTCAATAATTTCTATAAAACCATCACTATCCATTGTCATAATATCGCCGGTACGAAACCAACCTTCCGGCTCGAATGTAGCATCAAAATCTTCCTTGAAATAACCCTTCATTACATAGCCTCCCTTAATAAGAAGCTCGCCATCATCATCTACTTTAATATCAATACCTGGGAGTGCCTTGCCTAATGAATTATATTTATATGAATGAGGTGGTGTCATAGTAATACCGCCGGTAGCTTCAGTCATTCCAAAACCGCTCATCAATTCCACACCGTGCTGCTGGAAAAATAAAAATATTTCCGATGGAAGATAACCTGCGGCTGAAAGTCCCCATTTAAGTTTGCCGCCTGTAACTTGTTTAACCGAAGCAATTATCTCTTCCTTTGAGGCAAATTCAACATCACATATTTCATTTATCTTATCATAAAGCTGCATCCATTTCTTGGGGATACTAATAAATATGGTAGGTTTTACTCTGGTCATATTATCAACCATCGTTTCAAGACTTGGATTTTCCATGAAAGAATATTCTGCTCCCCAGAATATCGCTCCCATCATTTCAAAATATCTTCCAAATGTATGGTACATCGGTAAATAAGCTAAAAAACTATCATTATCATTTATTTCAGGTATAGCAATCGCACGGCAGAATCTTTTAAAAACAATATTCATAAAAGTAAACATTATCCCTTTCGGTTCACCGGTCGTACCCGAAGTGTACATAATAGTTGCTACTTCGTGAATACCTTTTTTAGGAATTATGTCATTTGTTTTTTTCTTTAGAAATTCTTCGAGTGGCATTACCCATTCCTCAGCACTATGACCTGAGAGTAAAATTGCTTTCCTTAAGAATGGTAAATCCTTTTTTATTAATTTAATTTTTTGAAGTTCTTTTTCATCATCAACAAACACTAATTCCGATTCAGTTTGAATCAATATTTGTTTTATATGCCCTGATACAGTTGTAGTTGGAATCATTACATCTACAATATAATTTGAGATAGATGCAAGATCTAGAATGACCATATTAATACTGTTATTAAGTAGGAATGCTACTTTAGAATCTTTCTTCTCTAAATTGGCAACAAGAGATTTTCCGTATTCTGACACTAAATTTTCTAATGATTGCCAATTTATTTTTTTTATTTCTTTACTATTTATAATGTTAAATAAATTTTTATTTGAATAATCACCTACTCTTTGCTTAATTAAATCACTTAGAGAGAAATTACTCTTTTCGATTAAATTATAAATCTCCTCTGAGAAAGGATCAGGATATTTTACCTGAACTAAGATTCCTGAAAGTCGAATTAAATCCAAAACAGCAAAGATATTTTTTTTATTTAATTCTGAATCTTCTTGATTAAGAAGAGTTCCCATTACTCCAGTGATTTTCCCGAGTTCGATTTTTTCAGAAATTTGATTATGAAGATTAGATTTGAAAAGGGCATCAATCAATAAAGAAAAATTCTCTTGTATATCTGTTTCATGAAAATCGATTAACTGATTATGTATTCCTTCAATTATAAAAGGTATTTCTTCAGGCAGTATTGATTCTTTACCTGAATATAATTTTTCTATAAGTAACGTTATGTTTATAAATTCCATTTTACTCTTCTATAATTTTTATACTTCCGGGTTCAGGTATTTTGATTGTATATTCTAATCCTTCTTTATTAGTAAGGAAATTATCTCTTATCCATGGATTAAAATATTTTATAATTTTGTAATTGATACCATAAGTCTTTGCGAAATCTGCTATACTTTCAATTGAAGTAACAACTTTAACATCAAAAGTGGGAATGGGTTTATAGTACTCGTCTTTACTTAAAAAGAAACCATATTTTTCAGGATCTTCAAATAGATATTTATAAGCAGCTATCCTGAAAAGATAACGCGATGTTTCTTCATTAAAAACCAGATTAAAATAATTTCTACTTTTTTGACGGTTGAATTGTTTTTCGATTCCATCGAAGCCTACGTTATATGATGCTGCAGCAGCTGACCAGCTTTTGTATTTTGAATAAGCACTTAGAATATATTTACAAGCCGCTTCGGTAGCTTTTTCTATATGGTATCGTTCATCAATCTCTTTATTGACAACTAATCCAAACCTTTTTCCGGTCGGTTCAATAAACTGCCAAAAACCAATTGCGGAAGCAGGAGAGATAGCATTTGTTAAACCGCTTTCAGCAACGCATAAATACTTAAAATCATCCGGCACTTTATACTTTTTTAATATTGGTTCTATTACCGGGAAGTACCTGCCCGATCTTTTTAAATAAAGAATAGCAGCCGAATGCCAATATGTATTTACTAAGAATTCTCTTTCGGCTCTCTCTTTGACTTCAAAATCATAAGTAGGGATTTCCTCACCCGCGAATAAAATTTTTTCAGGCATGGGGGGCATTGTTATTTTGTATTCTCTTGGAAGTTCATTCCCTTTTGAGATAATCTTCTCTCCGCCTGATGCATTTAAAAATAGGAAGATAGATGCTACTACAAATAAAATTAACGAAACAACTAAAGCGATTTTGTTTTTCATAAAATTACCTTTCAAAAAGAAAAGGCTGCATCAAATAAAAATTGATACAGCCGGAAATGATTAAGCTTTAATTCCTGCGGCTTCTTCGAGCATATCAGTGGTTACAGATTTTGGTCTTTCGAGTGGATAGCCTAATGCTCTACCCCAAACAATATTTGCAGCTACACCGAACGCTCTTCCTACACCAAATAATACGGTGTAAAATTCATACTCTTTTATTCCATAATGCCATTGAATTACACCCGACTGCGCATCTACGTTAGGCCATGGATTTTTCGCCTTTCCTTGCTCTAATAAAATCGGAGGAACAACTTTATATAATAGATCTACATATTTGAAAATCAGATCGTCTTTCAAATATTTTATTGAAAATTCTCTTTGAGCGGTGTATCGAGGATCGGTTTTTCTTAATACTGCATGACCAAATCCAGGTACTACTCTACCGCTTTTGAGTGTATCCCATACAAATTGTCTCATCTCCTCTTCGGTAGGGACTTTATTATCCATTTCATCCATTACGCCCTGAATCCATCTAAGAACTTCTTCATTAGCTAAACCATGCAATGGACCTGCAAGACCATTAAGCATTGCAGACATAGAATAATAAATATCTGATAAAGCACTCGCAACAAGATGACCTGTATGAGCACTTACATTGCCGCTTTCATGATCGCTATGAAGAATAAAATACAATCTAGCAACATCATCATACGGTTTTTCAATTCCCATCATGTGAGCGAAATTTGCACCAAAGTCTAGCTTAGGATCAGCTGCAATACTTTTCCCTTCCTTATATTTAAGACGATAGATAAATGCGGCAATCTCCGGCATTTTTGCTAATAGATTCAATGAATCGTCTAGATATGCTTCCCAATATAAATTTTTTGCTAAACCCTCATGATATTTCTTGGCAAATACGGATTCCTTTTGCATTGAAAGAATTGCAGTAGAGAACATTACCATTGGATGGGAATCAATTGGCATTGCTTTGATTACATCAAAAACATACGAAGGGACTTCTTTTCTAGAAGCAAATTCTGCTTTTACTTCTTCAACTTCTGCATCGGTAGGAATATCCCCAGTTAAAATAAAATAGAAAAACCCTTCTACTGAAGGCATCTCTCCACCTTCAACTTTTGGCAATTTTTCGAGTACTTCCGGAATCGTCAAACCTCTGAATCTGATCCCTTCCAGAGGATCTAGATAAGAGATATCGGTAACAAGACATTTAATATCTCTCATACCGCCAATTGCTTGACCGATATTTACTTCATCTAGCTTTACATCACTAAACTCTTTTACTAATCTTTCAGTTCTCGGACGCCAAGCTGCGATTTTTTCTTGAAGCTTTTGTTTTAAAGCTGACATTACCCCTCCTTTAAATTGAACCGATAGAGTTTACTGCCATTTGACCACTAAGAATTGCACTTTCAATCGTGGAAGGCAATCCTGTGTTCACCCAATCGCCGGCAATAAACAAATTACCATAATTGTTTATAAAGTTTTTTCTAAATTTCTCGGTTTTTTTTGTCGGAATGAAGGTTGCCCTTTTCTCTTTAATCACTAAAAAATCGAGAATCATACTCACATCGAATATAGGAAAATAATTTTTTAATTCCGAACAAAATTGTCCTATTATATTATTATAATCCATTCCCATATATTTTTCAGCTGAACTTGTAACTAAAGTAATATGCTTACCTTTGTTAAATATCCAATGTATATCTGATTCAAGAAGTGTATAAAAAGGTTCAGAAAAAATATTATCCTTTAGCTTTATATGAACATTTAATATTGGAGAATAGCTAAATACTTCATCAAGATTAGGAATAATTTTATTATTGGTAATCTTTTGGAAGGCATATGGCGGAATCGATGTTATTACGAAATCATATTCTAAAATCTCCCTTTTATCAGTAATGATTTTAGTGATTTTTTCGTTTTCAAAAACTAGTTCCTTAACGGTTTCATTTAATGAAATAATTCCATGATGATTATTTAAATAATCAACAGCATTATTAATAAACAGGTCATTTAGATTAGTAGATGCCATATAAATAGATGAAGCATCGTTTCCTTCAAAAAATATAGTTTTAAGAATACGGATGAAGATAGCTGCATCAGCTTTATCAATAGTGGTGTTCAATGCCCCGATAACTAAAATATCCCATAAATGAGAAATGATTTGAGAATTCTGTTTTTTCTCAATTAAAAATTGTTCTACTGTCTGGTTTTTATGATCATTTTCATCGACAAAAAATAAATCCAAGAAAAAATCAATTACCTTGATTCGATCTCTCATTGAAAGAGCATCGAATTTAAAAATCGCTTTAGATAGATTTAATGGGTAATTATCTGATTCAGAATTTAAATAAGAAACCTTCCCTCCCTTATTAACAAAAGGAATTTTTAGAAATTTTTGTTTTGATAAAAATTGTTCCGAACCAATTGTATTTAAGTAATCAAGAGTGGCATAGTAACATCCTAATAATATATGTTGACCATTATCAATCATGTTGTCAAATTTGGGATGTTTTAAGGAGTATGTTCTCCCACCCAATTTAGGTGAAGATTCTAAAAGTTCAACTTGAAAACCATTTTTAAGGAGAGATACCGCAGAACTAAGACCGGAAAGTCCGCCGCCGATTACAATAACTTTTTTCATTAATATACTAGACTATATTTAGCCCAAACGCCTACTGAGATAGCTGCCTTTTCCAATTTACCAACTCTAATTTTTTTAGAAAACACATCGAAATTTTCTTCCTCGAGTTTTATTAAGAGTTTGGAATAGATATGCTCCATTGCCCTGGCGGCAAACATCGAGGGTTTATCTTCAAACGCTAAAGAAGAATCTGCTTTATTAAATAATTCTTTTGCTCTCTCTGCTTCATATTTCATCAATGATACAAATTGCTCATTATAAGTATCGTTAAAAAGATCATTTTCGGAATAACCAAATTTTCTCAAATCTTCTTGCGGTAAATATATGCGTCCATTATTTGCATCAGTTTTTACATCTCTGAGAATATTAGTTAATTGAAGAGCCAATCCTAAATTAATAGCATAATCACGTGCTGATTTATTTTTATATCCAAAAATTTCGATGCACATTAAACCAACAGTGGAAGCAGCATAATAACAGTATTTACTAAGGTCATCAAAACTGAAATATCTCTTCTGTCTTAAATCCATTTCCATACCATGAATAAGATCAAAGAATGGCTCAATAGGAATATTAAATTGCTTTATGATTTCGCCAAGTCTATTTAGGAGATTATATTCGGATGTGCTGTGGACTAAAGCACGCTCTAATTCAACTCGCCATTTACGAAGCCGCTCATATTTTAGGTCGTCTGAATCTGTTCCTTCATCGACAATATCATCAGTCTTGCGACAGAAAGCATAAACAGTATTCATCGCCTCTCTCTTTGGGGCTGATAATAGACTAAAGGCATAATAAAAACTGCTTTTACTCTTTTTTGCGATCTGTTTTGAGTTTTCTTCCATTAAGCAAATATACTCTTTATCATTATTTTAATATAGTCAATTTTTCTTAAAGTTGGTCTGTAATCAGTCACATTATAATTTTGCGATTCAATCTTTTTTAGAATTTCCTCACCGCCCAGAATAGTCATCTTTATTTGTCTTCTGAAATTTTTCGGGAGCAAAAGTAGTATCTTTTTACCTTCATTAAAAAGTTCGCTGCATCGCTTTAATTGAAACTTCATAAGCAAGCGCAAATCTTCATTGAAATTTTTTGTTTTGAATTTGTCGACTGTTATATCAAATTTATCTAATTCATCCAATGGTATATAAATTCTATCTTTTGGAATATCTAAACTAATATCCTGATAGAAATTAGTTAACTGAAGAGCAGTACAAATATTATCAGAATATTTTAGCGTTTTTTCATCTCGGATATTAATAAATTCTAGCATAATCCTTCCTACCGGATTGGCAGAATGCTGACAATAATATAATATTTCATCAAAATTATTGAAGTTCTTTTTTTTGCAATCCATTTCAAAAGCATTAAGTAAATCATAAAAATACTTTGGTGTGAGATTATATTTATTTATAGTTGAATGAAGTGCTTTCCAAAAATCATTATCATATTTTCCAATCAGGCAATTAGAGAATGAATCTATAAATTCATGTAATTTTATGATCCGTTCTTCATCAGATATATTTCCTTCATCAGCAATATCATCTGCGGTACGAGAGAAATGATATAATAAAGCAACCGGTTTTCTTAATCTCTTCGGCAGGAAATATGAAATAACAGGGAAATTTTCATAATGCCTCTTTGCTAAATCTTGAGTTTCCTTATAAATTTTGTCCATTCTTTTTATTAAAATCCTTTAATTAAAAATTTTTTTTGCTTTAAATTTTAGAGGAAAATTTGCCATTATTACTGTATATTATATCAGAGAATATATAAAATTACGATGGAATTTCAATAATGAAAATAGATAAAGGACATACATTTCATATACCTGTGCTTGGTATCGGATATTCTGCAGATACTCCGGCAAAGGTGGCTAAGTATGGAATATCCTCAGTCATATCTTTAGTTGATGATACGTTATTAGAACATTTAAGGAAAATGTATCAAGAAAACAATGAAGAACCATATACTCCAATTCCGGTTAAAGATGAAGATTCACGCGCTAAAAGAATTACAGCATACTTAAATACAATAAATAAAACTGTAAAAGAACAATTCGAAAGATTAAAAAACTCTAAATTTGATATTGAAAGCGAACTTACAAAATATTTTGAAATGCTCCCTGACTTATCTGAATTAAAAGAGAAATATAATCAGATGCTCATTGCACGTGGAAAACGAAAAGAGAAACTACAAAATTGGCTTAGAGAGAATATTTTTCACGGTTCTATTGATGTAAATATTATGACTAAGCTCGATAAAACAAATTATTCTACTGATAATATAGAATTACCACAGCAATTTAATGATGCACATGCCGCATTAAGAGGTTTTGCTAATAGTGAATTAGAAAGTTCGATAATTTTTTCTGCCGGTATGAATCCAAGACTTTATAATTACTTAGAAACATTAAAAGAATTTTTACCTTCAAGTGATGGAAGTTTTAAAAAGAAAATTGTTATTAAAGTTAGTGATTTCCGTTCAGCTTTTATTCAAGGCAAGTATCTTGCTAAAAAAGGTTTATGGGTCTCTGAATTTAGAATTGAATCAGGGCTTAATTGCGGCGGACATGCTTTCGCTTCCGATGGTTTTTTACTCGGACCTATTCTTCAAGAATTTAAAAATAGAAAAGAAGAGCTATTTAATTCAATAAAGGAATTGTTTATTCCAGCAATTGCAAATAAAGAAATAACGATCAACGATAGTAATCTAAATATCGATATCACTGTTCAAGGCGGTATTGGAAAAAGCAGTGAGCACGATTTTTTAATTCGCTATTTTGGAGTAAAAAGTGTTGGTTGGGGAAGTCCCTTCTTATTAGTGCCGGAAACAATGAACGTGGACACTGATACTTTAGAAAGACTAAGCTGTGCAAGTGAAGATGATTTATATTTGAGTGATATTTCGCCTCTTGGCGTTCCATTCAATAGTCTAAAAGGTAATACAAAAGATTTAGAAAAAATGGATCGTCTAATAAATGGAAAGCCCGGAAGCCCTTGTCCTAAAAAGTTCTTAGTTTCAAATAAAGATTATTCAGATAAACCTTTATGCCCTGCCTCAATTACTTTTATGAAAAAAATTAGTGAACTTAAAAATGCAGATCCTGATTCGCAAGAATTAAATGATAAATTTAATTGGGCGGCTGAAAAATCATGTTTATGTGAAGGTTTATCTGCAACAGTTTATAAATCAAATAATATACAAGCTCCAAAAGGAAGTAATACTGTATCCGTGTGCCCCGGTCCTAATCTTGCATATTTTTCTAAAATTTCTACTCTTAAAGAAATGGTTGATCATATCTATGGCAGAATTAATTTAATTACAAATTCTGAACGACCAAATCTATTTATTAAAGAGATTCAACTCTATATCGATTATATGCACAAACGTGTAAGCGAAGAAAAACTTTTTAATACGTTTAGAAATAATATAATTGACGGAATAAAATATTACCGCGAACTACTTCCTGAAATAAAAGAAGAGACCGAAAAAGTAAGAGAAAGAATAAGAGAAGAATTAGATTTATTAGAACAGAAACTTTCTTCAATATCGGTCGTAGCTGCTTAATCTTTATATGAAGCGGTTTTTAATTCTCACAATTTCCTTACTCAGCTTTGTGCATACAAATGCTCAAGCTGAGTATGTAAACTCGAATTTTACTTCACCCTCCCCTGATACACTTACTACAAATATTCCGCAAGACATTGAAATCGGTTTTAAAACCGGATTAAAATTAGTTCCCTCTCCGGCTCACTTTGATTCAAATGATCTGATATATAGCAATATCGCAATTGCCGCTACCGGATTAACATTTTTGTTAGATGATGAAATACGTTCCTCTTTTGGAAGAAGTAACTCAAAAGCTCTTGATAATCTTGGCGAGATAGGGCATCGGTATGGTGATCTTTATTATATGGGAGGTATATCTGCCGGAGTATTTCTAAGCGGGAAAATATTCGGAAGTGAAAGTTTTTCAGTTACAGGTAGGATGCTACTTGAAGGTTTATTCTATGCGGGTGCAACAACTATTATACTAAAAACAATTACAGGAAGAAGCCGTCCTTATATGAATGAAGGAAACACTAACTTCAAATGGTTTCAAACATCTAATGATTATAACTCAATGCCTTCAGGGCATTGCACAGTTGCTTTCGCCTTCTCATCTGTATTAGCTGAGAGAATCGATAATGTTTATGCGTCTATTTTTCTTTATGGATTAGCTGTTTCAACTGTCGTTCAGAGAATGTATAGCGATAATCATTGGGCTTCGGATTGCATTGCAGGTTCGGTAATTGGATATGTAATCGGTAAAGCCGTAGTTAAATTTGACAAGATGCAAAAAGAGAATAATATTAATTTATCAGCCATTTATCTCCCTAGTGGTGCAGGCATTAACCTGCGCTATTCATTTTAATTTATCCCATCTAAAATATTTTCCCATTCATATTTCGGAATATCCTGTAATTTCGCATTCTATTTTAATATCATTAAATGATACAAAACTAAAAAGTAGATTTAATAGATTTAGAATTGTTATTAAGAATTTGCTTTTAATTGATGCCTGCCGGAGTGAGGGCGAAATTTTGGTGGGTGTCATTAAAAGCTTTGTTGCTATATTTACATAAATCTAATATCATTGCAAATAGGCAATAGGATATTCTATCTAATTCTTTCTTAATAGATAAAGGAGGATATATGGCATCAATTGAATTAACCACAAATGAATCGGCATTCCTAGCTGCACCACATATTAAAGAATACATGAAAAATTTGGTTGGTACTAGTGATGGTTTTAAATTAACTGTTGTTTACGATCATGGTATCCCATTGGTACCCGAAGAAATCCCCGTAGAACTAAAATTTGATAATTTTAAAAATGGAGTCTTATCATTTACTTGGGAGACAAAGTTTCAGGGATTCTTATTACAGAAGGCAGCGAATTTGCTTAAAAATTTTATACCTAATTTTATTAGTTCAAATACTTTTCCGCCCGGAATAACTTTAACTGAGGAGAATATACTTATTGATACTCATAAAGCAATGCTAAAAAATGGCATACCCGGAGAAATAAAAGATTTTGTCCTTGCGCAAAGTAAAATATCAATAAATTATTCTGTGTAATAACTCCTTCTTCTCAGTTTAGAATAAATAATTGTAATGTATTTATTTTTTTATTTAAATTGTTTTATTCTATCTTGGGAACGCAATGAAAAATATCAAAATAATCCTATCAATTATTTTACTAGTCCTAATTACAACTTCATGTGATCTTTTTTTTTCAGGCAATAATACTATTGTCTATATAGTAAATACAAAGAAATTAAATATAAGAGAAGAACCCACAGAGAAGGCAAAAATAGTCGGCGAATTTGCAAAGGGAGATACAATTGTCCCTACCAAAAAGATAAAGGATTGGGTACAGTTTATATATAACAAAGATACTGCTTATGTATTTAGCAAAAATCTTTTACTGATGGCAATCCCTACGGAAGTTATTGAAAAGAAAGAAGCTCTATTATTACCGGAACCGGGTTTATCGATAAAAAATTTATTCGACGAATATGGGCGATGGGATAAGCTCTCTTTTTGGGGAATAACAATTGCAATGTCAATTCTTACTGTTGTATTTATGGTTATAGGAATTGAGCTTGATAAAAAATTGATGCAGTTCAAAGGTAAGATGAGGCACAAAGGAGAAAATTTTATTCCCTATTTGTTCGGAGCATTAGGATTTTTATTCGGAATCGCTTATGCATTTGGGGAAATGGAAATATTAAAATTAATTTTTATCGACCATTTTTGGTGGCTTCCGGAAGGACAAGGATTTTTAGCTTGGTATCTATGGGTTCTTTCGATTGCAGGAATAGCGATCTTTGTTTATTCCATCTTTCAGGATGTAACTAAATATGGTGTGTATTTCCCGATTAGGACTATTTATTTTGTAGCTCTTTCTGTTTTTACTTTTGTAACAGTTGCTTTTATTACAATGGCAGCAATCTATTTAGCAATAGGAGCTGCAATTTTGGTGCTCGGATATTGGTTTATGGAAGGATTAGCTTCTCCCTCAAATTATAAATACCCCAAAGGAAAAAGTAGTTTTGCCGAGCATGCGGATAAAGAACATGAAAGATTAAAAAAAGAACTCGAAACTAAACGATTTGAAGAAATTAATAAAAATTATCTGAAAGGCGATTAATTACTCGGTAAATTTAATTCTCAACTAAAGAAATAATTTATAATAATAAACATGCTTCGGCTGATAGTGCTACGAGCATTTCTCTTATGTCCCAATTAGACTGCCAATCCCTATGATCCCAAATTTCGGTATCAACATTATCTCCCCCATAAAGAATTTGTCCAATCTTAACTCCTCTGAATTTTGCAACAGCGAATAAAGCTGCGGCTTCCATTTCGACAGCTATGCAACCCTCTGATTTTCTTAATGAAATTTTGGAAGATGTTTCGCGATAAACTCCATCGGTAGTCCATGTCTTACCGATACGATATGAAATGTTTCTCTTCGTCAATGTGGTTTCAATTGCTATTAAAGCTTCAGAAGAAGGGGCAACTTCACGAGAAGGCTCTAAATAATGGTATGATGTTCCCTCATCTCTTATTGCACTATTTGGAACAATGAGATTTCCGGCAGCGATTTCTTTATCCAAAACACCGGCACCACCACACACTATAAATTTATTGCATCCCATTTGAATTACATCTTCAAACGTTGCAACAGCTAATGGAGCACCAACACCGGGATGGAATAAAACTATCGAACGATTTTCAAATTCATAACTATATACAAAGTGAAAACCCATTTCACTCTTTATCTTACTAATAATTTTTAGCTTGCCACTTTCTGCTAAATGAGTTATTACATCATTAAAAAAGCAAACAACAGCGTGCTTCGGAATGTCAGGGATTTCTTTTACTAAGTCTGATGGGCTTATTATTGCACCCCTATCTGAGTCAAATTCTAAGATTGGAAATTGTTTTTTCATAAGTCGATTTGTTCTATTTTTCTTTTATATAATTAGTTAAATGAATAAATTTCAATCCGATTGGTTTCTCAAATTCGACAATTAAATCAATATCACTATTAATAGAATTTTCACCTTTAGCAAATGAACCAAATAAGTCTATTCTATTTACCGAAAATTCCTTACGCAAATAATCTGCTTCACTATTTAATATTTCGAAAATCTTTTTCTTATTCATATTGGTGTTTTAATAAAGTTATCATAGAGATAGCTAATAATTTTCAAAAAAATTCCACATTTTCAAATACATAATTTATTGATTTGAAAATATTACCGTAATAAATTCTAAAAGGCCTGTGTAAATAGTTTCATTTAAATAATCAATTCATTATTTAACGCATTCTCCGTTTCATAAAAGTATCTTTGTATATAATCTGAAAAGTGATGAATACTAATATTACTATTTAAGAATAAGTTGAAATATTTTTTCGAGTCATCTTTCATGTTTAAAAATAGAGCATATCTCGCCAGTCTTATAAAGTGAGGTGGCATCTCAGGATGTTGAATTAAATTAGGGATTTTCCCATTTAATATTTCAAAACTTTTTTTCATCAATTTAATTAAAATTTTACGTTCACTTTCAGTTAGTTCATTATAGGATGCCCCCATACATTCATCAATATAATTTAATTCAGATTCAATTGAAGGCAAAACATTACCAGATGCTCTATAGATGTCGGTTATTTCTAATAAAATACTTAGCTTTTTTAATATTATTTTCATTTTATCTGAAGAAGGAGTAATATTATACGACATCAAAACAACTTTCCTTTCTAATAAATAACACTTATCAAATACTTGAAAATCCTCTAATCTATCTTTAATATAATTATCAATAGTTGCACCAATATTCTTATAAAATGTAATAATTTCAATCCCAACATCCTCGAACTGATTTAATATTTGTTTACCATTATCAGTTGTAATTACCATCAAAATTATCTCAAATACTTGTAATTTTTGAGGCAATTCTAAATTCGCGTAATAATTAAAATTATCCTTTATTTTGTGAAGTAAATTTATTTCAATTCCACTATTGTTGAAATAAAGGCGTACTTCATGAATAATACTATTAAGATATTCAGTTTTAGTTAAAAGTGGGTCTATATTTTTATGCATTTTATCAATAGCTTCATGGAATAAATCTGGATTGTTGTTTGTTCGCGCATAACTTAATAAATAATTATAATATTCTAATAAATCATACTTAATCGTCGGATTAATAAACGAATAATATTCATTTAGTAGATCCTGAGCTTTTTTATATTCTTCAAGGAGTAGATATGTGTCAATTAGATTTTGATAAATAATATGTATTTCAATCTTAGGTTTTTTTTCTCTTAATAAGTATCTTGCTTTTTCATAGTACATTACTTTCTCGGAGTTATTATTAAATATTCCCGCAATCCTCGCTAAATTATTATATATAGAAATCAATGACCCATCATTTTTATTTTCAAGTAATTGTGTGACTTTAATAAGTTTGTTACGAGATTCAATTAGGTTACCTTCTCTTTCTAAAATTAGTGCATCTAGGTCTTCTAAACCTTTCTTATTTTCTATGTTTGTATATAACTCTCTAGCACTATTTACACTTCCAGATTCTAGAAATAGATATATTTTAATCCTATTGAATGAAATTGCTTGTATTTTATTTAATTTTTCTTTTTTAAGATTATTTATAACTTGGTATGCTTGCTCTAAATTTCCTGCACTTAAATGATAATCTGCTAATTTTATATTAGTTGCAATTCTAAATTTTTTCGATAACTTGTATATTTTTTTATTTTTTTGAGCTAATAATTTATCATAATCTCCTGTTGATGAATAATTCACAGATTGAGCAACCACTCTATTTATAGGATTATATTTATCGTTAGCAATAAATAAAAAATCGATTAGTTTTGTTAAAACAAAAAAAATAATTCCAATAATCAATAATAGGGGAATAACTAAATATGGGCTTTCAATAATAGTTATTCTGATATATTTATAAATATCATTAATGTCATATTCTCTTTCAAAAAATATATTTAAAGACATATTTATGAGTTCAAAAAGAACTACTAATATGGTTAAAAAAGCGAATAGAGACGACATTATTTTTTTTAAATATTTTTTCCCATCTCTCATTCTTATATAATGCCTGTATATATTTACTTGATTAATTGTTTTACTGTTTTATCGATTTCTTTCATTTCTTCTGCAAGATGTTTTTTTATGTCAGTTCTTAATCTTCCAAGATGCATCGGAGATAATACTTTTTGTGGTGGATAAGCCATTAAATATTTAGCTGTTTTCTTATGCGCTTCTTCCCCTAATCCGGCAAGATTAATATGCTTTTCATTCTTCTCGTCATACTTTGGAAAATAAACATCTAAAATCTTTTTATGGACATGTCGTGCACCAAACAAACCTTTTGCTTGAAAATCTTTCATCATTAAATTCGGGATGCTCGAATTTAGGATAGTAGTTATATAATATGCCTCATTAATCGAACCTGTATAGAGAACATAACTAACACTCTCTACAATAAACTCTAAATCATAATCTTCTCTTTTAACAATTGTTGCATTAGCATCAGCAGCAGAAGAATTATACAAAACCAAATATGGAGATGATAAATTTTGGGATGTAAGTTTATTTTGCCAATTTAAATAATATTCAGCCGAATATTTCTGATTATTTTCAGTTCTCAACTGTTCCCAAAATCTTTCAGCACTTTTGAACCATCGAGAAGTATTAATATATCCTTGACTCATTAATTCATCGGCAGAATGTAGTGATATATTTCTATTATTATCTTCATCAATTTCTACCGTAATTGGTAGAACAATTAACTCCGGTTTATAAAGAGCAAATGGGAGTATAGATTTTGATAATGCAGTCCTAAAGAGAAACTTACTTTCAATTCTCCCTTTGAGTTCAATATTTTTCCAAGGTATTTTTGCATCTACCTTAATAGAATCGGAAGTTTGTATATTAATAATTCTGTCTTCATAATTTTCAGGTACTTCTTGCATTAATTCAACAAAATAAAATGAGCGAGGAACTATCGTAGCTCCCTGCCTAAAACTATCTTTATAAGGATTCGACAATAATTGTTTTTTTAATTTATGAAGAGAAAGTGCAGTTGACTTACCTTGTTTGGAATAATACCATTTAGATTTGCTTTCAGAGATTAATTCCTTAGCCGATTCCAAATTACAATTATGATAAAGCAGATTGCCTTTGAAAGAAATCCCTTGGATTCCTGATGATAATATATTTCTCTTTACACTATCTTTTTCTTTGGAAGCGAATAATACCGAGCTTGGGATTCGGAATAATGGAGATACATCGTCTAAATCCCAAATCTGTTTTAATCGGAATCCTTTTGCTTTACCACTTCGAGTATTATCATGATGGTCTGCGCTAAAAAAACTTCTGGGAAGGACAAAAGCGATTTCGCCTTTATCTTTTAGGAAATAACTACTGCAATAGGCGAGAAAAATTGCTGCAATTTCTAAATGTGGAAAATTAGCAACACGCTCCGGTTTAATATCATACTTTACCGCAAGCTCATTTAGTATATTTTGATATTCTTCATTTTTAACTGAACTATATGTAAACCATGGCGGATTACCAATAATATAATCAAATTTGCCCGATAGAAAATAGGGCTTATAAAGATTCTGGATAATAAATTTCCAGATACTATCTCTCCCCTTTTCTTTAACGCTTCTTAAACTCCGATAGATTTTATAAAAACTATCTATTACTAATCTATTAAATCCACCGCCTTTAATTTGTTTGGTCAGAATGTTTTCAAAAGTCTTGGCAGAGGCTTCGCTTTTATTATATGTCTGTTCGGCGAGATCTTCTGCAATCTCCAACGCTTCATCAAATGTTTTTACATCTTCCAAAATATGAGAGCTAAGTTCAAGTGTCTCTTTATCAATCTGTATCTTGAAAGTTTTACCAAAGAGGTCTTCTACGCCATCAGGTGAAAGTAATGTGTTTGCTAAAATAATATTTATGTGAATAGGGGTTCTGGAATTAACCACTTCTTTACCGAGTACGAGCAATATATTTGTTTTAGCTATTTGGACGCTTAAGGGATGAATATCTATTCCATATAAGGATGCATTCAATTCTTCTACCGAAATATCCGGATTCAGAAGTCGGAAGCGATGAGCGGCAGCTATTAAAAATGAGCCGCTTCCACATGCAGGGTCAAGTACTCTATTCCCCTCTTTCAAATTAAATTCCAGCATAACTCTTTGACAAAGCCAATCCGGAGTATAATATTCACCGAGTGCATGGCGTGTGTCTAAATCAATTAATTCTTGATAAACCCCTTTTAGTATATCTTCATCAACATTATGAAAATCGAAAAGTGATATTTCTTGAGCAATTAAACGAAAAACTTTTTTGAGCGGTTGAAAATTTCTTTCGTTCTTAACCCAATGGAAAAAATCGTCATCTACAAAATTATTAATTGAATAATTATGAAATATTGACCCATCAATAATTGACTTTATCTCGTTATCATCAATATAATCATCATTGCTTACTACTGCATAAGCTAACATTTTTGCGAACACACTTAGATATGTATGTATAATAAAATTATTTTCGCTCGCTTCATAAGACCCATAAGCAATGCTTAAAAATTTACTCCATTGTTCAAAAGAAACTTGAACTTCACCAAATTTTTTAGCGTTTTGAAAATGGTTATTCATTTGATGGAAGCACTCAATAAATACATTACTCTGATGACCGAAAGCTTCTTCTATTCTTTTTAAAGTAGCTTTCTGCTTCTCTTCCCTGAACAAAAATCGATCAATCCAGTAATAAAAATCTTCAGCATTTTTTTCAGTTAAAGTAAAGGTTGCACTTTTTACTTCATTCAATATTAATTCATCTTCTCGAAGTTCTTCAATATTTTCAATACACGAAATATCAAGAGCAAATACTTTCCAATTAATACAATCGGAGGCAATTAAAGTAAAATTATAACCTTCACCTGCGCTATATTGACCTAATAGATAACCAGCGAGCTGTTCTTTAGCATGATTAAGGGTTACTTTCAAATCATTTTCAAATTCTATAATTATTTTATTATAAAGGGAATCGGCACTTCCACGATGGAGTTTATCTTTGCGAGGTATATTTAATATCGTTGTTTCAGCACCCAGAGATATTTTATCAATAATCTTTTGAATCTCTTTATCACCGGAGTATAATCGGTTTAATAGATCTTTGAATGCTTCTTTTTTAGGCAGCTCTTTATTGGCTGATTTTACAATCCTATGGTATGACTCAATAAGCTCTTTTTTCAAAATTCAAGACCTGGTTTATTTAATGATATTTATTAATAGTGATATCTGCATTGAATAAAATCTATTTTATCATCACTAATTACATAAACTATTCTATGCTCTTGGGTTATTCTTCTTGACCATGTTCCGCTTATAAGAAATCTAAGTGGCTCAGGTTTTCCGATTCCTTGAGTTGGATTTCTCATAATACATTCTATTAATTCTAAAATATGAAGAGCAATTTTTCTATCTGTTTTTACCCAATACCCTAAGTCTTCTCTAAAATCTGAATGAAAAACAGAAAGACGTTTTTGAGGCGGTTTATTTTTCAAGTCCAAATTCCATTTTCAAGTCTTCAATTGTTTGCGGAACTTCGTCCCCTTCTTGGACTTTTAACAATGCTTTTAATAGTCTTTGTGCATTTTTGGGAGATCTTAATAGATGAGCTGTTTCAAGCATCCCTGCTAATTCACTCTCGGATACTAATGCTACATTTTCAGCATTTTTACGAGTAATAATAACAACTTCTTTATTATGAGAAACTTCATCTAATAGTTTTGCGAGATTTGCTCTTGCTTGTGTGTATGTTAAATTTATCGACATTTTAATATTCCTCTATTGTACAGATATAATGTACATATAAAAAAGGATATTTACAATAATATGGAAGTGGATTTTTGTACCCGGAACAGGGCTCGAACCTGCAAGACCTTTCGATCATTAGCTCCTGAAGCTAACGTGTCTACCAATTCCACCATCCGGGCATTGTTATTTTACTCCAAGAATTTTCAATAAGTAAAACTTATTTAATTTCTTGTGCTTCATTCGAAACACTATCTGTCATTAGGTATCGATCAAATATTTTAATATTTGTATCTCTTCTAGGATCAAACATTTCTGGAAGTGATCTAACATTCACCAAATCTGTATATACTCCACCTTTGCATTGATTAGAATAAAGTTTTGGATCTCCATATTCAAAAATTGATTCCCTACAAAAATTGGCAGGTAAAACATCACCGCTTGCCGGTGCCTGGAAATCTTCCAATGGGAGTTTTAGTTCATCATATACACCTTTCATAAATAATGCCCAAATTGGTAAAGCTGCTCTGGCACCCTGCCCATAACTTCCTGTAAAGGAAACTCTCTGATCATCAAATCCCACCCATACAGCAGCAGCAAGTTGAGGAGTAAATCCACAGAACCATGCATCAGCATAATCTTGTGTAGTACCTGTTTTGCCTGCCGCCGGTCGTACGAAATTATATCCGGCTCTTACTCTCATACCAGTTCCTTCATCAATCACCGAGCGCATTAAATCAGTTGCGAGATAAGCAGTTTCTTCTGATATTGCTTCGCTTGGTAATGAAGAAAAATCTTCTATTAATATCCCATTTTTATCTTCAACTCTCACAATCGATATTGGTTCGTTTGCAATTCCCTTATTCCCAAATGTAGAATATGCGCTTGCCATTTCTAATGGTGATACTAATGAAGTGCCGAGAGCGATTGAAGGGACTAAATCCAACTTACTTTTAATTCCCATTCGTTCTGCTAATCTTCCCACCTGCCAAAGCTCGACATGCCCTTCAATAATTAATCTTGCAGTTACAAGGTTAAGCGATTTTGTAATTCCCTGCCTTAGGGTAACAAATCCACCGGTACTTCGATCATCATTTCGTGGACTCCAGCCATTATAATTAAATGGCTGATTAAGAATGGGATAAGCAGGATATAAGCCATTATCAATTGCTGTGGCATAAACGAAAGGTTTGAATGAAGAACCGGGCTGCCTTCTAATTTGTACTGCCCTATTTAGTCCGTGCATTTCGTTTGGATCAGTTCCGCCTACCATCGCTTTAATTCCACCTGTTTTAACATCAATACCTACAAATCCAACCTGAATATTTTTTTCCACCCTCTTTACGGAATCTACGAATGACTTATCGTTATATAACCTTTGATAAACGGCACGTTTTTCATTTTCGTTTTCAGCTGCTCTATACGCTTTATGTTTTTTAATCTCTTTATTTAACACCTCTTTAAGTATCGCAGAATATCTATTCCAGTCCCACTTTTCATCGAACTGTTTCTGAAATTCAGTTAAGTGAGTTTGAACTGCATTATTAGCTATCTTTTGCATCCTGGAATCGAGCGTAGTATAAATATTTAATCCATCTTCATATAAATCATATCCATGACGGCGGGCAATCTTTTCCATCTGCTTTCTGACGTATTCGAGGAAATGCGGTGCTAAACTTCCCGTTATTCCCTCTTCGATTTTTTTATACGAAAGTTCAATCGGTTTTAATTTCAGTTTCTCATATTGATCTTCGGATAGGTAACCTTCATCCACCATATTGCTCATTACAAGGTTTCTTCTTCTCATTGCATTTTCATATCGGTCAAACGGATCATAATAAACAGCAGATTTTAATAATGCTACAATTACACCACAATCTTGAACTGAAAGCTGTTCTACATCTTTATTAAAATAAACTTTAGAAGCCATTTCAATTCCATAAGCCCCATGACCAAACCAAGAAACATTAAAATATAATTCAAGGATTTCTTGTTTAGTGTATGTTTTTTCAATTTGAATAGCTGTTATCCATTCACGCACTTTTCTAACAATTGTACCAAAGAGTGATTCATTACTCATTTTTAATTCATAAAGATTTTTTGCTAACTGCTGAGTAATAGTACTTGCTCCCTCACGTCTAAAAAGGAAAACATTTTTAATCATTGCCTGAATGAAACGTTTTAAGTCAACTCCCCAATGATTATAAAATCCTCTATCTTCTGTCGAAATAAGTGCGTTTATTAAATGAGGAGGTAGTTTTTCAATTCCTACTTCAACTCTATTCTGTCTATAAAATTGCCCTATAAGTTCACCATCGGCACTAAATACATTGCTAGCAAGGAGCGGACGAGGATTTTCTAATTCCTCCAATGAAGGCAGACCTGTAAATACATATATCATGAATCCTATAAATAGAACAGATAATATTCCTGCAATACTCCACAATACTTTCCGTTTTTTGGATCCATCTTTTTTCTTTAGTGGTTTATTTACTACTGCCATTATTATCCCAATCTATAATTTCAAATTTATTTGTGAACTTGCCATAGCAAGGCGATTCTAACCATGTACCTAAATTTATATAATACCCATCTTTATAATTCAGAAAATCTTTCCTATGTGAATGACCAAAAACAATATAATCAAAACCCTCATCTATTTTTTTCTTAGCGGTAGCAACAAGTCCGTCAATTTCGCCATAATCCTTTTGAGCCGTATAATCTCGGCTTTTTTTGCTCGTCCCGCTCGCTATCCAAATTCCAAGATCAGGATGTATAATCGAATAAAGAGCCTGAATAAATTTATTTCTTAGAATCATCTTTAATATTTTATAACCGGTATCATTAGCAACTAAACCATCGCCATGTCCCATAAAAAAATTTTTTCCATTCATCTCAATTGATATTGGACCATCATATAAAACAGCACCAATCTCTTTTTCAAAAAAATCCCGATGAAGGAAATCATGATTTCCAATAAAATAGTGAATCTTAACTCCTGATTCAGAAAGATATTGCAATGCGGCAATAGTTTTAAAGAATCCTTTTTGAACTACTGTTCTATATTCAAACCAGTAATCGAAAAGGTCTCCCATTATAAAAAGCTCATCGCAATTGTTTTTTGCATATTCGAGAAAAGAAACTAATTTCTTCTCTTTTTCTCTCTCTTTTGGTTTTGCCTCTAAACCAAGATGAATATCTGATATAAATAAATAGGTTTTCAATTATCCATTTAACAATTTAATTAATCAGTAAATATAACTTAATTTTGATTATTATATTTAGCCAAAAGCCAAAAGTCGGGGTCAAGTGTTAAATTCATCGGTTTCTTATTTACCGGTATATTTATATGATAATCTTTCTTATCAATTGTTAATCTTTCCTTTATTTTAGAATTATCGCTAAATAATATTTCAACATCTAAATCAAACTTATATTCAGGATATTCTTTTTGAATTTGGGTCAAATTTAATTTTACGCTATTATCCGAAAGAAAATAAGAATAATTTAATTCAATCATTCCCTTACCTTTAAAAACCCATTGGTCAAAGAATTTTTTAAGATTTTTACCGCTGATCTTTTCAGCAATAGCAATAAAATCTTTTGTTTCAACGTTTTTATACTTAAAGGAATCAAAATAGGTTCTAAGAATTTTAAAAAAATTATCCTCTCCAACTTCATAACGCAGCATATGCAGAACCCAAGCACCTTTATCATAAACTAACCTACTAAAAAGATTGATTTCAGGGTCGTAAAGAGTAGAGCTTTTGAAGCTATTCGGTTTGGAAGCCATCGTAGAAACCAGAGCATCACTACCGGAATTATATTCCCAATAGAGTGCTTCGGAATAAGTAGCGAAACCTTCATTAAGCCAGATATCCTTCCATGATTTTGGAGTAAGAGCGTTCCCCCACCATTGATGAGCAAGTTCATGAATTAAAAGATCGGAAAAGAAACGATGTCCCGAAATATAATTTGAGCCTATTCCTGTAATCGTTTGGTGTTCCATTGCCCCAGCCTGCCAAAGAAATTCAGCAACACCATACTTTTCTTTTTGAAAAGGATATCTACCGAATTTACTCTCGAAAAATTTTATCCATTTTGGATGCTCTGAAAAATCTTTCCTCGCATCTTCAAGCTTTTCCGGCAACACATAGTGAGTTAATTGAAGCGTATCCTTCCCATTTATATACTTATCCTTAATTTCAGAATAATCTGCCGAATAGAGAGTAATTAGATAAGTAGCAATCGGATAATATGTTTTCCAATGGTATTCTTTTTTATTTCCGATTGTCTTTGACCCAACTAAAACTCCATTTGAAACGGAAGTAAAGATGGAATCATTCATAATTTTTATATCTAAAAGTGCTTTATCAGCAGGGTTATCATTGCATGGAAACCATGTAGAAGCATAAACCGGCTCATTCAAGGTATATACGAAATATTTACCATTAATTTTTTTCATTACAAAAGAGCCAAAGCCAAGGCTTTTAGGAGTTCCCGAATAATTAATCTCAACAATAAATGAATCTTTCTGGCTTGCCTCTTTCTCTATTTGAATTTTGGTATCAGTCCGTTTATATGCTGCACTCATCCCATTTAACAATAATGAACTTATATTCATATTATCATAAAAATTAAGAATTAGTTTCTCGGATGAAGTGGGCATTACACCTGTTATAATAGTCTTCCCTTTAATAAGTTTTTGTTCGGGAATTAGTTCTATACTAATATCGTAATGGAAAACGTCCAAAAGTTTTTGTTCTTTGGTTACGTATTCTTCAAGATATTCTTTATCAACTTCTGCAAGGGAAAGAGCACCTGCATTATCGCTTACTTTTTCATCTAAATATTTTATTTTTTCGATAGGGTTGAAAAAATAAAATAAAGTCCCCCAGAAAAGAATAATTATAAAGAAGATAGAAAAGAGTATAAGTTTGCTTTGTTTTGTCATAATTTTAGTAAAATCTGTTTCTTATTTCAAAGTTAATAATTTCTATGATTGCCAATCAATTAATAAATAGATATATTTTAATAGACCAAAAATAGAGATGAAAATAATATGTCATTAACCGGTTCATCAATACTTCGTAAATCATTAACTATGGTTCTAGCAGGTGGAATAGGAGAGAGATTATATCCACTTACAGTAGAGCGCACAAAGCCTTCCGTCCCATTCGGCGGAAAGTACAGGATAATCGATTTTGCATTATCTAATTGCTTAAATTCAGGTCTTCGAAAAATTTATGTTCTTACTCAATATAAATCCGATTCTCTAAATCGGCATTTATACGAAGCATGGAACATATTCAATCCGGAATTGGGAGAATTTATTTATTCAATCCCACCTCAATTAAAAATTAGTAATAATTGGTATCAAGGAACAGCAAATGCAATCCGTCAAAATTTCAATTTGATTTATGATGAAGATTATGAATGGATTGTATTACTTTCGGGCGATCATATTTACAAAATGGATTACTTAAAGATGATCCAATATCATATCGAAACAGGCGCGCAGCTTACAATCTCAAATATGGAGATGTCCAAAGATGTAAGCGATCGCTTTGGATGTATTGAAGTAGATGACGAATATAGAGTTCAAAATTTTATCGAAAAACCGAAATCACCTCCTACTATTCCTGGTAATCCTGATATGTCCTTTGTTAATATGGGCGTTTATGTTTTCAGCCGAAAAGTTCTCAAAGATGTTATTCTTCAGATGGAAAAAGAGAAACTAAAGAACAATGATTTTGGACAGGACGTAATTCCTTATATGATAAAAAATAAATATAAGGTAATGGCATATCAATTTTTTGATGAAAACAAAAAAGATCAACCGTATTGGATCGATGTTGGAACTATTGATAGCTATTTTGCGGCAAGCATGGATTTGATAAACGTTAACCCGCATTTTAATATGTATGATCCTGATTGGATGATTCGTTCAGGTCAACAGCAATTTCCTCCTTCAAAAACAGTTTCGCACGAAGGAGAAAGAGTGGGGCGCGCACTTAATTCGATTGTCTGCGATGGTACTGTTATTTCCGGTGGACTTGTAGAACGTTCTATTATTGGCTTTAATGGACGTATTAATAGTTATAGTTATATTACTGATTCAATTATTTTTGATAATTGTAATATCGGGAGAAGGACACGAATTAGAAGATGTATAATTGATAAAAACGTTACTATACCCGAAGGTACAGAGATCGGGTTTGATAACGAAATAGATAAAAAACGTTTTACTGTTTCAGATACAGGTATTGTAATAATTCCGAAAAATTATAAATTTTAGGAACAGTAATTACAATTATTTTATGCCCCTCTTTTTAGATTGATTGTCTAGAGAAAGGGGCTTATTTTTAATAAGACTATGTGATAGATGAATGATTCTCTTATAAATAAATTAGAAAACCTCCCTGCCACACCGGGCATTTATCAATTTCTTAATGCTGCAGGTAAAGTAATATATGTAGGTAAGGCTAAGGTTCTAAAAAACCGTGTCCGCTCTTATTTCCATACACGAATTGATTCTCCAAAGACAAATGCTTTAGTAAGCAAAATTGAAGACCTGATAATTATAGCGACTGATAGCGAGATAGAAGCATTAGTATTAGAAAATAATTTAATTAAAGAACTAAAACCACGCTATAACATAAATCTAAAAGACGATAAAACTTTTCCTTATATAAAAGTAACTAACGAACTTTTCCCAAGAATATATCCGACTCGGAATATTATCCGTGATGGTTCAAAATATTTCGGTCCTTTTACGGATGTAAGAAGTATGAAATCGTCTCTTAGAATGATAAATCAGATATTTAAGATAAGAAGCTGTCGCCTCGATTTAACCGAAGAAAATATCGAGAAGAAAAAATTTAAAGTCTGTTTAGATTATCATATTAAAAAATGCGATGGACCTTGCGAAGGATTAGTTACAGCTCAATACTATAATGAAATGGTTAATGAAGTAATAAAGTTACTGAAGGGAAAAACGGAAGACCTCATTGAAGAATTGAAAGTGAAGATGAATTTTGCGGCAGAGAATACACAGTTTGAAAGAGCTGCTGAATTAAGGGATAAAATTAATCAATTACAAGTTTATTCCTCTAAGCAGAAAGTAGTTACAGTCGATTTAGAAGACCGTGACATTATAAGTGCCGCACAAGAAGATAAAGATATAGCCGCTACAATATTAAATATTCGCTCGGGCAAGCTTTCAGGTAAAAAACAATTAAAACTTTCTGCCGAGCCGGGAGATTCATTAGAAAACATCTATTCGGCAATTATTAAGTTTTATTACAATGAGTTTGTTGAAATTCCAAAAGAAATAGTATTAGAAACTGAACCCTCAGAAAGCGAAAGTATTTTAGAATGGCTTAATCAAAAAAGTGGTCGTAAAACTAAATTTATTATTCCGGTAAGACAGAGCGATACAAAATCACTTCTCAATATGTGCAAACAAAATGCCATTTTACAATTGAAAGAGATACAACTTCAGAAAATGAAAAAAGAGGGGTCAGTGCCATATACATTGGCTTCCCTCCAACGCGACCTTAGATTAAAGCATCTCCCCCGTAAAATTGAATGCTTTGATATCTCCAATCTTCAAGGTACAGATACAGTGGCAAGTATGGTGGTTTTTGAAGAGGCTAGACCGAAAAAAAGTCTCTATCGAAAATTCATTATAAAATCGGTTGAAGGTCCAGATGATTTTGCAAGTATGCAGGAAGTGATAGAACGCAGATACAAAAAAATTGTCGAGGAGAATGAAAAAGCACCCGACTTAATAATGGTCGATGGCGGAAAGGGCCAGCTTTCGAGTGCAGTAGAAATCTTAAATGAGATCGGATTAAAGAATTACGAAATAATTGGACTGGCGAAACGTTTAGAAGAAGTCTTTATGCCTGGTGAATCAGACCCGGTTATAATTCCTAAAACATCTTCTTCACTTAAACTACTTCAACACTTGCGAGATGAAGCTCATAGATTTGCAATCACCTTTCACCGTCTAAGACGCGATAAAAGAACTCTTAAAACTGAGCTGACTGATATACCTGGTATCGGAGAAAAAGTTGCGGCTAAATTGCTTACCGAGTTCGGAAGTCTCAAAGAGATTAAAACAAAAAATGAAGAAGAGTTAAGAAAAGCAATTGGTAAAGCAAAGGGGAAAATAGTTTTTAATTTTTATCATTCATCATCTGAGACTTCTGAAAATTCTTTACAAAATACCGATAATCCTGATGGTGAATTAAGGAACTCTCCCGATTGAACTATTACGCATGGTAAGGGATAATAAATTTTGATTGTGAACTAGAAAACTGTATAAGGGGAAAAAACTTTATAAATAATACCACGACTATTTAGAGTGGAGAAAGTCAAGGCTAAAAAAATAGATGGAAGAACAAAAAAAAATGCCAAGCTTACCGGTCACCCAAATTAAATACTAACCGCTGCTTCCTTCCGGACCTGACGGGATTGGGTAATAACTTGCCGACCGGAGCTCAGCAAATCTCGAACGCTAATATATAAAATTATTTACACTTTCCAGCACATCATCAATAGTAATTCCGTCCTCCCCTTCAAAATTACAAATCTTAGGGTCTCCGGGACACCTGAGCGAACAATAATCCGGTTTAGGTAACAATATCCTGCTTTCATTTCCCATTGGTCCCCAGAGCTTCGGTGAGCATGCAGTTAATGGACAGAAAAGTGAAACTGTTTTCACATTTAATGCTGCAGCTAGATGCATGGGACCGGTACTTGCAGAAATTAATACATCTAGTGCTTTGAATGTTACAAACGATTCCCTAAGACGTATATCTATATTTGGAGATTGTATTTCGGGTATTGTTTTTATTTCATCCGGAATTTTATTATCTGTTACAATCACTTCATAATCTTCGTTTTTTTTAAGTTCAGATATAAGTTCTGCATATTTTCGAGGTCCCCAATTCGGAGCTGAGTTTCCACTTGTTACATGAACTCCGATTAAATATTTTTTACCATTTAAAAGCTTTTCTCTTAATTCTAATGCATTATTTATTTCAACTTTGGTTAAGTGTATTTCGGTGGAAATATCATCAGTTTCTACACCTATCTTGCGAGCAGAATCCATGCAGTAATCAGCTTCGTGCCTAAGTGGAATATATTTTTTACGCGAAACAAAATGTGTTAAGGTTAGATACTGATATAATTTATGCCCCACTCCTACACGATAAGGGATACCTGCAAAAAAAAGCAAATAGTTAATTCTTTCTGTCGGCAGTAAAGTGAGTGAATGAGTAAAATGGCAAGATTTGATTTCTCTTACTTTTTCGCGGAAAGATTTATCGAATAGATTATTACTTTTGTCTATTAGAATAATTTTATCTACATGCGGATTATTAAGGTAAATATCTTTAGTATAGCTATGTAGTAGTACAGCTATAAAGCAGTTCGGGAATTTTTTCTTAAGTTCTCGTGGAATGGGAGTAGAAAGAACTACATCACCAATTCTATCAGGTCTTACCAATAAAATTCTTTTTTGCTTCATTAGCTAATCACCTTATAAAGAACGTGTTTCGCTCTTTCAAATTCTTTTTGCCAATTTAATTCTAATGCCGCCTTATTACAGTTAGCTTTATAAATTCGTATTACTTCATCAGATTCTATAAGTTTCTTAATTCCGTCAATTACTTCCACTTCATTATCGGGATCGGCAATTATACCGACATTATATTCTTCAACAATTTTTTTCATCTGTGGAAGCGGGCACGAAAGCACAGGAAGTCCTGCCATTATATATTCAAAGAGTTTATTGGGCAATGCATGATAATAACTAACACTTATATTTTGGATTAAAGCAATTCCAATATCTGCGCTTGCAGTATAATTAATTAAATCTTTTTGACTGATTGCCCCTGCGAATATTACCCGATCTTCAACTTTATTTTCTCGAGCAATTTCTTCAAATTTACTTTTTGATTCACCGTCTCCGAGTAGGAGGAGATACACATTTTGTATTTGTGAAATCGCTTTAATAACGTTTGAAATTCCCCTTCCACCAATTAATACACCCTGATATAAAAGTATTTTATAGGTAGTTGGGATATCATACATTTCATTGAGGTTGATAGTAAACTGCGGTTTCTGATATAAAGGTATATTTCTTAAGACTAAAGTTTTTGGGAGTCCATAAAATTTTTCTAAAAAATCCGAGTCCATTTCTCCTGTTGTGAGGATCAGGTCGACAAGATTTATAAATGTGCTTTCAATCGATTTAACTATATATTGGATAAAAGGACGTTTACTTAGTCCACCAATAAAAGCATATAGCTCTCTGCTATTATAAACTACTTTTATATTATTTATTTTTGCAATTAATGTAACAATCGGCAACGTATAAATATCCTCAGCGAAAATCACAGAAGCATCCGTTTTGATTAATTCTCTATATAGCCGATAACCAAAATTGAGATAAAAACGGATACTACTGCTCCTATCGAGCTTAAAGATTTTTATATCTTTGTGATAGTAATCTTCCTTAATAGTCCGCCAATCAAAAGAGATTACAGAAACATCAAATCCATCAGCTTTTAATGAATCGCATAGATTAGTAATACGAGAATCATGAAAAGCATTTCCTAAGAACGCTATACAAATCTTTTTGTTCATTGGTAGATTATAATTTTATATAAAATGTATTTCTCATCGTTGTCTTTGCATCGAACTTTTCTTTAAATTCTATTAGACTCATACTCGGAGTCATAGGGTTTTCTGCTTTTGTATCTTGTGAAACTCCAATATCCACATAGTCATAACCGTTATCGGCAGAGTATTTTAGTATTTCATACATAACTCTTTGGATCGGCTTTAGTTCCGCAAAATCATAACGGAGCATATTATAAAAACAGAGGGCAACTGTTTTATTCGGAAAAAACATCGATGAACCACCAATCGGCTCTCGTTTATAATAAACCATAAATAACTTTAATTTATCAGGCATTAGTTCAGTCAACTTTATCAAATCTTCTAAACTATGTGTAGGCTTTACTTCATGGCGAGCTTTATTCTCTAATAATATTGGATAGAACTGATCATAACGATCATTGATTTCAACTGTAATATCAGGATTTTTTAATGACCCTCTTACGTTTCTTCTAATTGTTGGTGAGCATCTTTGTAAAATTTCTTCATTCTTATCTAACTTAATAGCACTTGAGATATAATGAAGTTTAAATGAGAATCCTGACCAAAGCATAGCGAAATCTAAATTTTGGTTTTGATGTTTTTCATAAATCATAGGTGCAGGCGTTAGACAGATATCTTTCCAATTATTCTTCCTACCGTAATCAAGAAGCATTTGGACAAATTCCAATGCTTCGGCAAACTTCACATCTTTAGTTACTATCGATCCATAACTTGCACCAATAGGAGATTCAAATGAACCGTCATTTACAATTGCTCCGGGAATTACTGCGGCAATATTGCCTTTATGTATATACATCAAATGATTAAAAGAAAACTTGCCCGGTTTATGATAATCAAAAAATTTTTGCATCTGGAACATCGTTCCGTTATTAGAATCTTCAACGAACTTATCCCACTTATCTTTCCATTCTTCACTATAAGGAATAATTTCCATAAGTATCTCTATTAATATCTTTTAATTAGTTAAAATAATTTTACGATTAAAATGTATAAGAAACAGTAAATGAAGTATTATCGCCGAGTCCATATTCAAAAGGTACATAAGCATAATCAATCTTAAAACCTTTCCATTGAACGCCAAATCCGGCAGTTAAACTTTTTGATTCATATCCTGTAATATATCCACCACGAATAGCAAAGAAATCATCATAAATAACTTCCAATCCAGTATGAATATGAGAATTATCTTCTTCTAAATATTTCTGAAACCCTGCTAAACCAATAAGATTCAATTTAGCTGATTCAAGCGGATAAGAATATTCACCACCAAATCTAAAATCGGATGGGAGATTTGTAGATTCTTTAGCAAGCTCACTCATTGATCCAATATTTCTCAAAGAAGTGCCAAGTGAAAGATTTTCTACGAAACCTTTATATACAATACCGAAATCGAAACCAAGACCAGAAGCATCTTGATTTAGCATTTCTTCATATATAAATTTAATAGCGATACCGGCAGAAAGATTATCATCAAACTTAAAACCGCTCCCTAGAGTCGCAGCAAAGAAATTAGCATTAAATGTTGCGGTTGCAGGACCGGATTGACTTCTAATCTCGATATTATCAACCGATGTTGTATTTACATTTAATGCTAATGGAAGTCCCCACACATTTGAAGCAACTGAGATCGAACTAGAACCCAAATCAAATAATTGTTGGTTATGGGTAAAAGAGAATCGTGTGGTATTATTCAAGGCAATTAATGCCGGGTTATAAAAATAATTTGAAATATCATTTCCATTCATAGAACCGAAATCTGCTATTCCAATATTCCTGGCACCACTCCCTAATTTAAGAAATGATAAACCTGTTGCACCAGCACTTTGAGCGCTCGTGATAGTAGCTGCCAATAATAATATTACTAATAATTTTTTCATAGACTAAAACTTAAAATTAATTCCTAAAATATGTTGATCGTGAGTGGAATATGGTTCGATTGCAAAAGCATAATCAACACCAATAACCAATTTATTTAACTTGTAAAAATAAGAAAAACCAAATGAGGGACGCATCGGGAAATCGCCATTATTCATATTGAATTTATCGATACCACCTCTAAGAGCTAGCTCTTCAATTACAAAATATTCCGCGCCTGCCCTTATAAAAGTTGTGGTGCTATTATAGTTTTCTATTTCCAAAGCTGTAATGAGCTTATACTCCGGCAGATTATAAGATACACCAATTTTCTTTGATAGAGGGAATTTATTATCCGAATTTTTCCCATTAGCACCGTATATAGTTCCAGTATCCCATTTATATTTGCTATTTAGATCTGAGATAACAAGAGATACATTAATCCGATCTGTAAAAGAATATAAAGCGCCTAAATCAAAACCAAGCGATGATGCAGTTAAATCCTCTACTAGCTTAAAATAATAAAATCTAAACGTAAGACCAATTGCAAGTTTTGATGAAAATCGATTAGCAAGAGAAACATAAATAAGATTTTCGGAAGTTGAAACTTCATCATATTTATTTCCTTGCCCGTCCCGAAGTTCTATTTTGCTCACACCTGCATTGATAAGTCCTGCGCTTAAACCAGCTACCGATCTTGCTTTGGTTGAATCTCCTTTACTTTTCCCCATTTCGAACTTCTTCGTAAAACTTACAAAATTTAGTGTACGATCTAATGACAAAAACGAATAGGCAGTTTGGAAAGAATTATCAATTTGGAATGGAGCTAATGCCGGATTGTAGTATGAACTTAGATGTCCGGAAGTAATAGCTGAAAGTGCATTGCCCATACCGATACCGCGAGCACCGAATCCCATTCGGCTAAATGATCCAGCCATTCCCGATATTTCTGAATATTTCGGCTGTGCTTCTAATACTAATGCAAATAAAAATACGATAGCAAAAATTTTCTTAATCATAGTATCACCAAAATTTTTCCATACATAGGATCACCGCCGCTGGTTTCAATTTGGTAGAAATAAACTCCATTTGATACAATTCTTCCTGATTCGTCTCTGCCATCCCAAGTATCTATTAAATCGATATTCCCTCTTCGAGAAGCATTTTGTAAAACTGTCTTTACTAAGTTCATTCCGAAATCAAATATTCTGATAGTAACATCTCCATCCTTAGAAAGAGAATACTTTATATTGGATTTTTTTGAATCAGGAGAAAATGGATTAGGGAACGCAAATGAACTATTAGCAGTAGAAGCGGTTCCAGTGGATAATAAAATATTCCATTTACCGCTCCATAAAGAATTTCCAATTTCATACTTAACTAATCCGCCTAATGTGCCTATCCAAAGAATATTATTCGCGGAGTTTTCATAAGTAGCAAGAGCTCTAAAATTTTTGGTATCTAGAATTATTCTTTTTTCAATATCTGAAATTTGCGGTGCTGCGTACCAAGTAAGTCCCTTATCAGTGGATTGAAAAAGACCGTCTTGTGACGCAGAATAAATTGAATTTTTTGAAAAACCAAAATCTAGAACTCTCTCCCCTTCGAGGAAATTATTCCAACTAATCCCACCATTATTCGATTGACTTACCGCCCAAAATTCTGAAGCCCCTTCGGCTTTCCAGGTAGCAGCCCAGATTGACTTATCTAGAGGATTCTCTTCGATAGCAAGAATATGATTTCCGCTTATTGGTTCTTCTTGATTTAAGTGATTGAATTTAACCCAAGAAATACCCCCATCATCAGAAACATTAATTCCACCAGCTGTTCCTGCATATATCCATCCAGTTGATGCAGTTAATAAAGAGAACCCGATATGATTTAGATTAGCTTCTTTACCGAAAGCACCTGCTACTGGTTGAAGTGAAAAGCTTAATGTATCCGTTGGTTTAATTCTATCTAAATTATCAGGTGGAAGAACAACGCGCTGCCATGTTTTTCCTTCATCGATACTTCTCCTAATCCCACCGGCATTTGTAGCAATAAGAACTGTGTTATTGTAAAAAGCAATATCTCTTATAAAATTTTGCTTCTCTGTTGTAACGGGTAAAGCTCTAATATTATTTATTCCATAAACAATACTTGAATCTGCAGGATCATCAATGGGTTGCGGAATTATAGTCCAAGTTTTCCCTTTATCTTTTGAATAACGGAGACCTGAACCGGTAGCGATATCTGAACCTGCAATATTTTCAAAATGCCATGTAGCCGCCCATATTACTCCTTTATCATATCCAACTGCAGATACGCTTTCATTACGGAATATTTCATCATTAAAAAAGTTTTTCCATGAATCTCCTTTATCAAAGCTTATAGACAAGCCGTTCGATGTTCCGACTAATATAGTATCCCCGATTATAGAAATTCTTTCAATTACATTACTAAGTGGTGTAGCATCGTCCATTTTGCTTAATCTGTTTGTAAGATCAAAATCCGTAGGCAGCTTTTGAGCTGAAATCACCGATGCAACTAAAAGAATAAAAAATAATTTTTTCATATCAATTCACCTCCATATTTTGTGAAATGATATTACTAACTGCACCATTTCCATCTTTTGCCTGGAATTCAAATCGCCAACTACCTAATGTTGTTGTAGTATTAAATGAATTTTTGAATGTAAAAATTCCATCTCCAGCCATTTCATCGCCGAACACATCTTTATTGCCTAAATCATTCATAACAAAAAATCCTAACCCATTTCCCGGATCTACCATACTATTATCCGGTCTATATAATTTGAAATAAACATATTGTAAGTCATCATATCCATTTGGATCAGAAGCTTTAACTGAAAATATAAATGTGATACCTCTAGTTACTGAAGTGGGCAATACTACATCAGATATAATTGGGACTGCATTATTTTGACTGTTATCAAAATAAAACTGTTTAGAAATAATTTTCTTGGTAACACCTGAAGTATTTGTAATATAAATCTGTAAATTGTAATCTCCTGAAGAAAAAGATTTTTTCATTGGAGCATACCCCGTATAGATACCGTCATTTGCCTTCAAGTCTCTATTCTTACCCATATCGCCATTATCGGACAGGATTACTTTTTCAGCAACCTTTTTATCACCATCTATCGATAAAATATTCATATAGACTTCCTTAATGTAAGAAGTATTATCAATTTTTATAGATGTCGTAATATTAGAGTCAGCAGTGGAATAGGTAAAACGATTGGGAGACTGAAAATCAACAATAGAAAAACTGTTAAAGTCTTTGTCAATTACTTCTGATGGGATTTCTTCGCAGGCATAGAATTGTAGAGCCGCAAGAAAAAGAGCTATAATGGAGAACCTTTTGATCAACTTCATCACTCGTAAATTAGTTATAAATAAAGTATAAAGATTCTCTCGCTTTTCTCCTTAAAATTAGTAAGGTAAAATAATACCCTTTTGTTTTGAATGTCAAGTCTATAAATAATAGATTAATTTATCGTTATAATAAAAGGAGTAGGAGAAAATGAGAGAAAGAAAATAATAATTGCTAAATATCCAAGAATTTTTCGTTTTAAGTCCAGCGGTTCAAAATTTGGAACCGGCGGATGTTTTAATTTAATAAAAAAGTAAAGTATAAAAGACCACAGAAGCCAGCCAGTCCATCCGATATTTAAATTTAATTCTAAAAATGTATCTAATATACCGAGACCGCCGATCAATAATAATATAATCAATGAGACACTTGCGATAGCTTCATGAATTTTATTTCCGAACATGCTATAAATAATATGACCACCATCTAACTGCCCTACCGGAATTAAATTCATTGCCGTAACAAAAAGACCAAACCAACCCACACATAAAAACGGATAATGATAAATTTCACTCATTGGTGGAATAAAGACATTTGGTGCTACAAATAAATTTCTTAATAATGAAAAAAGTAGAGTATCACCAAAAATTAAATTTGCTCCTCCAGTTCCATATTCAGGTGAAAAATAATCAGGATGAATTGCTAAAATATAATCAACTGAAGGAAGATGAGTAAACCCATAAACTAATAAAATCAAGCATGCAATAAAACCGGATAATGGTCCATAAATACCTATATCAAACATCGATTTATTATCAGGGATGACTTGTTTAGTTTTTATTACAGCACCCATTGTCCCAAAATTAAAAAATCCGGGAATTGGTGGAAATGGTATAAAATATGGAAGAGTAGCTTTCACTTTATGATATACAGCAGCGAAATAATGGCCAAACTCATGTACTCCTAAAACAAATATTATCGAAAGTGAATAAGGAAGACCTTTTGCTAATTCAGTAAATTCATAAGGTCCCATTTTACCGGTAGTCCATTCAACTCCTGCAATTGTTGTAGTAATAAATGTTACTATAACTAAACCAATATTTATAAAAACAGAATCTTTTTTCATTTTATAAGTCTAAATTAAAACCAAGAGCAGAATACTCTTTTTTAGAATCGAAATATTCACCATGAATATTCATTCCGTTATAATAATTCAAGTAAATAGAAAATCCTTTTCCTTGTGGTTTGCCAAACTTTAAGCCAACACTAATTGTATGATTGGCATTATATCCATCGATATTTACAACTCGGAGATCATAAGCGGCATATGGAGTAATGCTTTCGTTAATCCTACCTATATCAAGAAAATCGAATCCTGCATGATAAATATCTTTGCCTATTGAGGTGGGATCGACATGAAATAAATAAGTAAAACCACCATATACTCTTAGATTATCATATTTATAATAAGGAATAAACTCAATAAATTCGCGGCTGAAAACACGAGGAGCTTTACCGTCCCGCCATTGGTGATTAATACCATCGAAATGTCCATCAACAAAATGTGCGCTTATATGACTGATTCTCACACGTGCCCCCACTTCACGATCATCGTCCAATTTTAATTTATAACCAAAATTTAAACCGAATAGATAATCAACGGCATCCACAGGGAAATGGAAATCTTTCTCGCCGCGGAGCATCGTATATGTAAATAAATCTGCACCCAAAGATAAAGTAGTCTTAGAATTATAAATATGCAGAATATCGACCGAATTGCCTATATCAAGACGGAGTTCATTTCTGTTTAGTTGAAAAACAAAACCTAATTTTGGTTCAAGAAAATTTGCCGTATATGGTTGTAAATTTAATTCACTTGGAAATAATTCAGATTTATTTTGCGCCTTCAAACTGAAAAACAATACAAAAAAAACAAAAAACGAAAAAACTAAAATTCTCTTCCTTTCCACACTACTTTCCTATTTGGTAAAACAATAAATGGTAAAATCAATACATAAATAATGAAATACATTTCAAAAGCTAAAAAATGGCTCAATTTCAAGCTCAGTTTCAATTTAGAAAATACAGGGCTGATAAAGAAATAATCAAGCATAATTTTAGAAACCGCCAAATATAACGATAGAGGAGTGAAAAAGAAAGGCAATAAGAAAAGCGCTATATGCGAGAGATAGGCACCAAGCATTGTAAAGTATCCAAACCAATCATTTTTCATACCCCCTACACCCCATCTTTTCTTCTGCCAATAGAGCGTCTTCCAAGTAGGGCATGGTTCAGAGACTACTAATATATTTTCCTCAATCGGGGAGATAACTTCATATTTATTCAAATTATGGATTGCTTTAAGCAAATTAAAATCTTCAGTAATGCTAAATGGAAGGTTTTCATACCCGCCGATTTCGATATACGCTTTTCTTCTAAAGGACATATTATTGCCAATACATCCGGACGGTTTGCCAATATTCATTACTCCCGCACCTACTGTTAAAAGATAAAGAAAATCAATCCCTTGCATTCCTCCAAAAATCGTGTTTGCTTTTTGATATGTATAACCTCCTACGAATGCAACATCATCTTGATAGTATGATGCCAGTGTTTTTATCCATTTAGGATTAACTCTACAATCCGCATCTGTCGTAACAATTACTTCCCCAACACTTTTTTTAATTGCATAAGCTAATGCATTAGTTTTCCCTTTAAGATGACCTATCGGTTCATCAGGTACGAAACATTTAAACCGTTCTTTATCTCTTATGAATTCATCAATTAATACACCCGTGTTATCGGTAGAATGATCATTAACGATTATAATTTCTAACTTATTTCCCGGATATTCCAATTTTTCTAAGGTGCTAAGACACTCGATAATATTCGATTCTTCATTCCTCGCAGCAACAATTAACGAGACTGAGGGGTACTCATCTTCCTTTATTTTTTTGTATTTTGCGCTCGCACCAATAGTAAAAACAAATAATTGAATTAGATATAAGCTTAATCCAATTAAAAAAAAGAGCTCAAAAGCAGTCATTTATAAATTCCATTTGTTCTTTAAATTAATTTACGCAATATTTGATTTATAAACATATTCTAAAACCCCTAAAGTATTATTAAATAGTTAATTATGAGCAAAATTGCACCCCTTAAAAGATTTGGACAGAATTATCTAGTAGATAAAACTATTATTTCCAAAATCATTGAAGAATTTAATCCTAAGCCGGGAGAAATTATTTTAGAAATTGGTCCTGGTCAGGGAGCATTAACCGAGGAATTAATTAAATCCGGTGCAAAAATTTATGCAGTTGAAATTGATTTTAGAGTAATCGAAGAACTGCAAATGAAATTCCCACTCCTCACCATATTAAATATGGATTTCCTTAAAACAGATATTTTCCAATTCATAAAAACTGAACAAAAAATTAGAATCATTGGCAACATACCGTATAATATTACTTCCCCAATAGTATTCAAATTACTCGAAGAAAGAGAAAGAATAAAAGACGCAGTTCTTATGGTACAATATGAAGTTGCCAGAAGATTTGCCGCTAAACCAAATAGTAAGGAATATGGAATTCCAACGGTATTTTTAGATTATTACACAAGAACAGAATTTTGTTTTAAAGTTCCAAATACTGTTTTCTATCCGAAACCAAAGGTAGATTCTGCAATCATTCATATAAATTTTCCCGAAAGCAAGAGAGATAAAGAATTTGAAGAGTTCTTTTCAAAAGTTGTAAAAGCATCTTTTGGAAATCGAAGAAAAACTTTAAAAAATTCGTTAAGTAATAGTATATTTAGAGGAATTAATTTTGGAGGTTCGCCTATTGATTTATCAAGAAGAGCGGAAACCCTTAGCTACACAGAATACATTACTTTAACACAATTCATATTCGGAAATCTAGATGGTAGAGAGTAATAATATCACGAATGTTAAGAATCTGATTCAAATAGATCAGGAGATATTGGATAATATTTCCGTTCTTTTAGAAGAAGAAGCAGGTGAATCAGTAAAAAATATTTTCGCCAGCCTCCATCCCGCCGATATAGCCGAAATTATAAACCATATAAAACTTGATGAAGCAATTTATGCTTTTAACCTTTTAACAACAGAGGTTGCCGGCGAAGTTGTCATTGAGCTTGATGAAGATTTAAGAGAAAAGATTTTACGTGGAATAGAACCGGGTAAAATCGCTGATATAGTTGATGAACTCGATTCCGATGATGCGGTTGATATAGTAAGCGATTTGCCTGAGGACGTCGCATTTCACGTTCTAGATAATATTGATAAAGAATATTCCGATGATGTAAAAGAATTATTGAAATACCGCGAAGATAGTGCAGGCGGTATCATGTCCACCGATTTTATTTCTGTCCCTTCCGATGCCACTGTTAAAGATGCAATTGAACAAGTCCGTCTTAATGCTGATGAATTTGAACATATTTATCATATATATGTGATAAATTCTGTAGAAAAATTACTAGGTTTTGTTTTATTAAAATCACTTCTCTTGAATCCATTAGATACAAAAGTAAAAAGTATTATGGAAGATGAGCTATTGACTGTTAATCCGGAATTGGATCAGGAGGAAGTGGCTAATCTTATGGAGAAGTATGACCTTGTAACGATTCCGGTAATTAACTCCGAAGGAGTAATGCTTGGCAGGATTACGATTGATGATGTAGTGGACGTTATCCATGAAGAAGCAGCCGAAGATATTCAAAAATTTGCGGGTCTATCGGAAGAAGAAGAAATGAGTCATAGTTCATTTAAGATTTCACGTAATAGACTTCCATGGCTTCTTGTAGCACTTGTTGGAGAACTCGTGAGCGCAATGGTGCTTTCTAATTTTCAAGCATCGATAGAAAAAATACTAATAGCTAGTTTTTTTATTCCAATTGTAATGGCAATGGGCGGTAGTTCAGGCACGCAGGCAGCAATCGTTATGGTGCGCCGACTAGGTAATCAAGAAATTTTTATTAATGAAGCTTTCAAAAAAATTGGTAAAGAGTTTGTTGTAGCTTTAATTAATGGACTAGTCTGCGGTTTATTACTTTTAGCAGCTACTCATTATCTATTCCGAGCTGAAGTACTTTTTTCGGTCGTTTTATCATCAACACTATTGATAATAATGATATTTGCTACAATTGTAGGAGCAATGGTTCCTGTTGTGCTTAAACGATTTGGTGCAGACCCTGCTATTGCAACAGGCCCTTTTGTTACGACAATGAATGATATTTTTAGCTTAACAGTATATCTCTCAATTGTTTCCCATTTCTTAATTATTAGTTAAGCTCATTATCAACACGTTTAATTATATCAACAATAAGCATAAAGTATCTGTCTAATGAACAATTTGCATCTTCCCTTAAATAACAATCACCTTCTTCGCCATTTGTTCGACAGTGAGAACATATTTTATCACGAAGTTGAAGTTTTAATTCATCCAAGTTTTTTCCTTCATACTTATGAACTAATTCTACTATTTCTGGAAGATATAATTGAACTGCACATGCTTCTTTATTTGTTAATGTGCAAGCTCCATGTTCATTTGAATCAACACAAATTGCACAAACATTTTCTCTTATCGCTTTTTGATATTTATCCATTAAAGTTAAATCCATTTTTTCGTTTAAAAAAGTTAGTAATATGATAATCATTTCGCAAGCGGATTAATAATGACTATAAATAAAAAAAATCAAGTACAAAGAATTTTTGATTCAATTTCAACAAGATATGATTTTTTAAATCATTTTTTGAGTGCGGGGATAGACATTTATTGGCGAAGGAAGGCTCTTCGTTTGACAAAAATAGGAAGCAAAAGTAAATTATTAGATTTGGCATGCGGCACCGGAGATTTCGCATTAGAAGCTGAAAAATTTGGAGTCAAAGAAATTATAGGGGCTGATTTATCCTTCAATATGTTAAAAGTTTTTCATGAAAAATCAGAATCGAGCAAAGGAAAAATTGTACAAACCATCGCTGAAGTACTTCCTTTCAAAAGTAATTCATTTACAAATATTACAGTCGCTTTTGGCGTAAGAAATTTCTTCGATATTCAGTCTGCATTTATTGAGTTTAATAGAGTATTATCAAATAAAGGCAAAGCGACAGTTTTAGAATTTCGCTTGCCCGAAAAAGGAATCGTAAAAAGTCTCTATTTATTTTATTTCCATAAAATCTTACCTGCAATTGGTCGATTGATTTCAAAGGATAACGAAGCTTATACTTATCTGCCGGAATCAGTTAATGATTTTGATAAGAATATTAATCTCGTTGAATTATTTAAGAAAGCAGGATTTGAAAAAGTAGAAAAACATTCTCTTACTTTTGGAATATGTCAAGTAACAATAGCTTATAAATAATTATAAGCTATTTAGATATTCCAATAATTTTTCTTTCAATTGAGTAAAAGAGATTTTTCTATGACTCATATTATTTTTCTCTTCAAAGGTTAATTCAGAAATAGTTTTATCAAAACCATCAGGGATAAAAATCGGGTCATATCCGAATCCTTCAGTCCCTCTTATATCCAATATAATCTTTCCGGGTAATTCACCTACACAATCGATCTTTTTAGTTCCGTCATAAAAAACGGCATGACTAATAAACTTAGCCAAATGCGGCTCTGGAAGATTTTCTAGTTCTGAAATTACTTTTTTATTATTGTCTTCATAAGTGCAATTCTCACCAGAATAGCGAGCGGAATAAACACCGGGTCTTCCGTCTAATTGCTCTATTGCTAATCCTGAATCATCAGCAATAACCGGTACATCATAAATATCGTAAATAGCTTTGGCTTTAATAAAAGCATTCTCTTCAAACGTTTCTCCGGTTTCCGGCACATCAATATCATTTCCTAAATCAGAGAGTGAATAAATTTCGATACCTGTACCATTAAATAATGATTTTATTTCCTTCGTCTTTCCTTTATTCTGAGATGCAAAGATTAAATTCATATTATTTATTACTCTCTTTCTCATTGAGACATTCATCTATTTTTTCCATACCGAATCTTAGATGGGGAATAACTATTGAGCCGCCGACAATTAATGCAATATTAAATGATTCATGCAATTCTTCACGTGTAGCACCTTCTTGAATTGCCCTATCGATATGATAAAGAATGCAATCGTTACATCTCAAAACCATAGAAGCAACTAGCCCCATTAATTCTTTGGTTTTAGAATCAAGAGCACCTTTTACATAAGCTTTATTATCAAGTGCGAAAAATTTATTAAAATCTCTGAATCCTGAATTTAATATTTTGTCATTCATCTCGGAGCGGTATGTTTTAAATTCACTTAAAGTTGTTTTCATATTCTATTCTATCCTATTTTTTCTATTAAGTTCTTTTTTTAAATAAGTCCCCGTAATACTTTTTTTAACTTTAGAAATTTCTTCCGGAGAGCCAGTCGCAATAATTTCACCACCATGTTTTCCTCCACCCGGACCTAAATCAACCACGTGATCTGCAACTTTTATTACATCAAGATTATGTTCTACTACAATAACTGTATTTCCCTTATCTACTAATTTCATTAATACATCTAATAATATTTTTACATCTTCAAAATGAAGTCCCGTAGTTGGCTCGTCAAGAATATATAGAGTACTGCCTGTGCTTACTTTGCTTAATTCAGTTGCAAGTTTTACTCTCTGAGCTTCGCCGCCCGAAAGAGTTGTAGCTTGCTGCCCTAATTTTATATATCCTAATCCAACATCATGAATAGATTGAATTTTTCTTTTAATCCTTGGAAGATCATCAAAAAATTCTAATGCATCATCAACAGTCATTTCGAGCACTTCGGAAATGCTTTTAGTTTTATAAAGTATTTCTAAAGTTTCCCTATTGTATCTTCTCCCATTGCATACTTCGCATAACACATAGACATCAGGAAGAAAATTCATTTCAATTTTCTTTAGACCATCGCCATGACATTCTTCACATCTTCCCCCTGCTACATTAAAACTAAATCTTCCGGGTCCATATCCGCGCATTTTTGATTCAGGTAATTGTGCGAATAAATCCCGAATGTGTGTAAATAATCCCGTATAAGTGGCAGGGTTTGAGCGTGGTGTCCTTCCTATCGGAGCTTGATCAATCTCAATAATCTTATCAAGTTCATCCATACCTGTAACTTTTTTATAAGGGAGTGGAACAAATTTTGACTGATAAAACTTATGCATCAATATTCTTACTAATGTTTCATTAATTAAGGAAGATTTGCCTGAACCGCTTACTCCTGTAATAGTAGTAAATGTGCCTAACGGAATTGTTAAGTCCACATTCTTAAGATTATTACCGCTAGCACCAATTATAGAAATTGAATTACCATTCCCTTTTCTTCTTTCAGCAGGCATCTCAATTCTTTTGTCATCTTTTAAGTAATCAATTGTTAATGAATGATAACCATTTTTATTATTTACAATATCATTTGTATGACCAATTACGCAAAGTTCACCTCCATGTACACCCGCACGCGGACCAAGATCGATTATAAAATCAGAGCTTTCGATTGTCTCTCTATCATGTTCAACAACAATAACGGTATTCCCTAAATCACGCAGACGTTTAAGTGAATTAATTAATTTTTCATTATCACTTTGATGAAGACCAATGCTTGGTTCATCAAGTACATATAGTACACCAGCAAGCTGCGTTCCAATTTGAGTAGCAAGGCGAATTCTTTGAGATTCTCCACCTGAAAGTGTTCTTGCACTTCGATCAAGTGTTAAATAATCTAAACCAACATTTAATAAAAATTCTAACCTAGAAGTAATTTCTTTTAATATCTGTTTAGAAATTATTTTTTCTCTTTCTGTCAGTTTAATATTCTCAAAGAACTTTTTTGAGTCTTCAATCGATTTATTAGTCAACTCTGAGATATTAATTCCATTAAATTTTACAGCCAAAGATTCTTTTTTTAGTCTGCCACCATTACAAGTAGAACAGACCTTAGTATTCATAAATGCTTCAGCCCAGTTACGAATATGATTCGATGAAGTATTATCATAATAATGTTGAACGTAATTAAAAACGCCACGAAATTTATTGTAATAAGTAACAGACTTACCACCTCCCATTTTATATGAAAATGGTAATTTATCTTCAGAACCATAAAGCAAAATTTTCTTCTGTTCTTCATTTAATTCTTTTAGAGGAGTATTAAAATCAAAGCCATATTTTTCTGCAATCCCTTCAACCTGATTAAAGAACCAAGTCTTACGTGGTTTACCAAGTGCCGAAATACCTTCTTCTTTAATACTTTTTTCCCAGTCAGGGATAATTAAATCAATATCTAATTCTCGTCTCTCTCCAAGCCCATCGCAATCGGGGCAGTAACCATAAGGAGAATTAAACGAAAATGAATTTGGTGCAAGCTCCTGAAATCCAATACCACAATGAAGACAAGCAAATTCCCTGCTAAAGAAATCGTCCGTCTTTCCATCATTAATAATTAAATTGCCATTACCAAAATTAAGAGCTGCTTCTACCGATTCACTTATACGACCTCTTCCCTGCTCATTAATTTTCAATCGGTCTATAACTATTTCAATATCATGTGTTTTATATCTATCGGCTTTAAGTCCATCAACAAGCTCTAATATTTCTCCATCAACTCTTACACGAATAAACCCATCTTTTGATATCTCATCGAATAGTTCTTTATAATGCCCTTTCCTTCCTCTCACTATCGGCGCAAGAATTGAAATTCTTTGATCATTATAGTTTGTTAGGATAGAATCAATTATTTGATTGGTTGATTGCTTTTGTACGGGTCTGCCACAGCTATAACAATGCGGAATGCCGACTCGTGCATAAAGAAGTCGAAGATAGTCGTATATTTCGGTTACAGTACCAACAGTAGAACGGGGATTACCGCCAGTTGATTTTTGTTCAATAGATATTGCAGGACTTAATCCTTCGATTAAATCGACATCCGGTTTTTCGAGTATGTTCAAGAACTGGCGGGCATAAGCCGAGAGTGATTCGATATATCTTCTCTGACCTTCAGCATAAATTGTGTCAAATGCTAAGGAAGATTTTCCAGAACCGGATAATCCTGTAATAACAACTAGTGTGTCGCGAGGGATTTCAAGATCAATATTTTTTAGATTATGTTCTCGAGCACCTTTAATTATAATTTTATTTTGTAATTCCATTTAGATACATTTGTAAAAGTTCAATCTGGTAGTTTACTTAATAACAGACCTAAAATCAATTTTATTTGCATTATAAGACTATGAACGAAATAAAAGAATCAATAAAAATAATCACAACAAAGTGTGAATTTCGTTTCAAAGAAAAAGGAAGTGAGTTTATTGCTTTATCTTTTTATATCGAATCGGAAGAAGAAGCATTAGAAAAATTAAATTCAATAAAGAAAAAATTTTATGATGCTGTTCATCACTGTTATGCTTATTCAATTAACTATGAAAAGAGTAAATATTCTGATGATGGAGAACCAAACGGGACCGCCGGTATCAGAATTTTTAATGCAATTAATCATTTTGAACTAACCAATATAATTGTAATTGTTGTCCGCTATTTTGGTGGTGTTAAACTAGGCGTTGGACCACTTGGCAAAGCATATTATTTTGCGGCAGAACAATTACTTTCTCAATCACCCGCCTCAATTAAGTCTGCATACCAAAGGTTAGAGATTTTTTACAACTATGAACAAGTAAGTAGGATACACTACTTAATAAATCAAAACGAAGCAATAATTGAAAAAATGATTTATGAACCTGAACTAAAAATGGTATGTTTGGTATTAATATCAAAAATTGGTAGATTCGTGACGGAACTTATTGATTTTTCGGGCGGTTCAATAAAGACGAAGTTATTAAGTGAAATAAAGTACCTTTAAGAGATATTTTGATTATTATTTCTTGACAAATAGGTACTATTTACCTAATTTCTATATTAAGATATTAATCTCCCGATAGTCTTAGTTAATGATTAATAAATAAATTAGATTGAGAAAAAAATGATTTATACCAAAACTGGTGAATATGCAATAAGAGCGATCTTGTTTTTGGCTCGTCAATCAAAGGATAGTTTAATTATGTCTTCTGAAATAGCTAAAAGCGAAGATATTCCATCTCATTACTTAGCTAAAATTCTTCAGAGAATGGCTAAATATGGTTACGTTGATTCGTTCAAAGGGAGAGGCGGGGGATTTAAGATTACTGAATTGGCGAAGAAAAGTTCAATTCTTGAAATTGTTGAACGTGTGGAAGGTCCTGTTATTAACCTAAAGTGTGTTACCGGACTAAAAGAATGCTCCGATGAAAGTCCATGTCCGCTTCATGACGAATGGGCAGAATTACGAAATCGTATTTATAATCTTATTTCGAGCAAATCTGTACAAGAGGTTGCCGAAAAATATTCTGAGACTTTAAGAAAAGCTAAATAAAAAAAAGCGGCATTAGCCGCTTTTTTGCTTTCAATTTCTTTCTAATTTTCAGCGTTACTTACTTATTGAATAATTTTATTTTAATTAATTTCTTAAGTAGCAATCATTTTCGCTTTACTGCTTAACACCAAGCCCTATTCCATCTCCTATCGGAACTATAGTAGAAAATAATTGATTGCTTGCCAAAAAATATTGATTAAAATTTCTGATCGATTCTGTTGAGTTGATATATTTTTCCGGTATTTCAGCTGAGCCAGCATAACCTTTCCATAAAAGATTATCTATAAAAAGGACTCCATCCTTATTTAATTTTTCGACTGAATAATCAAATAGTTTTTTATAATCTTCTTTATCTGCATCTAAGAAGATAAAATCATATTTTTCTTCTAAATTCGGGATTATATCTAAAGCATCACCTTTTACAATATTGATTTTATCTCCAAAACCGGATTCCTCAATATTTTTTAATGCCAATTCGATATTATCTTTGCTTTTTTCTATTGTATCGATAGAACAATCATTTCTTAATGAACATGCTATTCGAATTGAGGAATAGGCAATGGCAGTGCCAATTTCTAAAACTTTCTGAGGACGAAGGGCTAAAACCAAAGTCTCTAAAAATTCTGCCGCTTTCCAATCAAGAATTGGCACATTATTTTTTCTTGCATACTCTTCCATTTTAAGGATTAGTTGGTTTTTTTCTTTTCTTAAACTCTCTAAATATTTTATTTGTGAATTATGCAAAATACCGTTCATAATTTCTCTCTTTTATTTCAGGTATAATAACTTTTTATTTAGAACAGTTCCATTTATTTTTAATGAATAAATATAAGAGCCGGAGGCTATTGTCTCCCCTAAATCATTCGTTCCGTTCCAATAGATATTATTTTTACCAACCGAAGCAATACCCGAGTACAACGTTTTTATTTTTTCACCCAATACATTAAAGATTTCCAATTCAGCATTACTATTGTCTTTTGAAAGAAATGTAATAAGAGTAGAACCATTAAATGGGTTAGGGTAGTTTTGAATCAGTACGTAATCCTGAGGTAAAATAACCTCTTCCACATTCTTGGCGGAGGTTAAGATATTTAATTTACCGCCTGTCATTTTAAAACTCTTTTCGTTATTCGATGGTTCACGATTAATTATACCGCCGTTCGACTCATAAGTAAAATAGAAATTTACGACTTCATCAGCTACGAATTGAGGTAGAGTAGTAGTGAAAATATAGCCACCTTGGTAATTCATTGCAATCATTTGTTCAATCCCACTACTTCCCTTAAAATGCAGTTTAAGAGTTTGCACATTCATTTGATCAGGATTCTGAAAAGCTTTTGTTAAAACTATATTTCCGTTTGATTCCCTTAAATTTGGATAAGTAACTGCTTTTAATGCAGAAACAATTCCCCATCCTATATCATTATTTGGAGAATCTGAATTGCTTGCTGATTCCATCATTATTTCACGAACTTGATAATTTTTTAGATAAGGATGTGCTGACATTAGCAATGCTGTTACACCAGCCGCTATTGGGCATGAGAAAGAAGTACCGCTGCCATAAGTGTAATTACCGGCAGTAGTAACATTTAAAGTATTACTCCCCTGAGCTACGATTTCAGGTTTTATTCTTCCATCCGATGTAGGACCATAACTGCTAAAATAAGAGATAGCACCAGAGCCTGTTACAGAACCAACTGCTAAAATATTCAATGCATCTGCTGGGGAAGTGATATATCCCCAAGAATTATTTCTTTCATTCCCGGCAGAAGAAAGAGTTACAACTCCTTTGTTAAATGCAATTTCGGATGCTCTGGCAACTAATGTAGTTAAACCATTCATTTCGGCATAAGAATATGAACGTTGATCCTTATCGAAAGTAGAATAACCCAAGGAGCTACTCGTTAGATCGACACCAAGCGACTCAAGCCATTCCATTGCTGCTGCATAATTATCTTCTTCGATATTTGTTTCTGTGGGGACAAATTCCGTTTTTGCTAATGCAAATTGAGCATTAAAAGCGGGACCTATCATTTCACCATTTTGAAATCCCCCAATTAATGAAAAAACAGAAGTTCCATGACTATCTTGAGTGGCGACATCACCGCTTTCATTTGAAGTAACTAAATCTTTTTGAACGAAATCATATTCAGCGAAAACATTTCTTCCTCTAAGAGGAGGATTTGATTTCCATCTAAAACCAGTATCTAATAATCCAATAAAAACACCTTCACCGGTTATTCCCATATCATGAACATAAGGAACATCGGATAAAATATTTTGATTAAGTGATTCACCATAAAAATAAGTGAAATTAGGTGATGCTTTTTCATTTCCTTCGGGAATAAATGGAATGGGGTACGAAGAGGTTGATTCACTTTTTAATGTTTTTATAATCTCTATTTTTTCTACGAAAGGGAGCAATTGAAGCTCTTCCAATTCTTCTGAGGTTAAAAAAGCAGAAACCGCATTAAACCATTTTAGTTTATGTACGATTTTTATCCCTTTTTCTTCTATCTTCTCTAGATATACATCATTTATTCTTATATCTGAATAATCAATATATTCTTCGCCTAGAACTTTTTTTCTTCTTTCAATTGCCTTAGGAGAGAGTGCTTTTTCGGCTTCTTTATAATATTCAGAAGTTTTACTTAACTTATTTTTTTGATCTATCCCCTTATCCTTGAAATAGACCATATATTTAGTTTGGGCTAAGATATTCATTGAAATAAAAAAGAAAATAACTAGAATAATTCTTTTCATAAAAAAGAGCTTCCTTTTACTGAATAAGTAATATTTAAATTAAACGGATTAATTATAATTAATGAACTAACTTAGCAAGACGATTTAGTTTAACAGAACCTAACAGTTCAAAGAAATCAGAAAAAGGGATTGCCGGGTTCCATGACCAGTAAATAAAAAATGCCTGCCCCACAACTTTATCACGTGCAACAAATCCCCAGAAACGGCTATCTAAACTATTATCTCTATTATCTCCCATCATAAAGAAATAGTCTTTTTTAATTGTATAGCTTGTAACCGGTTGTTTATCTATTAAAATTTGATCACCTTCAATAGTAACTACTCTTCTATCAAACTCTCTATCAATAATTGTTCGCCACTTCTCTATCGTACTTTTATTTAATGGAATAACATCCCCTTTCTTAGGGACAACAACAGGTCCGTAATTATCTTCATTGAACTTAGACCCTGATGGAAAAATGCGTGGATTAGTAACTGTCACTGGCATTGCGTTTTCATTTAAGTATTGTATGTGGACAGGAATATCAGCTTCTATACCATTTATAAAAACTACTTTTTCTTTAATGACAATTGTATCTCCCGGCTCTCCAATTAATCTTTTTACGTAATTATCAATATTGACTGGCTTTAGCTCATCCTTATCACCCGGAAATTCAAAAACTACTATATCACCTTTTTCCGGTTCTCTAACCGCAGGTAACTGAAAATATGGAAGTGCAATATTAGTAAATGGAATGCTTCGTGGAGATGATGATCCATATATAAATTTATTTACGAAAAGAAAATCTCCTACCATGATGGTCTTTTCCATAGATGGGGTAGGTACTCTAGAAGTCTCTATTATAAACGTTTTTAATATTAATGCTGCAATCGCAGCGAAGAATAAATTTTTCAAAAACTCAAGAACTTTTTTGAACTGAGCCTTTGGAGTTTCATTTTTTGCCATAGAATTATCAAATCCCTTTAATCATCAATTTGTAAAACAGCTAAGAATGCTTCTTGCGGAATTTCAACATTACCCACTTGCTTCATTCTTTTCTTTCCTTCTTTCTGCTTCTCTAATAATTTTCTTTTTCTAGAAATATCTCCACCATAACATTTTGCAAGGACGTTCTTTCTCATTGCCTTAATATTAGTTCTAGAAATTACTTTAGCACCAATTGATGCTTGAATTGCAATTTCAAACATCTGTTTCGGTATCAAATCTTTCAATTTTGTTGTTACTTTTCTACCCCAATCATAAGCTTTCTTTTCATGTACGATCATAGAAAGAGCATCAACTTTTTCTCCATTAAGCATTATATCAAGTTTAACCAAATCAGAAGTTCTGTATCCAATATACTCATAATCGAAAGAAGCATAACCTCGGGAAATCGATTTTAATTTATCGTAGAAATCAAAAATGATTTCTGATAAAGGAAACTCAAACTGTAAATCCGCACGTGTAGGATCGATATAAGAAGTATTTATATATATACCTCTTTTTTCAATCGCAAGCTGCATTAAGTTCCCGACGTAATCACTTGGCGTAACGATTTGAGCTTTTACGTATGGTTCTTCTACGTGGTCAATATCTCCAAGCACGGGCATATCAGCAGGATTATCTACTATTACCTTTTCTCCCTTTTTGTTTATAACCCAATACTCAACGTTAGGAAGAGTCGTAACGATAGATTGATCAAATTCTCTCTCTAATCGTTCTTGAACAATCTCCATATGAAGCATCCCCAAGAAACCACATCTAAATCCAAATCCAAGCGCAACTGAAGTCTCCGGGGAATAAGAAAGAGCTGAATCGTTCAATTTGAATTTTTCTAATGCATCGCGAAGATTCTCATATTCATCAGTATTTGTAGGGTAAAGTCCACTATAAACCATCGGCTTAATATCTTTATAACCTGGTAGAGGATTTTCTGCACCATTCCGAGCATGTGTAACAGTATCCCCCACTTTAGAATCTGCAAGGTCTTTAATACCGGAAATTAAATAACCTACATTCCCTGCTTGTAGTTCTCCGGTTCTGATTCTTCCCAACCGCAAAGTGCCGACTTCTTCAGCTAAATATTGATTCCCATTTACGAAGTAGCGAATTTGATCTTTTTCTTTGAGCTTACCATTAAATATGCGAACATAAGAAACAGCCCCTCGATATGAATCAAAAACTGAATCGAATACCAAAGCTTGGAGAGGAGCATTTTCATCTCCAGTTGGTTGAGGCACCTTAGCGATAATATCCTCTAAGATCAACCCTATACCCGCTCTTGTTTTAGCACTCGCTAAAATAATATCTTCATCTTTACAACCGATAAGCTCAATAATCTGTTTTTTTACTACATCTACCATAGCACTAGGAAGATCGATTTTATTAATTACCGGAATTATTTCCAATCCGGCATCAATCGCCATATAAAGATTACTAATAGTTTGTGCTTCCACACCCTGAGCTGCATCGACAACCAATATCGCACCTTCGCATGCCGCTAAGGAACGTGATACTTCATAAGTAAAATCAACGTGTCCGGGAGTATCAATTAGATTTAGTATATATGAGTTTCCGTCATTGGCTTTATATTTCATCTGGATTGCATGGGATTTGATAGTAATACCTCTTTCCCTCTCTAAATCCATACTATCTAAAAGCTGCTGCTTAGATTCGCGCTCGCTAACGGTTTTTGTGAATTCCAGTAAACCATCAGCAATAGTTGATTTCCCGTGGTCTATGTGTGCAATTATGCAAAAGTTTCTTATTAATTCCATATTCTTTCTTAAATTTAACCAAGTAATATAGGCATAGGACTTGCTAAATTCAATTTAACTTGATGCTCATTTTTTGTATTTTTATTAATTGAATAATTAAATTGTCTGAAAAATGAAAAATCTCTTTATAATTCTATTATTATCCTCTTTTGTTCTACATGGTCAGAATAAAAAAATTGCATTTATATCCAATATTGAATCTGGAAATAATGACAATTTACAAAAATTAAGTGTTCTTATCGATTCATTAAATAATATTAGCGGGATTGACCATTTAATAATCACAGGTAATTTGTCTTATACAAGTGATGAGAACGATTATATACTCTTAAATGAATTACTAAACTCACTTAAAATTCCCTATTCAATCTTGCCAGGTGAAAACGAAAATAAGAATTACGCTTATGATTGGGCAAATTATTTTGATAAAATCGAAGGAGACAATTTATTAATTGAAACTAGTGATTTTCTTATTACAGCTATAAACGGTTATCTCCCCTATTCAGATTATGAGCATTTTTCGATTGAAAATCTTTCTTGGTTAGGGAGTACACTTAAAGAAAATGTAAGAAATCGTTCCATAATTTCTATATTACCCTTTTCTTTGTCTGACGGAATATCAAATGAAGGCGGATATTTATCAATAATAAAAAGCAATAAAATCGGATTAATTATTCAACCTACACAAGGGAAAAGTTCAAATGAAATAATTGATAGAGTTAGAGTTGTATCACTTCAGGAAGGTTTTTTCGATTCCAAAGGCAATATTTATTATCACTTAATGTCATTGAATGGTAATTTCATATCAATATCAAAAATAACTCTTGATGGCAGCGAAGATAAACTCGAAACTATTGATTTATCGGTAGATATTTCTACATCGGAGAAACAAACTCCTGATATCGGGAATAGATTGTCAAATGCTCTATTAAAGATAGAAACCAATACCTCAACTCATTCTAGACCACTAAGAACTAAAGAACGAATTTTTACTTTTTCAGAAGAAGGTATAATAAGCTGTTATGACACAACCGGGACACAGAAATGGGATTATGATTCTTACGGGAACTCACTATCCTCACCCGTTATCGAAAATGGAATTGTTACGATTGCTAACCTTAATGGAGACCTTTCTAGTATAAGTCAACTAGATGGTGAGCAAATTCAAACTATCGGTTTCTCCGAACCGATTATAACCGACTTATTAACTATCGAGTACAAGGGCAATAAAGAATTAATGATTCCCAAATTAAATAAGTCAAATACTGCTATAGTCTTCGGCTCAATCTCCGGTAAGCTTTCTTGTTATGACTTGGAGACTCTTCAAGAATATTGGGTGAATACCTCTGCAAAAGGTTTAATACTTAATAGACCATTAAATGCTGATAATAAAATTTTCTTTACAAGCAGAGATGGTTTTCTCTATTCTATTGATTCAAGAAGTGGATTAATGATATGGAAATGGAGAGAAAGTAATAATAATGAAGTAACTGATGGTTCTCCTATTTCTGACGGAAAAAAGATTTTTGTGCTCTCTAAAGATGGTACTCTTTCAGGGATAGATTTACTACTAGGGAAAACAGAATGGAAACTGAATAAACGTAACATTTTTGATAAGATTGCTCTATCACAAGATAATAAATATATTTATGCAAAATCAGACAGCAATAAATTTTTAGTAATCAATTGCGATAAGGGAACTATAATAAAGGAAATTAAACTGAATTTTAATCTTGATAAATTCCCTTCCGATATTTTGCAGAATGAAAATGCTATCTATTTTGCATCAGGGAAAAGTCTATATTCGATCGATAATAAATATAAAGTAACCCAAATACTCTCGAACGAAAATGGAGTAATTAATTATTTAGAATTATTTAATAAAAAAATTATGATCTCCGACTTGAATGGACGAATAACAATAATTAATGAACCTTAAGGAAAAATGTGAAAAATTTTGATGGAATTATTTTTGATATTGATGGGACTTTGACTTCTACATTCGATTTAATTTTTGCTTCTTTTAATTATGTAACAGAAAAGTACTTTGGGAAAACTTATACTAACGAAGAGATACAAAAAGAATTTGGACCTACCGAAGATGTAATATTGAAAAAATGGTTTAAAGACAGATACGATATAGTAAGAAAGGACTATTACCAGTTTTATGATGATAAGCACCATGAAATGGCAGATGTTTTTCCGGGTATGCCTGAGTTACTTAAAAATATTAAAGAAAGGGATATAATTCTTGCAACAAATACAGGTAAGGGAAGAGATTCATCATTAATTACACTGAATAAACTTGGTATTAGGAGCTATTTCGATTTGGTAGTTACAGGCGATGAAGTAGAGGATCATAAACCAGCACCTGATGGAATTTTTCTCTTTTTAGAAAAATATAATATTCCGAAAGAAAGAGTTTTGATGATTGGTGATATGTGGGTGGATATTGCTGCGGCTCAATCTGCCGGCGTTAAATCTGCAGCGGTTCTTTATGATGATTATGCCAAGCATGATTTCAAAGGTTATAAACCTGATTACTCTTTTCACACTGTGGAAGAATTAAGTAAATTTATCTTAGAAAACATTCACTAGCTTAAAAAGCAATTGGTCAAAAACTAATTGGATAAATTAATGAAACTCTTGGTTCAATTCTTTTCTGAGGTTTGTAGCCAACTATATTATCCAAATCATCTCTTATTGGAGTAAAATTCCAATGATACACGACCGATGCAAGTAAGAAAGGATTTATTTTATATCCTAATTCTGCGAAAAGATATGAATGTTCATCGGTTGTAAATATATCACTAAAGCTTCCGATATTAATTTTATCATAACCTAGATTAAAAACGAACATCAAATTTTCCGGTGCTATTTGCCCGCGAAGATGCAAAATTCCACTATTACTAACTCGATCTAATTTTTGGAAACTACCTAATAATTTGAATAATCCCAAAGCACTTCCATACAATTCACCGTAATACCCATTACTTTGATCCGTAGCTGATTCCAACTGTTGGACTTTACTATTAATTACTCCTGTACTCTTATTCAAATTAAAGCGTTCGACTTCATAAAGAGCATTAAAATAGGTTGGGATATATTTATCACCATTAAATTGTCTTTCTATTTTTGCTTTGATATCGACAATACCAAGCCCATTAAAATCAGCCATTAAACCGATCGCTGCACCTGATCCAAAATTAATTATCTTATTAAAATCTGTGTATAAATCTAAATTAATCACATCATTTCGAAGAAGAGGAAGTCCTAAATCAAAACCAATAAAAGTTAAGCTCCCTTTGTCGTTCGTTGGTCTCAATAGATCGATTTCGGGATAATAAGTTGCAGATAAAATTCCTGCATTTTCATTCATGTCAGTTGCAATAGAAATCCCTGCCTCTAACATTCCTAAAATAGGAGCATCCTTTAGATCGGTGAATTGAAGAGGACGCGTATAACCTCTAGCGGCAAATAATCCTGCTCGTGCGAAATTGCCATACAGAGTTTCAAATCCGAATGTATTAAGATCCATATCGAACTCAAACCCAACTTTCTTTGAATCAAAACTTGTATTGTTATTATATAAACCCACAATCGTTCCATGTCCGATAGTTGCATAATCGAGAGCACCTATTCGAGCATAGATTTCATCGCCTTTGTGTCCATATCTAATAAATCTAATAATGCTAATATAATCCGAAGCTTCATTAAAATTTTCGGTCCTAATGTTTCCATTCGAATTCCAATCAAGATTTAGATCAAGTCCGAAACCGAAATTCGCGAATTGGAACTCCGGAAAAAATCGAAGTGAATAATTCGGGTTTCCATCAATCCAAGTCATACCCGCAGCACCACCTATAAAACTTTTATCACCATTCATTAAATAATATTGTGCATGAATTTTTCCGGCACACAAAAGGAGAACTAAAAAAAATATTTTTTTCATTTTACCTAACAATCGCAAGTTTATTTATGGAAGTAACCGATTTATTATCTTTAATCGAAATTAGTTTGTACAAATATACGCCATTTGCTATTACTTCCCCATCTTCATCTTTACCATCCCAATAAATTCTATTAAAATCATTTTGAAGGTCGCTTCCCAATAATTTAATTTCTCTGATTTTTCTACCTGTAAGTGTGAAAATATTTATCTTCATTTCATCGGGTATTTGAGTTAGCTTAAAAGTAAAATATGTTACATCGCTAAATGGGTTCGGGTAATTATATACATTATGAATCTCTAACGAATTTGTAACTTTGAAATTTTTCGTTAATACCCATTCCTTGGAATTTACTAAATGATTTTCCTTTAAATAAAATTCCAGAATATACTCTCCATCATCTAATGTCGGTTTGAAGTCAATAGCTATTGAAGGAAAGGTTTGAAACTCATACTTTATTCGAGGATCATTTAAATAGATTCTCTTCCTGTTTAATTTAAGTGTAATAAGAGAAGTATCCCCCGCAATTGCATTATATTGTTCATAAATTTTTAGATTAATATTCGGATTACTGCTTACATAATCACCATCATATATTTCATTATCGTCAATTTTGAGGTCTAATCGTATTTTTAATGGTTCTGAATAAAAATAGACATCTTTCATTAACGAATTATTATCTTCATATAATTCTGTTATTTTATTTTCCGGGTCTATTTCAAAAAACAAAGTTTTTTTTCCGGCTTGAATAGTTGTAAGATTGATTGACATTACGCCTCCGGATTCAGAATGTGGAAGAATGATAGGGACCGTGCTATCTATTATCCCTTCAACTTTTCCGGCATCATTTAAAACAGAACATTTTACTAATACATTTTCCGCTCTAGCTTCTCCGTGATTAAATAACCTAAATGCATAAGAATTGCCATTAATTATCTTTAAAGAGTCACCCATTATGTCGCTAAATGTAATATCGAAAGATAATTCAGGCACCGATTGATAATTTGCGCTGATATATTTTATCTTCGGCGAAATAGAAGAACTACTACTAAATAGCTCTGATACAAGTTTAATAAAAGGATATTTTTTAGCATCTATTCCTGATAAATTAATTATCTGTTCATTAGAAAATGTTTTTAATGTATCATAACTATTATCTCTTTTTTTACCTAAAATATAATTATTGATATTAGTACCGTAGCTTAGGTCAGAATTAATTTCAAAAGATTTCCAATTGCTTGCGGGACCAATATCGATGGTTTTTAATTTACCATTTGAAGACTTTAATGAATAATCCGAATTAATCTCGATTGCTCCTTCGGCAGGTGAAGAATATTTTTCTTTCACTTCAGTTAGAGCAGCATTTTTCCAACCAATCATTGCCCAAGAACTTCTGAATTTCAGTTTATCTATATAGCTGCTGCCATACGATTTAATTTTGGCTATTAATTCTTGATCTGTAATTCTTCCATCATCGGAGATTGCAAATGCAACTATGTAGGTAGATGAAAGTGTATCCAATAACTTTTTATAATTATCAATCGCATCCTTGCCTCCGGCATAGGTATTGAAATAAAAATAATTTACAAAATGCATATCATTTTTGTCAAAAACGGCAATATGATGTCCGGTTTTATAGTTTTCGGGAACATAGTTTGTATCATTCTTTAAAATCAGTGCACTTCTACCATCATGAAATCCGGCTGATTTAACAACTAGTTTTATATCCTTATTCGTTAAAACAAGTGCATTGTCTTTATATCCAATATTAGTTAATTGCTGCTTTTCAAACCCGGTAGAATCGGCAATTAAGAAATTGTATTTGTAAGTTTTTATAAATGAATAAGTGGGGCTAGTAAACTCTTTATCAACTACTTTAAGCCAATAGCGTTCCTCATCTTTGAATTCACTTAAAGAAATTATGGTATATGGTTTGGATTGATAGGAATTATATACCTTGTGATTAGTGAAGTCGGATTTGGCAGAGATATAATATTGTGCTTTTGAATAATCTGTATTTGGCGGATTGATAAAATATATTGTATCAGTTTTACAATTTTCATAAGTATATGCTAATATTGGCAAATATTTAGTCATATTAACTACAATCTGATATTCAAGAATATTGTCATTTTCATCAAACTCATCAATTTTATTAGTTGCGTCAATATTAATAGTTAGTTTATGCTTGCCGGGTCTATTTTTCACCGGTATATAAAAACTTATAGAATCTTTTAATGTCGGAACTGATAGAGTGAAATTTTTTATGATTTGAGAATCATAATTATATGCAAGACTTAACAGGAATGAATCACTAATTGCTAATCCCATATTTTTATATACTAAGTTAAATTTTACCGAATCTTCTAATTCAGAGATACTGTTCAAATCTTTTTCTGAAGTGAGCTTTTCAATTTTTAAATTTGGTTTATTTGGAAGTCGAAGATTTATTATTGGGTCTCCGATTACAGTGCTTGTTAATGAAAATAATTTTGCTATTTCCGAATAGCCGCTATTTTTTATTAATTCAGATTTTGTTTTTATAAGGGAGGAAGCAATGTTATGCAACGAATCGTTTAGCAAAAAAGAATAAAATAGTTTTGGTGCTTCAATTGCTGTTGAAATGAACCCTGCAGATGAATTACCAATGTAAGAAATGGCACTGCTATTTTCTCCAATTGTCATTAATGCAGCAAAAGATGTTACATCAGGCTCGGCGAATTTTGCTGTAACACATCCAAAATCTGTTACTAAAGGAGCTTTATCAAATTTGTTTTTTAATTGAGCAGGTTCAGTGATCGTATTATCCCAAGTACGTGTACCGCTATGCCCAATGTATGAAATAAAAATTCCACCTTCTTGAATTTTTTCAGATACATATTCAGGTGAATAATTTCCGAAGTTAGTCAAAGGAGAGATTGTTTTATAGAAATGGTAATACTCGCCTCCGGTTGGCGGTGGTGTAATGAGACTATCAATTACAAAATCATTAGCATTTTTCAATTCATCTAATTCGGCTTGGCTATCTCCCTTCCCTCCAGAAAAGAAAAGAAATCTTTTATTCCAATCACTGAATTCTGCATTTAGATAATCTCTATGTCGAGTATAGTATCTATCAAATTCTTCAATGTTTTTAATTGGCAGTCTTCCGATTCTAATTTGAGGTGTTAATAATGTGGAATCAATAATTCCAAACCAATTATCACTAACAGGAGCACCGTAAGATGGAACATAATTTTTAACCTCCGGGAATCCTCCATTAATATGGCGATATCCGTAATAATCATGAGTAGCTGCTCCGATAAGAAATAAATATTCTATTTTTGGAGATGACCAATTTTTATAGGCATATCGAATAAAAGTCCTAATAGCCCCAGGGTTAAAGTCACCATAAGAAAATTGGTCATAGATATCTTCAACATCTATTACCTTGATTGTCTTATTATAATTGATTTTTACAAATTCAGAATATTCTTTTGATTTTTGAATGAATGGTTTTGCTGTTATAATTAAATATTGATTCGATTTAGAATTTTCAAGCAAATAATCTTTGAATGAAGTTATTCCTAAAATTCTTGGTTTATTAATTTTCGATTCAGATTTTATAAAAACTTTTGTGCTATCGGCTGGTTTTATAGAGAATTGAATTTGATTATTTGATGGAAGTGGTACTAATTTCTTAATACTATCAGCGATAACCCAAACCGAGTAATTATTTGATGTTATGTTATTAACTAAAAGTGTTTTTGGTCCGTTAATTCCTATTAACCGAAAACTTAGAGAATCATGTACTAAATTAATTTTTCGTGGATATTCGATTTCGAACCAATCGAATAAAGTAGAATTTAATAATCCCCCTGTCGGAAAGGAATGTATTTGTATTGAGTTAGTACCCTCTTTTAATATATTCGAATTATCAATTGAATTTAGAACAACTTGTTTTGCCTTATCAATATAAGTTGAATCGTAATATTTATTTTCGTTATTTATTCCAAGAGCAACAAGATGCGAATTTGTTTGTCGATCAGTACCAAAGCTTTGAAGTTTTGCGTAAAAATAAAAAGGTTTATCTTTTATTATATTTGAGCAAGTAAAATTCTGGCTAATTTTACCACCTGCATTTAATAACCCTTGCGCCCAAGTCTCATTTTCGATCCAATCCGGGTATTCCTTCCTAACCAGATTATCGACTGAGTAATCGAATACATTGTTCTGTTCGAGATGAATTATCGAATAATAATAATCAATTATATTATTATTAGTTTCAGGGGATTCTGAGTTGATATGCAACCCCGGCTCCCCACCCCAATTAATAAAGTATGTCGTAGAATCCGTATATCGATTCAAGTATTCGTTATATGGATGATTATATTGAGCGATTTTTCTATGTTGACCGCCATAATTTCGATAACCAATAAATTCTATATAATCATTTTCCTCAAAAAAAGAATAGCCATCGTCCTTTACGTAAATCGGAATTTGTTCACCATGATAAAATATTTTTATTGATGCAGAGTTTACAGTCGAAAGATTTATACCTAGGTTTTTGAAATCTTCTCCATAGATTCTATAAATATCATCGGCTCCGACTTTTAGTTTAATATAAGTTGAGTTTTCATTAAACCATTTCGATTGTGCAAATACTATGTTACAACTGATAAATAAAAATATTAATGCGAAAACACTTCTGTTAATTACAATTCGTAAATAATTCGTAATATTGCTCGACAACTGATTTCCAATTATACTTTTCATTAATATATTCCTTAGCAAGGATTTTTATTTTGTTATAATTTTCTTTCCCATCTTCTATATTTTTTATTTTATGTGTGAATGAGTTTTTATCGAATAATAATCCATATTTATCAGATATCACTTCTCGATTATATGCGGTATTTAGAGCAAATGTAAGTGCACCATTCCCGAGTGCTTGGAGTAGTATAGGATTTGTCCCTCCAAACTCATGTCCATGCAGATAACAAAAGCAATTTTTTAATAATAAATTAAGACGGCTTATACTTGTAATCAATCCTACTTTTATCACCCTATAATCAGCAATTTTAATGATATCATTTTGGTATTTATAACATTTTTTTAATTCGCCAACTAGCACGATTTGTTTTTTGGTATTTGATCTTAGTAAATGATTAATTAAAAAATCAATATTGTTATCCGGAATTATTCTACCAATTATTAAATAATAGGAATTAGGTTCAAACTCTATTTTTTCTTTTTCTGAAAAGTAAGTATTTGCCCCATAGCTGATATATTTTGATTCTGCTTTGAATTGATTTTTATATTGAGAAACAATTTCTTTTGAATCCGCTATAAGATGATGAGTACAATATTTCGAAAAGCGAGCGCATAAATAAAAATATCCTTTACCAATTAAATTCCATTTTTTACGCTTCCATTCGATACCATCAACACATATTATTACTTTTCTTCTTGTAAATAGTTTTTGAATTAAAGCAAAAGGCGCATTTGCAATATTGACATATAAAACGATATCACATTGGATAAAAAATGAACGAAAAGTTGCGTTTAAGGAATGAGTAAATTGAACGAGATTTTTTCTCTCAATTGTTCTTAAATTTACAATAGTAATTTTTTCAGAAGAGTATGGTTCAAAAACATTTACTGTATGGCGTCTCGCATAAACAATAAATCTAATATCTCGATTGGACATATTAATAATGAGTTCTCGTATGAAGGTTTCAAATCCTCCATAAACGACATTGAATCCATGAGAACCAATAATGGCTATTTTCACAAAATTTTATAATAATTATGAGTAATATCAATAAAAGAAAAACACTTTCACTTATTATGCCATTTTATAATTCGGAACGATTTATAAAGCAATCTATTTCTTCACTTCTTAATCAATCATTCGATAATTTTAATCTTTTCCTAATCAACGATGGTTCGACTGATAATTCTATAGAATTAATTCAATCAATTAAAGATAAAAGATTTATTTTGTTAAATAAAGAGCATAGCGGAATAATTGATTCTTTTAATTATGGTTTGAATTTTGTTGATACTCCCTTTTTAGCAAGAGTTGATTCCGATGATATTTATCTGCGCGATAAATTCAATAAGCAAATTACATTTTTAGAGAGCAGTAATTCGATCGATGCTGTCGGGACAGGGATAAAATATATAAGTGAGAATAATAGAATTTTCCCTAAATCCATAATTCCGCCTAAAGAGCATAACGAAATTATTAATAACCTTTTTAATTTAGCACCTTCACTTTATAACCCAACTATTGTATATAGAAATTATAATATATGCGAATTTAAATTACAAGATGGATTTTATCCCGAAGACCTAAACTTCTTTCTTAAATATGGCACTACACATAAATTTTCAAATATTCCTGAAGTGCTTACTAATATAAGAATAACTAAGAATGGATATTCGTCTCAAAATTATAATGAATTAATTAGTAATTTTATTACGAAAAGGAATGAATATTTAAAATTTGACTGCTATTCGGATTTAGTCATAAAGGAGATCAATATTAAAGAATTTGAGATAAAACGAGAATTATTATCAGCATATCTCAATTCTTCATTTATCAAGTTACCTGTGAATATTCTTAAAGCAATTAAAACTAATCCGAAAATATTTATAAATCTATTCAAGAAATTAATTTAGTAATCTGAAAATCTCATTCTCGCTTAATTCACATTTATTATCCCAAAAATCTGTTTTGAGAAGAAAGCTTTCTATGTAAGTCGGCATATTTTGTGAATTTATTTTTTCGTAATAAGTTCTTCCAATAAAAATAACTTCCTTCTCCATTATTTTGGCTAATAATCCGACTGAAGAATTTATAGTAATAATTAATTCGCACGATTCAAGTAATTCATATATGTTACTGTTTGATAATATAAAATCGCATTCGTCTTTAAGACGGAAGACGTTTTTTATAAATTTAATATTCTCTTCAGCAGGATGGATTTTTACAACGAGACTCATCCCTTTTTCATTAGCAATTTTATTTGCTGCATTTATTAATTCGATATTATTAAATGAAGAATGAAATAGTAATTGAGAATCATCGGATACTTGCAGAGGGGCTAATATAAATGGTTTTTTGATTTCGAAATCATTTTTATTTATTCTGGATAATCGACTAAGAAATAATTTTGTTTTAATTTTTTCTATTATACTCTTCTTAGAAAGCCGATGCACATTCAAAAACCAAAATCCAAACAAATCCAATGCATACCAAAAGTTAATTTTCTTTGCAGATTTTTCTTGAGGTAAATATGAATCAAATTTTATTTTATCTATATAATTTTTATACCATTCATTATAAGATGGAAGATTTATTTCAAGATGATTCAATTGCTCTATATCAGTATAAAGTGATGAATTTGCATTGACGCCATAATTATCAAGGAATATCTTCCCTTTGATATTGGAGAGCTCAAAGTATTTGCAATTAATACCGACATCGAATGCAAAATCTTCCACTGCTCTATCAATTACTCCAAGTCCATTGAAAATATAAATCAATTTGAAAAAATATTTTTCATTTAATGAATGTATTAATCTTTTTGAATTAGAATATATCAACGAAGCTAAATTTTTATCGATTTGCCCAATTTTAACTTCGAGAAATTCGTTTTCACAAATTTCTTTATTCTTGGAATTATTGATTTTAGATTTTTTTAGTAGAAAGACTTTTCTTCCAAATAACTTTCCAATTAAATAAATAGATAATCGTATTGTAACAAAAACAATTTCGTTCGATTGTAGTTTAATTGCTCTATTTAGCTTATCAAAAAATCGATATTTCTGAATCGAATCGACAGTTGTTAATATATATCTCATATTAATGGATATTCCTTATTCAATAATATAATTTTTTTTGTCGTAAATAATCCAATTACAATACCCGATAAAAAAGACAAAACACTACCCGGTTGGTATTTAAATATACCAATACATTCAAACACAATTATTCGAAACATATTTCTTAATGTAAAACTGCTACGAGTTTTATAAATGAATAAAATATTCCTTATAAAGATTCTTTTCTTAAATGAACTCATAATTGCATATTTATAATCCTTGCCGAAAAATTTAATAAGTTTATAATTCTGTTTTGGATGATAGATAATGGACTTTGTGATTGTTATAGAAGAGATACCCTTTTCAATCGCTTCTAAAAAGTAATCAAAATTATCACCTTGTTCCCAATAGTGTGGATTCGGGAAACCAATCCTCTTAATAACTTCTCTGGGAATTAAAGTCCCATTGAAGAAATTCGCGGATTTAATAATTTCATTTTTACTTATTTCATTTATATCGAGAGATAGTTTTCCATTTATGTATAAACCAAAACAAGGATCATTAGTTATCTTTTCAATACACAACGAATTAAAAATTCTCTCATCACTATCCACGCGTTCTAGTAAATATTTTAAGGAATTGTATTCGGGTTCATTATCGTCATCCATACACCAGACCAAATCAAAGCCTTCGGAATATGCTTTCTTAATTCCCGCACAAAACCCTCCAGCACCTCCGCTATTTTGCTGTCTAACGCTATCAACAAAATCCAAACTTAGCAAATATTTCCAAGTTCCATCACCACTTGAATTATCAATGATAATTATACGATCAAGTTGATAACTTTGATTTCTCAAAGCATCAATGCATTTCTTTAAAAGTTCGAGACGATTATATGTAACTACAACGGCTGCAATTTTCATTTTTTATTAATGCTTTTCTCGTAAATTCTTAATGAATTACAAACTGCCTGATCTATATTATAATATTTATATTCCCCTAATCTTCCAGCGAATATGACATTTTGATATTTTTGAGCAAGTTTTTTATATTTATTTAAATGTTCTAGATTAACTTCATTCCTCAAAGGGTAACAAGCCTCACCTTTATCAGATGGATATTCATAACTAATTGTTGTTGAATTCGATTTCTGTCCAGTTATATATTTATATTCGCTAATGCGTGTGTATTTCGGTTTAAGTTCAGGATAATTTATAACAGCAGTTTCTTGAAAATATTCTATATCGATATTTTTGAATTGCATTTTTAGAGATCGATAGAATAATTCACCATACATAAAATCAAAATATTCATCAATTTTACCTGTGTAAATAAGTTTATTAAATTTTATACTTCCTAAAATTTTGGCATAATCTGTATTCAATACCATTTCGATCTTTTTATTAGAAAGCATTTTCTTAAACATTTGCGTAAAACCTTCAGCAGGCATCATCTGATATTTATCAGTGAAATAATAATTATTATTATTTAATTTAATTGGGATACGCGAGCAAATTGATTTAGGCAATTCTGATGGGTACCTTCCCCATTGCTTATAACTATAATATTTATAGAATGCTTCGTATAAATCCTTTGGCATTCGATTCAGCAAATATTCTTCTGAATTGCATTCTTGCTTTGAACTAGAAATAGAAACACTCAAAAATTCTTTAACTTTGGATCGAGTTTTAAGATTTTGATCATAAAACTGATTTATCGTATCTCCATTAATCGGGAATGTATATAATTTATTCCGATAATTACTTTTGACTTTATGCTTATATGGAATCCAGAGCGTGAAAAGCGAAAGATATCTTTTTACTTCAAGACTATTTGTATGTAAAATATGCGGACCATATTTGTGAACTAGGATATTATGTGAATCAAAATAATCATAGCAGTTACCGCCAATATGATCTCTTTTATCGATTAGCATTACAGAATATCCGGCATCATTAGCCAACCTTTCTGCTAAAGATATACCGGATATACCTGCACCAACTATTAAATAATCATACATTACCGATAATACCCCTTTTACTAAGGATGATTAACATAGAAAGTGAAATAAACGATTCGGTAAGTAAAACCGAGTATGCTACCCCTAATACGGAAAATAGGGGAATAAGTATTATTAGCATCAAAATATTTAATATACCCCCACACCAAATAATTATATTAAATTCCCTTGTCAATCCTAAATTTAACATAATTTGTATTCCTAATATATTACTGACAATGACGGAAAATGGAATATAACAGAGTATTCTAAAAACTTTAATTGATGGCAAATAATTTTCTCCCGCAATTAACAGAATAATTTCCGATGAGAGAAAGTAGGCAAGTATTGAAAATATCAGAATGACAGCAGTACCTATAAACATAAATCTAGTTAGTTCATTAATTACTTTATCTTTATCCTCTTTTATATTACGTGCTGCTTGGGGAAATAAAGACTGTCCAAAAATTGTAACTCCGCTTTGAAATGCTATTCGGATTTTATCAGCGGCATTAAATATACCAACCATTGTATTGTTTGTGAGTATTCCAAGAAGAAAATTGTTAGATGCTGTATATAAGCTAATAGCCCCAATTCCTTTAAATATTTTTAAACTTTCTAGGTATTCGCTTTTAATAATACTTAAAGATGGAATAATTATTTTTATGCGAAAACGTCTAATTAGAAAAATTATACTTAACAAAAATATCATTAATGAAGAAATAGAATATATCTGCATTAAAACTACTACCGAATTGTTATCGATAACAAAACTAAAAATTAGTACTAACGACAAAATCCGAACAGGGGCAATTATTAAAGCAGAAAAATGAGATAGTTCCTTACCAAGGAAAAACCATGTTGGGTATAGAGAATTACAAATAGCAATAAAAATAGCGTAAAGTATAACAGTAAATTGCAATTGCGATATTTTTAAAAAGACAAGAATTATTGAAATGACAAAGAGAGACAAAATGGAACATATTAATTTTATTATCTGCACTGAAGTGAATAATTTTGATATTGAAGATGAATCATTTATTAGAGCAATTTTTTGATTGGCGGAATAATTAAATCCAAGGTCTATAAAGTAAGCAAAATAACTAGCTATTGCTCCAGAAAAAATTACAACACCATAATTTTTTGGACCGAGAGTGCGAAGCAAGTAAGGAAATGTTATAAGTGGGACTAAATAATTTGCTATTTGCAGAAAGGAAAGTGAAGTAAAACTACGGAACAAAATTCTGTAATTAAACAATTATTACCTTCTAACTAACCACACTTCCGGGTTTTGATAATTTCTTTCATTCCAAATTTCAAAATGAAGAATTTTTCCTTCGAGACTTTCACTGATAGAACCTAATATATCCCCTCCTTTAACTCTGTCTCCTTCTCTTACTTTAATGTCTTTTATATGTCCATAGACAGTTCTGTATTCATTTTTATGAGTAATAATAAGCACAGTGCCAAAGCCCGGTATATAATCAATTACTGAAACAATGCCCTCACCAACATTATAAATATAATCATCACCTTTTACGTTAATATCGATTCCATAATTAAGTGTAACTGTATTCAATCTTTCATTTCTATTTTCGCCAAACTTGCGAACAATTTTTCCATCCCTAATGGGCCAGATAAGTCTCCCTTTCAATTGACCAAATTCTGCAAGATTAGCGTAATTATAATTGTAATCGATTACCGGTTTACCTTCAGCTTTCTTTTCTAATAATTTAGATTTTCTTTCACGTTCCTTTTCGATAAGTCTGGTTATCAAGTTCTTAATTTCTATTTCTGCTTTTCGCTTTTCATCAATCTCTTCGGTGATAATAACTTGATTCTTTTTCATCTTTGAAATTAATTCTCTTCTATCTTTTTCCTTTTCGGTAAGCATTCCCTGTTCTAATCTTTTTTGATTTACCAAAATTTCCTTATCATTATATTCAGTATGAAGTTTTGATTTTAACGATGCTAATTCTCTCCGATTAGTTTTTAAGCTTTCAATAGTTTTTTCATTACTCTCGGAGATAAACTGAAGATATCGAATACGCATTATTGCTTGATTAAGAGAAGATGAACTTAAAAGATATTTGAATGGAGAGGTGCCTAAATTTTTATAAACCCAAACTAAGTAATTGGAATATTTTTCACGCATTAAAGAGATTCTTTTCTCAATAATTCCAATTTGGTTTTCTATTCCTTTAATATCATTAAGTTTTAATTTTTCTTCGTTGATGAGGTTATTAATTACTTTATTGAGAAGTAGATTTTGTTGTGAGATTTTTTGAAGTGCATTTAAGGATTCTTTTTCTTTACTGCTTATGGAGCGGAGTTCTCTTTCAAGCGAGACTATATCATTGCGGAGCTGACTTAGCTCTTTATTTTTAACTGCTACACTATCTTTGCTTTGAGCAAATAAAGAAGCAGAAAATATAACTATTAATAAAAATAATTTTTTAATTATTTCCATTCAATTCGTTCTACATCATCAGGCAATTTTATGGTTAAATCCGGTAATGCATTATTTACAGTCATCGTTCTATAATCTACTTTTAGTCTTTGATTACTGATTGGATAATTTAGATCAATCTTTGAAGGTAACTGCACAGAACTAAACTCGCGAAACATGCTATAATTTCCTTCTAAAATACCATCCCCCTTTTGATTCGTAATACGATATTCCATTATAGCAAGATTACTTTTATTCGCAATATAAAGTTCTTCTTTCCTTGTAAGGGGATCTATATATATGAAACTGAATAAATTACTTGTTACTTCAAATTTATCCGGAGTTAATTGGAGTTTATCCGAAAGATTAATTGAACCAACTAATCCATTTGCTAAATCCTCTAACTCAATATCTATTTTTAATAATTTTTTAACAATACCTTTTTTTACTTTTCCGAAATAAAGAACGTTATTCATTACATCGAAATATTGAAAATTATCATTTGCGATTAATATTTGAGCAAGATCAATTCCGAATGGTCCGAATAAAGAAATTTTTAATGAATCCGGTTTCTTAACTAATACTTCTATATTGCTTGTAGCATTGAGTGCATCAGTCCTAATTGTGATCGATCCAACGCCTCGAAAAGTTCTTATATTTCTTCGATTCGATTCTAATCTTCTCATTAGTCTATCGGTTGACATACTTGCCTCGGGCGAGCTTTGTTCCACAGGCATGCATGCCGAAATAAATAATATCATTGCAAAATAAAGTACAATTTTTCTTAATGAAAAAATTCTCACAATTCCCCTTTATCAATTTTTATTTTTAAATTCTCTAAAGCAGGGTCTAATTCAAAAGCATTTTCCCAATATTCCATTGCTTTTTTCTTTTCCCCTTTCATAAAATAGACATCGCCTAAATGATCCAATAGTGTGGCGTTATTTTTATCCTTTTCTATTGCCTTTTTAATATAAAACTCAGCTTCTTTAAAGTTCCCAATTTTATAATAAATCCATCCCAAAGTATCAAGATAAGATGAATTTTCCGGTTCTTTTTCAACCGTCTTTCGGGACATTTCTAAAGATTCTTCTAATTTAATTCCCCTATTAGAAAGCGAATAGGCATAGTTATTCAATATTAGTATATTTTCCGCATCTAAAGATAATGCTTTTTGATATAAAGAATCTGAGATAGGAAACTGTTTTCGATTTTCATAAATCATTGCTAGCACACCCATTGTTTGAACGTCATTAGGAGCTATGATCAAAGCTTTTTCTAAATAAATAATTGCATCGTCATTCTTTTTCAATTGATTAAGATTAAATCCATAAGCCGAAAGTGCCATTAAATCATTTGGATTAATTTTTACTGCATTGTATAAATATTTGTCTGCTTCGCCAGGTTTACTTTCCTGAGATAAACTTAGACCATAAATGAGATTAATAGCGTAATCATTTGGAAATTTATCTGCAACGTCTTTCATCATATCTACCACTTGCGAATAATGACCCGAATCAAATAGAAGTCCTCCCAACCTTACCCATAATTGAGGATTCCAATTCGCTAACTTCGATGCTTGCTTAAAATACTCGATTGCTAATGAGTCTTTTTTCTTTTGTATTAATATTTCTCCCAAATAAGCAGGGACTTCCCAATCATTCGAGTCGGTTTTTATTCTTGAGAATATATTATAAGCATAATCCATATTTAAACTGTCTTTATCAGCTAATCCAAAAAACCTCTGACCTATTTCGATTTTCTTTTGATTATGCACTTCGTCACTTTCAGCCAGTTGATAGAACAATTCAGCTGATTCTTTATATTTATCTGAATTGAGTAATAAATCACCCTTGTAATTTAATAAATCAACATCATCAGGATAACTTATCATCGCTTCATCAATCTGCTTAAACGCCATTTCGTTATTATCATTCTTAATATATGATTGGATAAGCATTTTCCTTAGTTCAAGACTTGAAGGATTTATATCTAATAAGTCCTCAATGGTGTTAATTGTTTCTTTTACGTTTCCAAGTCGTTCATTTAAGTCAGCAATTTTTATAAGAACTCCCCATTCAGGTCCAATCATATCTATTACTTTTTTATAGAGCTTTAATGATTCTGAAGGTTTTGTTGCTTCTAATTGTTCCGCTAAATTAAAGTAGCCACCCGAATCAGTAGAATCTAATTTTATTATTTTTTCATAACAAAGAGCAGCAGAATCGATTTGTTTATTGGTGGAGAATATCGCACCTAATAAGTATAAATAATCTTTATTCAGCGAATCTAAAGAAATTGCTTTTTTTGAATTGAAGAGAGCCATATCTAATCGATTAAGTCGAAAATATGATTTTGCTAGACTATAATAAATTCCGGCGTTAGGATCATATTTTACCGCTTCGGAATATTCCCGAACCGCTTCGTCATATCTATTTTGCAATTCATAAGTATTGCCCTGAATAAATCGTTCTAAAGCATATCTTTTATAGTTACGAGGAATTGTTTGTTTTTCTATTTCATTTATTACTGTCTCCTTTTCCACAGAGCAAGCAGCAAAAATTATAACAAATATTAAGAGAATTATTTTTCTCATTATAACCTTTATTTTGAAGCAAAAAATACCTTTATTGATTTTTAATAACAAGCTAAAAAAATTGAACCATTGTTACTATTTCAATATCTTTACAATAATCAATAATTTGAAAATGAAAAAATATAATTTAGCCATATCATTCCAATGGATATTCGATATAGATTTTATCGAATTAATTGAGAATATCTTTCAACAAGATGGATTAACTACATTCATTATTGGTAAATATAATATTAAGGAAATTACCGAAGACGTACGCAATAGAAAAATTTCATTTGATTTTTATTTAGATAGAGCTTCTGATGTTGATTCTGATTTTGAGCCATTAGTAAAGCTTTTTGAAAAAAGAAAAACTTATTTAATAAACCCATATTCAAAAGTTAAGAAAGCTATCGTAAAATCAGAGATGCACGATAGATTAATTGAGCAAGGGCATTGCGTACCGGATACAATAATTTTAAAGCCCTTTGATCATACTCCAATACTTCCATTGTCTGAACAAGATTTATCAAATATTGGTATTCCATTTGTGATTAAACCATCCTTCTATACCGGGGGTGGTGAAGGTGTGGTAGTTGATGCTCAAACATTACACCAAGTACATGAAGCTCGACTTCAATTTACTGATGATCATTTTTTAGTTCAAAGAAAAATCTTTCCCAAAATTTTCAATGGTAGAAGAGCTTGGTTTAGAGTCTTTTACGCATTTGGAAAAATAATACCCGTATGGTGGGACGATACAACTCATATTTATCATTCTTTCAAACCACATGAAGTTAAAGAACTAAAATTAGACCAATTACAAAAAATTGTAGGTAAGATTGCAAAGATTGTCGATCTCGATTATTTTTCCACCGAAATTGCACTTACTGAAAACAATGAGTTTGTTTTAATCGATTACGTAAATGACCAATGCGATATGAGATTAAAGAGACATCACTTCGATGGTGTGCCTGATGATGTTGTTCATAAATTTATATTAGCGATGAAAGCTTTTATTAAAAAGCATCAATAGTTCATATCCTCCTCGATAGTATTTAAGATAGTTAAATAACTTTCATACCTTTCGATAGATATCTCCCCCTTTTCTAATGCTATTAAAACTGCACACCCCGGCTCATGATTATGAGTACATCTATTATACTTACATTCATTAATGTATTCTTGGAATTCAATAAAATAGTGAGATAGGTCTTCTTCTGTTAGACCATAAGGATCAATTTCCCTTATTCCCGGAGTATCAATTATTAGAGTATCTGAATCTACTTTATGCATCACACTTGTTACGGTTGTGTGTTTTCCTTTGGATGTAAAATCACTAACTTCGCCGATTCTTAAATTCAATTCGGGGAATAGATGATTAAGTATAGAGGATTTCCCAACTCCTGAGTTTCCCCAAAACAAATTCTTCTTACCCTTAATTTCATCAGATATTCTATCGAGACCAATATTGGAAATTGTACTCGATAGGATTACTTTATAACCGATAGATGTATATAATTCACGCCAAAGTTCAACTTCTTCAGGATCGGTTAAATCAATTTTATTTATTACAATCAGAGATTGAATGTGAGAGCTTTCTGAGGAAACTAAAAATCGATCTAATGTTTTATTATTAAAACGGGGCATATCTGAGGAAGTTATAATTACGTTTTGATCAATATTAGAAGCTATAACTTGCTCCAATCTTTCGCCACGTGTACTAGCGCCTTTCATGCGCGGTGCTTTTCGAGAAATATAATTTTCCCTTTCTTCAATACTATTTATTACGCCTGTTCCATCTTGATTAAGCTCATACTCAACATAATCACCCACCATAGCAATATCTAATTTAAATAGTTTCCCTCTTTTTAGATTAAAATCTTTCTGGAATTTACCACGAAGAGAGCAACGGATAATATTGTATTCATTATCGAAAAGAAAATAGTCTTTACTTTCCACCCTTGAAACTAAACCTCTAATACTTCCTCCATATAATAAAAAAGCGGCTTATTTAAAATAAGCCGCTTTAGGAGTGTTGTCAATATAGGAATCAAAATTTGAATGAAACTGTCATTAATAGATTATTCACAGAAACGTCTTGGAAAGTCCTAGAAACGTTCGTACCATAGTTATCGCCGAAATCACTCCACCAACCATGAGCATAAGCTATATTTAATGATAAATTCTTATCAGTTGCAATACCGATACCGGCAGTAAAATATTTTTTATCGAAATCACTCTGGTCTCCTTTGAATGCCGATGGGTAATACATAAACCCACCTCTTAAAGCTATCCCCGTATAAGGAATTTCATATTCTAAACCCAAATTGAAATTAGTAACACTCGTCAAAAGGTCTTTCATATCGAGATTTTTATCTTTCATATCTCTTTCGCCTAATCCATCAGTAAATTCCATCTGAGTATAATCAATAATCTTTGCATCACCGCTGATAGTTAAATCTTTATAGTGTATAGCCGCACCAAGATAAAATTCATAAGGTGTAGTAATATCATATTGGAGTGCAGTTTCATAAGGTGGATCTAAATAATAATTAGCATTTGTAAAAAAACTTTCTGCATCTTCTCTGAACACCTCTTTAATTGTGTAAGTCCTTGGAAATTTAATCGATGCACCTATATTCAAAAGATCATTGGCTTTATAAAGAATACCGATTTGAGCATCATAACCGCTTAAGTCCCATGTAAGAATATCATTATAATAAAAGCTATCGAATCCTCTCGTGAATTCATCATCGGGGTCTAAAGCTAAATCATTTCCATAAATACCTTTTGTATCTATCTCATTATATTCTCTATTTTTTGTGTATTCGCCGCTTATAATATTAAGCGAACCACCGACAAATAAATTTTTCTGAACTTCAATAGCACCTGCGAAACTCCAAGCACTTATATCTCCTTCTTGCAAAATTGTACCGTCCTGATTTAGTCTTCCATTTATCCTCGTTTCATCACTATTATAAGAACCATCATTATTATATATAGGATAACTTAACCCTAAGTCATAAGCTATATCATCATTATATAAAACCATATCCTGGATCATAGAATTATTTCCATTATTATAACCGTCATATTTCATTACTCTATTGAAATCCTTATAACGATTATATCCTAAAGCAAAGACTAAACTTCCTTGATAAGTAGGAAAAGGAAAAACAAATCCAAATTGATTGAACCCCGTATTGCCATTACTATAATCAGTCTTGTTATTAAAAAATTCAGTTGATGTCGATTGATTATTATAATTAAGAGATGCATCAAGCTGTAATTTTTTTACAAGTCCTAAACCTGCCGGATTGAATGCAATACCTGAGAAATCATTACTTAATGCTGTATAAGCATTACCCATGCCAAGAGCTCTTGCACTTGATAATATTCCATGTTCAGTTAGTCTCAATGCATCATTATAGTTCTGTGCATTTATTGCTACAGAAGCCAAAACCAAAATTAGAACTATTAATTTTTTCATAAATTTACCTTTTATTTAATTACCCGTATAAGTTGTCTAAAAATATTCCAACATATTTGCCCGACTTATAACAGATTATTTATCTTCGTGATCTATCTCCGCCTCTGCTGCTTCCACTGCTATTACTACTTCCGCTACTGCCACTTGATCTCGATGGTGAATCGCTTCCTCTGCTAGGGGCAGATGATGGCGGCGGACTATAGCTTGGGCTTGGACTCGATGAAGGTGGCGGACTATAACTTCTAGATGATCCTTCCGAACGAGATGAGCTACCAGATCGTGATGAACTTCCAGAACTTCTTCTGCTTGCTCCATCATTATCCCTTGTTCTTGGTCTTGTTGGAGTAGCTGACTTTCTATTGCTAGGAGAATCAGTCCTACTGCTTGGTCTCTCTCTTTTAACGGCTTCACCTCTTTTTGGTATCTGTGTAGTACCACTTTTATCTCTTACAGCACCACTAGAAGATGAACTACCACTTCTTGAAACGCCGGCTCTATTTAGATCCACCGTATTACCATCTCTTCCTTGACTTCTTCTAAATGAATCATCGGTGGTTCTTCCGGTTGTTCTATCGCTTCCGCTTCTATTTCTTCTGTCGTCATAATTTCTTTCGCCGTCTCTTCCTCTTGTTCGAGCAAAGTCATTCGTGCGATATTTATATGGCGATTGATTTGTATAATTATTCCAATGATTATTATATGAATTGTACCATGGTGAATAATAGGAATATGGATAATACCAAGGTGAGTAATATCCGGGTGTCATATAATATGAATATCCCCAGTAGCTATCATAATAATTATAATACCATGGATCATATCCCAGTGAGTATGTAATGCCTAATGAAGGATAATACCCATTAAGGTATCTTCTATATGGCAAATAACTTTGTGTATTTGAATTTAATATCGATACATTTCCATAAGAATCAATATAAATATCTTGATTGGTTGAGTAATCATCATAATATTGATCCTCATAGTAAGAATCATCAGAATAATTTTCATCGGAATATTCCTGATCTGTATACCCGCTATCTTGATCATTATTGTCGTTATAAACATATTGATCATCGCGCGGTGGTCTTTCTCCTCTCATTGCTACCTGTGTATAGCATCCGGTAGCAAAAATAGAAAGTGCAACTATAAATACTTTTAATGAGGTCTTCATTTTATTCCCCTTTTTTGAAACTCCTATTATAATAATATCAAAATTTATGCCTTAGAAAAAGGCAAAAAGAAAGTCAAAATTGACTTATTTCGGCAGGATTGTAGATTTTTTTAGACTAATATGTATGTTTTTTAGTACAGAGATTAAAAAATACCTCTAACAAATTCAATATATAAACCTCTATCAGCTTTGTTGCTAATAAGCTTTTTATTCGAGAGCATATCTCTTAAGTTAAGACCAATCGTAAGCCCATTTCCTATTGTCCATCTTATACCCATATTTAAATAACCGTTTCCGTCTCCGATTGATTTTGAACCATTATCATTAATAGCAAAATCATATTCGCCAATAATTGATACTTGCGAGCCAATGGTTTTTTCAAATCCAATTCCCATATTCAAATCTTTATCGCCATCCTGTCGTTCAAAAGAATAATTAAGTAGTCCGTGAAAACTTATATATCCGAGAAATGCAAAATTTTTGGATGCAGCAATAAAAAGTCCGGGCGATTTCAGGTCATATCTCTTAGTAGCCTTATTATAAAATCCTTTCCCTTGAGAATCGAAACCAATAGTTAATGCTGGAGCTGATTCAGTCTCATCTAATAATCGTCCTCTTACATTTACACCGGGTAATTCATACATATCAACTTTTCCGCTACCGATAATATTACCGCCACCATAAGAAATGCCGAAGCTAAAATTCTCAAATACACCAACTTCTAATTTCGTTACTACTGTTCCAAAAGGCATAAAATCAGTAGATATCCCTGCATAGCCTTTTTCTAATATTCCGGCAGTCGGAAGATCAATTAGAGAGCGATATTCAAACTTAGCATCTGTACCTCCTGAACCCTGTCCATTAATAAAAGTAACGGCAATTAAAAAAAATGCCAATATTTGCTTTTTCATATTCTTTCCGGTTTAATTAGAAATTAATAATACTAACTTTTTTTGTAAGTGGATCCGGTCTTGCTATCCTGTATTTGAATTCCGAGTTTACTTAATTTATCTCGAACTTCATCTGCTAATTGATATTGCTTTTCTTGTTTTAATCTAATTCTTAGTTCGAGAAATAAATTTATTAACGCATCTTCAATATCAGATTCTTTTCCTTGACTAAGATTTTCAATATGCAAAATACCTAATACATCTTGTGCTGTCTTTTTTAGGAATTCTATAATCCCGGTATAAAATTCTTTATCAGAATTATGATCTGCAATATACTTATTAGCATCTTTAATAAATTCAAAAATTACTGCTAATCCTTTCGGTGTATTAAAATCATCATCAACAGCCTTTTCGAAATCAGAATAATACTTATGAAAATCAAACTCGCTTCGCTCCGCATCAGATGAGAGATTTTTTAAATAATCAAGGGAATGGAGAACAAGATTATTTAATTTCTCCAATCCTTTTTCAGCGGCGGCTAATAATTCATCAGAAAAATTTAATGGACCTGAATAAATAGTCTGCGCAAAAAAGAATCTTATGGTCTCGGCAGAATATTTTTTTAGTACATCACGTGCAGTAAAAAAATTACCGAGTGATTTAGACATTTTCTCATTATCAATATTCAAAAATCCAAAATGAATCCAATATTTAGCAAATTGGCAATTTGTGGAAGCTTCGCTTTGGGCAATTTCATTTTCGTGATGCGGAAAAATTAAATCACTGCCTCCTGCGTGGATATCGATCGATTTACCAAGATGTTTCATTGCCATTGCAGAGCATTCAATATGCCAGCCTGGACGACCTTGCCCCCATGGACTTTCCCAAGAAGGTTCGCCTTCTTTTGCTTTTTTCCATAATGAAAAATCGAGCGGATTTTTTTTAGATTCATTTATTTCCACTCGTGCGCCCGATTCCAAATCATCAATATTCTTACCACTTAATTTTCCGTAAGATGAAAATTTTCTTACATCATAAAAAACATTTCCATCTATATTATACGCAACACCTTTCTGCTCTAAATCTTTTATTAATTCGATCATCTCTTCTATATGTTCAGTTGCATATGGATAGATATCTGCCTTTTTTATTTTTAAGCTCTCGATATCATGAAGAAATTCTCCGGCGTATTTTTTAGAAAATTCTGATGCACTAATTTTTTCTTCATTAGCTTTCCTAATTATCTTATCATCCACATCAGTAATATTCATAGCAAAGCGAACTTTAAATCCTTTATAAATTAGATAACGGCGAATCATATCAGACATTATAAATGTCCTTGCATTTCCTATATGGAAAAAGTCATAAACAGTAGGTCCGCATACATACATAGTAACATTTGGCGGGTCTAAGGGTAAAAATTCTTCTTTTTTCTTTGTAAGTGTATTGTATATTTGCATTTTAACCTAAAATTGAACTTAAAAAGATACAAATAGACCAATTTGTAATCAACTGCTAAAATAAATGAAATACAATTCGATAATAATAAATAGGATAAAAAGATAATAAAGATTTTTTATTTTTTTTGTTATTTAGACTTTGACATCTTTATATTTTTTTATAGATTAAAACAGTAAATAAGAAAATATTAGTCAAATGTCCTTTTATCTTAAAAAAGAAGATTACAATATGGAATTAACAATACAAAACCCAGGAGGAGCTGTATGATTAGAAGGTTCACTGCATTTACCTTAATCTCTTTGCTTCTAACCACAGTTGTTTATTCACAGACAATGAACCTAACAACTTATGGTGTTTCACCAAGAGAAGCGAATTTAAACGCAACTGATATCTTTTCCGTTCAATATAACGGATTAAAGACTGTCGGAGTAAATAGTAAAATCTATTTAAAAGCAACATTAAGCGGTGCAAGATTGAACGCACCGGTTTTTTCAATAGTAGAAAAACCTGCCGGTTCTGCTGCTGTTTATGGCGGATCAGTTGAAGGTGGTTTAGATTCTTCATCTACTGTTATTCCTTTTACCCCTGATGTAGTGGGTAAATATATTCTTAGAGTTAAAGATGGCAGTTATCAGTCTGATATCGTTATCAGTGCCGCTAAATATATCGGCGTTGAAAAATGTAAGGATTGCCATAAATTTGCCGGCTTCGGCGGAGAAATTGTAGAAGCCTGGGAAAAAACAGGTCATGCTAATCAATTAACAGAAGCTTTCAATGGCGAATATACTTCTTATTTTAGAGAAACCTGTTTAGCCTGCCATGCAACCGGTTATGATAAAAGAGCTGCTAATGATGGTTTTGATGATTTCACATTCGTTTATCCGACAGTTTTAGGTGCGGGCGTTAATGATCAATTAGTTGCTCAATATCCTGATGCAATGAAATTATCAAATGTTCAGTGCGAAGCTTGTCACGGACCTGGAAGTGTTCATGCTGCTTCTCCACTTAGCTCTAAAGAAAATTCTAAAATTTCTGTTACAATGGATTCTCAGAATTGTGCTTATTGCCATGATAACGGAGCACATCACGTATTTGCAGAACAATGGGATTATTCAGCTCACGCTAACCCAACTAGTTCACCAAGTGGTCCTGGACGCGAAAGTTGCGTTAGATGCCATACAGGTTCTGGTTTCAAAGATTTCGTTGATGGTGTAGCTACTACAAGTACTGATCCTACCTATAATCCTATTTCTTGTGCCGGCTGCCATGAACCTCATAGTAATGAAATTCAACATCAATTAAGAAAAGTTGATGTTAAATTATCTAATAACCAAGTTGTCGATCATGGTGGAAGAGGAAGACTTTGTATGAATTGCCATCAGAGCCGTAGAGATGCTGCAACTTACACAACAAAATCAGGTTCTCACTATGGACCTCATTATGCTACTCAAGCTGACGTTATCTTAGGAACAAACGTTGTTACATGGGGCAAAACTATTGCTCAAACTAATCATGATACTGTTGTAAAAGATGCATGCGTTACATGCCACATGCACCCTGATCCATTAGGTGCATCTAAAGTTGCAGTTCATCAAGGAGCTCACACTTTCAGTATGAGAAATATTGATACCGGTGAATCTAACATGGACGCTTGTGCTACTTGCCATGGTAGTTCTTTAGGTCTTGATTTCCATGACGTTAATTTCTTCTGGAAAGGTACAGGCGATCATGATGGTGATGGCGTTACTGAAGGTTTACAGGAAGAAGTTCACGGCTTAATTGAAAAAGTTAGTACTTTATTACCAAACCCTGATCCACATGCAGAAACTTCAACTGCATGGACTAGAGTTCAGTTAGAAGCTGCATATAATATCAGAACTATCTATTATGATAATAGCTGGGGCATCCATAATCCTAAATTCACTATTGATTTATTGAATACAACTTGGGATGCATTAAATGGTATTACTGATGTTGCTGAAGATAGCGAAATTCCAACCGAATTTACTGTTTATCAGAACTATCCGAATCCATTTAATCCAACTACAAATATTAAATTCTCGATTCCAAAAGCATCTAACGTAAAAGTTATTGTTTATGATGCTATCGGTAGAGAAGTAAGACAATTAGTAAATAACGAATTGAATGCAGGAACTCATACACTTCAGTTCAATGCTACAAACTTAGCTTCTGGTATCTATCTTTATAGAATTGAAGCTGGCGAATTTACTAAAGTTAGCAAGATGTTATTAATCAAATAATTCATCTTAAAATAAAGTTGTAATAAAAAACCCGGTCTTAAAGCCGGGTTTTTTATTTTAAACATGTCGTCAAAATGTTCTCCATCAAATGATTCATAAAGACTTCTGGACGTATTAACTCCAACCAATAGAATATTTACGGCTGCATATTACATTTTATTAATAAATTGATATTCGGATGGATAATTAATTTCAGTTATTTTGTTTGAGGGTATTTATCTCTTGAGCTTTTCTAAAAGGAGTTTAAAATCTTCGGGAAGTTCCGATTCAAAGAATAGTTTTTCTTTTGTTTTGGGATGAATAAATCCTAAGGTCTTTGCATGAAGTGCCTGTCTTGTCATTATATCTAATAAATTATCCACTCGGGTTTTCATTTTAGGCAGTTCAAGTCCGTAAGCAATTCTTCTTCCGCCATATACGGGATCTCCAAATATTGGTCTATTTATGTGAGATAAATGCACTCTAATTTGATGTGTTCTGCCGGTCATTAATTTTAGTTTTACTAACGATGCAAATTCAAATTCTTTCAAAACTTCGTAAAATGTATGAGCGTGCTTACCTTCTGTTTCACTTACAGTAAACACCTTTCTGTCTTTATTGCTTCTCGTAATATTGGCAATTATTTCACCTTTCGGATCTTTAAAAATACCCCAGCATACAGCCCAATATTCTCTATCGATTGTATGATGAAAAAATTGTTTAGCTAATTGAGCATGAGTCCATTCATCTTTTGCCACAAGCAATATACCGCTTGTTTCTTTATCTATTCGATGAACAATTCCCGGTCGTGTAGGTTCTTCATTAAGTTTACTAAGTTTATTTGTGTGATGAAGAAGTGCATTTACTAATGTGCCGGTAAAGTTTCCTAATGACGGATGAGCAACCATACCTGCAGCTTTATTTACTAATAGTAAATATTCATCTTCATAAATAATATCTAATGGAATGTCTTCGGCTTCCGTAAATTCAGGTCGGGGAACAGTCGGTATAACAACATCAATTATATCACCTGCATTGACGATATAATTTGCTTTAATTACTTCTCCGTTTACGCGGACGCATTCTGCTTTTATTAATTTTTGGATTCTTGTTCGGGATGCATTTTCAATAGAATTTGTAAGGAAAAGATCGATCCTTTCCTTCTTTTTGCCTGCCGGAATTTCAATATGTATTTTCTTCTCAGTTACTAATTTTGCCATCTTCGGTTGGTGTAGAATCTCCCGCTGCCTCGTTTATACTTTCTAAATTATCAATTGGTAATACATCATGTGGAGTATCAGCTACCACCGGTTCATTGCTTTTTGATGGGATCGATTTATGGAATATTAGTAAAATAATAACACCTATCGTTACACTTGCATCTGCTATATTAAAGATGGGCCAGCGATCATAAGTATGACCGAAAATTGTAAAATCCCAAAAATCAACATTAAAAAAATCTACAACTTTTCCATAAAATAAAGGTGCATAATCATAAAAAATACCATAGAACATTCTATCTATTAAATTACCAACCGCTCCGCCAAGAATAAATGCCAATGACACTTTCAGTGCTAAACTCTCTTTTCTAACTTTATATAGATAGATTAATATACCGATGCTTGCAAATAAAGAAAATAAGGAAAGAAGTAATTTTGAATTATTACTTACATCGATTCCGAATGCCATACCAGGATTTTCAACAAATGTTATTTTAAAAAATTCACCAATTACAGGAATGCTATCTCCATAAAACATTCCTTCATGTGATATATTTAATAACGGTATCTTACCACCTTTAACTAAAAATTTAGTTAATTGATCTACAACTACAATAACTGCCGATAAAATTAAAACTCTCAATAGTATTCCAAATATTTATTGTTTCATTTTTTGTTTAACTTGAAGACAATGCTGGGTATGAGGCACAGCCATTAGTCTATCTTTTGGTATCAATGGACACGTGGCGCAAAGATGCTGCGGTTCATCGATACATTCAATGCAAATTCCATAAGTGCCATTATCAATTCTTTGAAGGGCATCATCTAAATAACCGAGAAATTTATTCTCCCTCTGTGCCCATAGATAGAGTTTTTCTCTTTCCATTGCATCAGTTCCCTGCTCAGCCATATGAAGTGAATAAGGAGAATTTTCATTAACATATTGACCCGTTGTAGGATCCATCATCTGATCCTTAAGGATTTGAAGTTGTTCGATAATTTCATTTCTTTTATCAAAAATAACTTTTTTAAATTCTTCAAGATCCCTTTTCGAATAACCCTGAATCTTCTTAACCTTCTTTGAAGGAGAAATCACTTCCACATGTTCTAAAGTCTTAGCATTTGATTTTTTCTTAGATGCAGGTTTTGCATTAGATTTAGTTTTTACCGGTTTAGCAGCAGCTACTTTTTTCTTTGGAACCGGATTATCAGAAGATTTTGTTCCTTTAGTTACTAATTTAGTAACAGCTTTTTTCTTCTCAACCTTTGCTTTAGCCGGTTTTGGAGCTGCTTTATTTACAGTTTTTGCGTTACCCTTTTTTACCGTTTTTTTAGCCTCTGTTTTTGCCATCTTTTGCCTCCACTTAAACTTTTAATTCGATTTTGCTACTAGTATTCTTAATTTATGTTCGCCGATCTCAAATTCCTGCTCGTGACCCTCTGCACCCTCAATGCCACTATAAAAAATCGCATCAGCAAGGATTTCATTAGAAATATAATCTTTGAATTGGCTAACATAATCAATTAATTTCAAATCCGCATCAATAAAAACTCTAATTCTATCTATTACGTCAAATCCGGCATCTTTTCTCATATTTTGTACTCGATTTACGAATTCACGGGCATATCCCTCTGCAATAAGAGCTTCAGTTAATTCTGTATCTATCGCAACTGTTACGCCCTCCTCTGATTCTACTAACCATCCTTCAATCTCATGACTAACGATCTCGACTTCATTTTTTGTAATTACAACATCAGTATTCTCAATATTCAGCGTCAGAGTTCCATTATGTTCTAATACAGAAATTTGGTCTTTAGTCAAATCTTTAATTGCATTTGTCAACGGCTTAACCAATTTACCATATTTAGGACCAATTGCTTTGAAATTAGGTTTCGCTGTTTTATTTACTATCTGTGTATCATCTTCTACAACAATCAATTCTTTGATATTTACTTCTTCTAAAATCACTTCACGCATTGCATTAACTGCTTCTCGTTTAGAATGTTCTACAACTACCATCATTTTTTTAAGTGGCTGACGAACTTTTAAATTATGCTTTGCGCGCATTGATCTCGAAAGATAAACAGCTTTTTGTGCTAAATCCATCTTTTCTTCAAGCTCTATATCAAAATATTCATTTTTTGAAAATTCAACCAGATGAATCGATTCAGCATTTTCATTTTTCGTAACTGAATTTAGATTATGAAAAATCTCTTCTGCTATGAAAGGAGAAAATGGTGCTGTAATTTTGCATACTGTTACTAAGCATTCATATAGAGTCTGATAAGCAGATACTTTATTTTTATTTATATCTGATTTCCAGAATCTTCTTCTGCTTCTTCTTACATACCAATTTGATAACTGATCAATAGTGAAAGATGATATTGAGCGCGCAGCTCTTGTTACATCATAATTATCCATCATCACTTCATAATCTTTTACAAGTGTATTCAGCTTAGAGATAATCCATCTATCTATTTCAGGTCGTTCCTGATATGGTATTAATTCTTCACTAAAATCAAACTTATCTATATTAGCATATAGAGCAAAGAAATTATATGTATTTAATAATGTACCAAAAAACTTTCTCTGTACTTCTAAAATTCCTTCCTCATCAAAAAGTGTCGATTTCCATGGAGGTGATGTTGTAACCAAATACCATCTCGTGGCATCAGCACCATATTTATCAAAAAGAGAAAATGGATCAACTGTATTGCCTTTCGATTTGGACATCTTCTGCCCATCTTTATCGAGAATTAATTCATTGACTATCAAATTCTTATATGAGACATTATCAAAAAGCATTGTCCCTATTGCATGAAGCGTATAGAACCAACCTCTAGTTTGATCAATACCCTCGCATATAAAATCAGCCGGATAATTTTTCTCAAATAATTCTTTATTCTCAAACGGATAATGATATTGAGCAAAAGGCATTGAACCGGAATCAAACCATACATCTATTAATTCAGGAGTGCGGGTATAGATTTTTCCATTGCGTTCAAATTTTACTTCATCAACATAAGGTTTATGAAGATCGATATTTTCTAATTCACTTACCGGAATTCGCTTACCACCTTTTTCAATGAATCCTTCTTTAAATTCTTCAATTGAACCGACTGCAAATGTATCTCCATCAACGCTAACCCAAATAGGAAGTGGTGTAGCCCAAAAACGATCGCGTGATAAAGCCCAATCTTTATTCTCTTCTAACCAGTTACCAAATCTTCCGCTGCCCACCTCAGGTGGATACCAATTGATGGTCTTATTCAATTGAACCATTCTATCTGCAATTGAAGTAGTTCTAATAAACCACGATTCACGTGCATAATAGATTACAGGAACGTTATCGAATCTCCAGCTAAATGGGTAAGAGTGAATAATAGTCTCTTTTTTATAAAGACTTCCCTGCTCTTTTAATTTTATAATGATTCCTTGATCGGCATCTTTAACAAACTGTCCTTTGAAATCAGTAACTTCTTCTGTGAAAAGACCACCGCGTGTAACAGGTTGTAAGAATGGTAAATCATACTTTTTAGAAATTTCATAATCATCAGCACCAAACGCAGGGGACATGTGAACTATTCCTGAACCATCGCCGGTACTTACAAAATCCGCCTCAACAGCATAAAATGCTTTTTTATCAACCTTCAAATAATGGAATAACTGTTCATATTCCAAACCTGCTAATTCGTGTCCCTTAAATTCGCTTATTATTTCGTATTCACCTCTAAGAACGACCAATCTTTCCTTAGCAAGAATTAAATATTTTTCTTCTGTTTTTACTTTTACATAATCTATATCAGGACCAACGGCAATAGCAACGTTTGAAATCAAGGTCCATGGTGTTGTTGTCCAAACTAAAAAGAAAGTATTATCATCTTTTGAAAATTCAGAATCTTTTAATTTCAGCATCACATAAACAGAAGGGTCTTTGGTATCTTTGTACCCTAAAGCTAATTCATGAGAAGAAAGAACAGTTTCAGAACGAGGACACTGTGGAACAATTTTATAATCTTTATAAATCAATCCTTTATCAAAAAGTGTTTTTAATGCCCACCAAACAGATTCAATATAATTATTGTCACATGTGATATAAGCATCATCTAATGTAACCCAGTACCCCATACGGGTAGTCATTCTTTCCCAAATATCTTTGTATGTAAAAACTGAATTTCTACATGCTTCATTATATTTTTCAACACCAAAAACCGGAATCTCGCTTTTGCTTTTAATACCTAAAGCTTTTTCCACTTCAATTTCAACAGGAAGTCCATGTGTGTCCCATCCTGCTTTCCTATTTACTCTAAATCCTTGAGTAGTTTTATATCTGCAAATAAGGTCTTTTAATGTGCGCGCCATAACGTGATGAAGCCCCGGTTTACCATTCGCAGTTGGAGGACCTTCATAAAATGTAAATGGTTTGCTTTCCGGTCGGCTGGTTACACTTTTTTCGAATATTTGATTCTTTTCCCAGAATTCCAGTATCCTTTCTTCAATTTCAGGATAATTTACTTTGTCAGAAAATTGTTTAAACATTAGCTCTTACTTTTAATTATTGATATATTAATTATCGTTCTTTTCTTCTTCATAAGACTTTAATAAATCTTTTTCTACTGCAATAAATTCTTTTAGTTTTCGTTCAATATTTTTCTTCCGCTCAGTTATATCGGTTAAGCTCTTCTGTGCTTCAAATAATATTTTGTTAGCATTAAGCTGAGCTTCTTCAATAATTATTTTAGCATCTCGTTTAGCATCATTCAACAACTTTTTATGATCTTCGGTATCATTTTTTTTTTCGACTTGATTATTCTGAAGTGAGAAAACTTCGCTTACAGCCATTCCAAAAAATCCATAAGCTCCTAATGTTATATTCCTAAGAGTATAAAGAATAATGTTTTCAACCATCATATCAGAGAGACCGAAATATCCGTTAAGTACTGAAACCATAATTGAAGCGATAAAAGCGGAAGCAACAATAACCGCAAACATAATTTTACCGCCATGAACCCAGCCAAGAGTTTTATTAATTAGCCAGCCGCATGCAAATGCAAATAAGGATAAAACAAACCAAACTGAAAAATCTTGATAACCCGCTTTGAATACATCAGTGCTTAGAAAATTCGAAGCAAATAATATAAAAGTCAGGAGCGCTGCAGTTAAATAATATTTGTTAGATTTTATCAATTTAATCTCTTTATTACTTCTTTCATTAATAAAGTTAATTTTGGTTCAGCTTTCATTGCTATCTCAATAATTTCTTTTACGTCCACCGGTCTTAACGTTTCAGGGAAACATTCGTCAGTAATAATACTTACTCCTAAAACTTTCATTCCCATATGATTTGCAGCAATATTTTCGGGCACAGTGGACATTCCAACAACATCGGCTCCGGTAGCTCTTAAAAATCGGTATTCTGCTTTTGTTTCTAAATTTGGACCGGGAACTGCGACATAAACTCCTTTCTGAATCTTTATTTTATTTTCTAAAGCCACCTCTTCTGCAATATCGATTAAGTCTAAAGAATAAGGTTCGCTCATATCAGGGAAACGTGGTCCGAGTTCATCTTCATTTTTCCCAATTAATGGATTATCGCCAAGCAAATTAATATGATCAACCATTAGCATTAAATCACCTCTCTTATATAAAGGATTCATTCCTCCACAAGCATTAGAAACTACCAATGTTTTAACACCAAGAAATTTCATTACTCTTATTGGATATGTAATTTCCTGCATTGTATATCCTTCGTAATAATGGAATCTGCCCTGCATTGCAACTACATTCTTACCTGATATCTTTCCGAATATTAATTTTCCTCTATGCGATTCAACAGTTGACAAAGGAAAATGTGGCAATTCTTCATAATCAAATTGGTGCTCTATCTCAATTTCATTCACTAATCCGCCGAGACCTGTTCCAAGCACGATGCCTATCTCATAATCATTTTTAGTTTTCTTTCTTATGACTTCTAAAGTCTCATTAACAAATTTCAGTAATTCACTCATAATAGTTTCCCCAATATATCATTTACATTTACTTCGTTTTCTTCACTGATGTCATTTTTCCTTTCAGTTTTTACTTCTAAATTTTTCTTTTCTTTTGATTCGGTATAATTAGAAACATTCCAGTCCAATAATTCCGCTTGGGAATTAATAATCGCTTTTAATTTGGCAATAAGAACTCTTTTTTCTTCTTTGAGTTTCAAAACTGAATTTAAAGTATCGTTAGCGTTTTCTTTTGCCTTTTCTACTATCTGCTGAGATTTTAGTTCAGCTTCCTTAATCATAAGAGCACTCTGCTTCTTTGCAGAATCAACAGCTTTTGTAGTAGTTTCGGTCGCTGATAATAAAGCATTTTGAAGATTTTTTTCAATTCTTCTAAACTCTTTTAACTGATCTTCCATCGAATCAAAATCAGTTTTCAATTTTTCATTTTCATTTGAAATTCTTTCAACCTCATCAGATAAACGCTCTAAGAAAGCGCGCACCTCTTCTTTATCGTACCCGCGTACTGCTTTATTAAAATCCTGATTCTTAATACCAAAAGGTGTAAACTTCATTTTTACTCTCTATTAATTGTAATTACGGTCTCCAAAAAGAGCCGTACCAATTCTAATCATTGTAGCGCCTTCTTCAATAGCAATTTCATAATCGTTTGTCATTCCCATTGAAAGTTCAGTTAAACCATATCCTTTATTTTGCGCTTTATCTCTTAGAAGTCTTAATTCTCTGAAACACTCTCTAATAACATTTTCATCGTTAGTATAAGGTGCCATCGTCATAAGACCAACAGCTTTAATATTTTTCAATATACTAACTTGTTCAATCAGCTCAAAAAAATCATTCTCATTTTGAATACCAAATTTAGATTCTTCATTAGAGGTTTTTATCTCAAAAAGAATTTTCTGAACCTTTCCAATATTAGCTGCTTTTTTATTTATTTCTTCAGAGAGTTTAAGAGAATCAATAGAATGAATATACTCAGCAGAATCAATTATATACTTCACTTTGTTTGTTTGAAGATGTCCGATAAAATGCCATTGAAGATCATGCTTGATTATCAAATTTTTATCTCGTAATTCTTGAGCTTTATTCTCGCCAAAATGAGTGAGACCCGTTTTATAAACTTCTTCGATTGCTTCTATTGGTTGAGTTTTTGATACAGCAATTAAAGAAATTTCACTTCTCTGCCGACTTACTTTCAAGCAAGCTTTCAATATTCTTTCTTCAACAATATGAAGGTTTTTGGTTATCATTTTTTTTAATCAAGAAGTAGAATGTATTAAAAAACTCATTCTCTTACAAATCAAAAAAGGCTCGTTAAGAGCCTTTTTGACCTAAATCTTATAAATCTGCACATTAAATCGAATTAACTACATCCGGTAGTAGCTCCGCAGGTGTTACATTTCAGACAGGTACCGTTTCTTACCATAGTCATACTCTGACATTCAGGGCAAATATCCCCTGTATAACCTCTTTCGCGGGCTTTCATTACAGTATGATGCTGTGCAAGTTTTTTATCCATTTCATTCTTACCATTACCATTAGATATATCCACCATTATTGGTTTTTTTCTTGTGGTTTCCGGCTCTATAAATTCATCAGTTATTATTTCTTCACCTACAAAATCAGGTTCACTAAATGAACGGTGTTCCTTATTTTTGATAATATCCGTCTCATCAACATGAGCTAAATCATTTCTACCGAGATATGAAACAGCTAATTCACGGAAAATATAATCAATTACAGAAGTAGCCATTTTAATGCGGCTATGTCCAGTAAGCATTCCGCTAGGCTCAAATCGTGTAAATACGAATGCATCAACAAACTCTTCGAGAGGAACACCATGTTGAAGTCCAAGAGATATTGAAATAGCAAAACAGTTTAATAAACTTCTAAACGCGGCACCTTCTTTGTGCATGTCGATAAATACTTCACCGATCTGTCCATTATCATATTCACCCGTTCTTACATAAACGGATTGACCGCTAATTTTTACTTTTTGAGTATACCCTGTTCTTCTATCCGGAAGTCTCCTTCTTTTTGCTATATATCTATGAATAATTCTTTCTGCTACTTTAATAATATCATTTTCTTCTTTTTTCTCTAAAAGGTCTTCCACTTCTTCTTCACTCAATGAATTAAGTGGTTGGCTAAGTTTAGAACCATCTCTATAAAGTGCGTTTGCCTTAGTACCAAGTTTCCAGGACATCATATAAGCATGTTTGATATCTTCAATATCTGCATGATTAGGAAGATTAATTGTCTTCGATATTGCACCTGAAATAAATGGTTGGGCAGCAGCCATCATATATATATGAGCATCCGCTTTAATATATCGAGTCCCCTTTTTGCCACATTTATTTGCACAGTCAAAAACTGAATAATGTTCATGCTTTAAGAATGGAGCACCTTCAATAGTCATCGTTCCGCAAACAAAATCATTTGCCACTGTAATCTCATTCTTCTTGAATCCTAAAGCTGAAAGCAAGTCGAAACTAAAATCATTAATCTGTTCTGCGGTAAATCCAAGATTAGTAATTAAGAATTTTTCGCCAAGTGTATATTTATTAAATGCAAAACTCAATTCAAAAACTGATGGAAGTACAGATTCAATTTTTGCAATAGCATCATCATTAAAACCTTTTGACCGAAGTGTCTCTGGATTAATGTATGGGCAACCAATAAGCGAACCTGCACCCTTAGCATATTTTACAATTTCGGTAACTTGTTCTTTATTATAACCAAGTACTTTTAGTGCCGGAGGTATCGATTGATTGATAATTTTGAAATAACCGCCACCAGCTAATTTTTTGAATTTAACTAATGCAAAATCAGGTTCGATTCCTGTGGTATCACAATCCATTACTAATCCTATTGTACCCGTTGGAGCGATAACTGTAACCTGAGCATTTCTAAAACCATATTGTTCGCCTGCTTCTAATGCTAAATCGGCATCTTCACGAGCGGCTTTAAGTAAATCCGAAGGACAATGTTCCGGATTAATACCCATAGGATGTATTGAAAGCCCTTCATACTCTTCCTTAGGAACGTTGTATGCAGCTCTCTTATGGTTTCTGATTACGCGAAGCATTGACTCTTTATTATTTTCGTATTGAGGAAATGGTTTATGTTCTTTTGCCATTTCAGAAGATGTAGCATAGGAACGCATATGCATTATTGCTGTTAATGAACCGGTTATTGCAAAAGCTTCTTTGCTATCATAAGAAATACCTTGACGCATTAATAATGAACCAAGATTAGCATAACCTAAACCAAGAGTTCTATATTCATAGCTTAATTGTGCAATCTCTTTGCTCGGATATTGAGCCATAAGAACGCTAATCTCTAATACCATTGTCCAGAGACGTGTAGCATGACGATAAGCATTAATATCAAACTTAGCCAATTCATCGCTATAAAATTTTACTAAGTTAAGAGAAGCAAGATTACATGCTGTATCATCTAAGAACATATATTCACTGCAAGGATTTGATGCTCTAATCCTACCGCTATTACTACATGTATGCCATTCGTTGATTGTAGTATCATATTGAAGACCGGGATCTGCTGAAGACCAAGCTGCGAAAGCAATCTCTTCCCAAAGGTCAGCGGCTTTTAAAGTCTTACAAGCTTTTGGTTCTCTACCCTCTTTCCCTGCTTTCTTTTTTTCGTTTCGCCAGTATAAATTCCAATCATTATCATTTAATACTGCCTGCATAAATTGATTTGTTACTCTTACAGAGTTATTGGAGTTTTGTCCCGCTACCGTATTATATGCTTCGGAGTTCCAATCTTCATTATAAACAGGAAATTCTATCGACTTAAAACCTAATTTTGCTAATTTAATTACGCGTTCAATATAGTTTTCCGGTATATGAAGTTTACGTGCATCAAGAACTGCTTTTCTAAGACGAAGATTTGTTCTTTTATTAAACCTATCATTTTCAGGATGCTCTTCAAAGCATGATTTCATAATATTATTTAAATGGAAATTACAGACTTTAGAACCTGTAACTAATGCAGCTACTTTTTGTTCTTCTACAACTTTCCAATTAATATATTCTTCTATATCGGGATGATCGATATCAAGAGTAATCATCTTAGCGGCTCTACGTGTTGTTCCGCCTGATTTAATTGCACCAGCTGAACGATCACCAATTTTTAAGAATGACATTAAACCGGAAGATTTTCCACCACCGCTTAATGGTTCATTCACACCTCTGATATCAGAAAAATTTGATCCCGTGCCTGAACCATACTTAAATAAGCGGGCTTCTCTTACCCACAAATCCATTATTCCGCCTTCATTAACCAAGTCGTCATTTACGGATTGTATAAAACAAGCGTGAGGTTGCGGATGTGTGTATGCATCTACTGATTGGGTTAATTCACCACTTTGATAATCAACATAATAATGTCCCTGTGCGGGTCCATTAATTCCATAAGCCCAATTAAGACCGGTATTAAACCATTGTGGGCTATTTGGTGCTGCATATTGAGCCGCAAGCATATATGCAAGTTCATCATAGAATGAATGTGCATCATCTTCGGTATCAAAATAACCCGCTTTCCAGCCCCAATATGTCCATGTTCCTGATAAACGCGAAAATACTTGTCTTGAATCTGTTTCACTTGAATAACGTTCCTTTTCAGGAAGTTCTTCTAATGTCTTTGTATCCGCAACTGAAGCTTGAAGCCATTTCGGAACTCCTACTTCTTTAACTTTTTTAAGCAAGCGTGGAACGCCGGCTTTCCTAAAATATTTTTGCGCTATTACATCTGTCGCCACTTGCGACCAGCTCTTTGGTACTGAAACATCTTCCATCCTAAATACAACTGACCCGTCAGGATTCTTTATCTCAGATGTTCTTTTTGTAAATTCTAATGACTCGAAGGGGTCTTTACCGGCTTCTGTAAAAAGTCGATTAATTTTCATTTACTGCTCCAGACTTACAGTTAAAAAAATTTATTTGATTAAAAAACGAATTTGCCCTGAATATTGCTCGTTGGAAATCGCAAGTTATGTAAAAATTATTTTTATAGCAAAATTATAATTATAGGGGGGTGAAATTAATCAATTGATTAATTTCACATACCACACACCGACAATTCCATTTCTAAAATAAAAAAATTTTGTTATAACAAAATAGTTGTTTTTACTTATTTTTATTTTAAGTGAAATTAATTTTTGAGGATTATTTATGCATTTAGGAAGATCGGCTGGAATATTGTTACACCCCACATCATTACCCGGTAAATATGGAATTGGAGATTTGGGTAATGAAGCTTATCATTTTATCGATTTTATGGAATATTCAGGTCAAATTCTTTGGCAAACATTCCCATTAGGTCCAACCGGATATGGCGATTCCCCTTATCAATGTTTTTCTGCTTTCGCAGGAAATCCGATGCTAATTAGTATCGATAAACTTATTGAAACGGGACTATTATACCTAAGCGACCTAAATGATTATCCTGATTTTGGCAATGGAAATATCGATTATGGTCCTTTAATTATTGCAAAAACCAAAATTCTTCAAAAAGCATTCAAAAACTTTAAAGACTCAGGCAATACTATCGATAAATTGTGCCATAAATTCATTAAAGAGAATAAATACTGGTTAGAAAACTATGCTCTCTTCATGGCTGTGAAAGAATATCATAATGGAGTTCAATGGACGCAGTGGGATAAAGAAATAGCTTTCGGTAAAGAGGAAGTATTAAATAAATGGAAAGAGAAAGTTATTGATAAATATGAATATCAAGTTTTTATTCAATATCTATTCGATGAACAATGGCAAAAACTAAAAGATTATGCAAACAAAAAAAGTATTAAAATAATTGGGGACATGCCTATATTCGTTGCCTACGATAGTGCTGACGTATGGGGGAATAAAGAACAATTCTCTATTAATCAGGAAGATGGATCGGCAGAATTTGTAGCAGGAGTACCACCTGATTATTTTAGTGCAACCGGTCAGCTTTGGGGTAATCCTTTATATAAATGGAAAGTAATGGAGAAGGATAATTTTGGCTGGTGGAAATCAAGAATAAAAAAATTATTAACCTTCTGTGATATAGTAAGGATTGATCACTTCCGTGGTTTTGATGCTTATTGGGAAATACCCGGTGATGCTAAAACTGCAATAACAGGTAGATGGGTGAAAGCTCCCGGCGAAAAACTCTTTAATTCAATACGTGAAGAATTAGGGACGCTCCCCATCATTGCCGAAGACCTTGGAGTGATTACAAAATCGGTAGAAGAGCTTCGGGATAAATTTGAATTTCCCGGAATAAAAATTATCCAGTTTGCTTTCGGTGAAGAGGGGGAGAAAAAATTCCTTCCTCATAATTACGTGCCTAATTGCGTGGTTCATACCGGTTCACACGATAATGAAACTACACGAGGATTCATTGAATCTGAGATTAAAAAAGGCGAAGGAATTTATGAATGGGCACAAAAATATCTAAACTATTATGGTGATGATATTGTCTTTGAAATGATACGTACAGCTTATGCATCAGTGGCTGAAATTGTTGTAATTCCATTACAGGATATGCTGAACTTAGGCAATGAAGCGAGGATGAATTTTCCGGGGCGTCTCGGAGGCAATTGGATGTGGCGTTTTAAGTGGGAACAGATTCCTGCTAATCTTGCTGCAACCTATAAAGAGATGTGCAAGCTTTATGAACGTCCAAAAACTAAAATAACTGAATATGAAAAAATAATTGTAGAAAAAGAATAAGAGAATGAAAAAAAGGAGATGAAAATAAATCGATAGAATTTTATATCTATCTAATCTATCCATCTCCTTTTTCATTCTATCTCACAAATTTTTGAAAGCACTTGTAATACTTTTCAAAAACTTATCCGAAGATTATTTTTTAGCTAATTCTTTTTCGATTGCCGATTTCATCTCTTTACTCTCGGGTTCTACTTTACTTCTGAATCTCTCAATAATTTTTCCATCTTTTGAGATAAGGAATTTTTCGAAGTTCCATTTGATATCCCCTTTCTCAACTGCATCATTATTTGTGAGCAAGGAATATAAAGGAGCTTTATCGTCTCCAAGTACTTTTACTTTATCGAAGAGAGGAAAACTTACATCAAACTTAGTTGAGCAAAATTCTTGAATCTCTTTATTTGTTCCGGGTTCCTGTCCTCCGAAATCATTGCAAGGGAAAGCTAATATTTCAAATCCCTTTGCTTTATATTCGTCATAAATCTTTTCAAGTCCTGCGTACTGTTTTGTGTATCCACATTTGCTCGCAACATTAACGATTAGTAAAACTTTCCCTTTATAGTCGTTTAGTTTTACTTCTTTGCCGTTAATATCCTTAACGGTAAAATCATAAATTGATTTCATTTTTTTCTCTCCGTCTCCGGCATTAATAATTGTAGCGGTAAATAATAAAGTGAATAAAACTAAAAATATTTTTTTCATGCTTTCTCCTTTTTTATACTGAACAAAGATAATTAAAAAAGAGTTCAAGTATTAATAAGTTTTTTTTGAGTTCATCCATTTTTATAAAAAGCAATACCAAAATTATGGTACTAAGATTTTATTATTATATAAGGAAAAATTTATTAATTTAACCTCAGTAAAGGGCGATAATAAAAAGCATAGTTGCGTTAATGCAAAATACTGGAACCTCTTAATATAAAAATTGTATTTAGCTTTAGGAGCATTTATGTATAAAAAGATTGCATTCATTAGTACTCTGATTCTGCTTATCTTAATTTTTACATCAATTCAAATTCACTCTGAAGGAGGAGATAAGAAAAAATCTCCACTTCAAAAAATCAATGGCGAGCCATCCTATACAAAATTCAATATCAATAATATTTCCACTTGGTTTAAGAATGATGGAGAATCAGATATTAATCAAAACGGAAATTCGGGATTTGTATATCCCAAAGGGAGCTGGATGGCGGCAGTTTTTCAATCCGGTTTTTTATGGGGCGGTAAAGTTGATGATCATATCAGAGTCGGGGGTTCGGTATATCGACAGGGAACCGTTCCGGGCAGAGTAATAAAAAATTCAATCGGAAAATGGGAAGCGGTAAACCCCATCGATCCTGATGTGAGAATTTATAGAGTGAGACCCGATTATAAAAAAGCTGATCTTAGCAGTGAAGTCAAAGACGGTGATGGAATTGATCAAAATGATGTAAGGAAAATATATGAAAAAGATTGGAAAGAATGGCCTGCCTCGCAAGGAGCACCTTTCGAAGATGTAAATAAAGATGGGGTTTATGATCCTTCAATTGATATTCCCGGGATAAAGGGAGCACATCAAACCATTTGGTTTGTATGCAATGATTTCGATAATGAAGCGACTCACTTTATGTATGATTCACCTCCTTTAGGAATCGAAGAGCAGGTAACAATTTGGGGATATAAAACTAAGGGTGCTTATAGCAATATACTTTTTAGAAAATATATTATCATAAATAAAAACCTGGATCAAAAACCTTTTACGGATATGTATGTTTCGATGTGGTGCGATGCCGATATCGGAAATGCAAGCGATGATATGACAGGATGCGATTCCACTCTAAGTCTCGGATTTAATTATAACGGTCAAAATTCAGATGCAGTTTATAAAGAAAATGTTCCTGCAGTGGGATTTCAATTTTTACAAGGTCCTTTGGTTGCAGGTTCTTCTTCCGATACAGCAGTATTTAATGATAAATATATCATAGGCAAAAAAAATCTTCCGATGACTACCTACTATTATATGGATAAAGGGGGTGGTAATCTTACTGATCCGGCACAGGGCTTATATGATAGAGGTACACTTCCATTTTATTCATTTATGCAAGGGCTTATACCTTATATAAATATTCCTCATATAAATCCAACTACTTTATTACCAACTAAATTTCCTTTTGGAGGTGATCCTGTTAAAGGTACGGGCTGGGTTGATACTTATGCGAATGACCGTCGTTTTGGAATTGCCTCGGGACCTTTTAATATGGCTTATGGAGATACTCAAGAAATTGTTTTTGCTGAAATTGCTGCCGGTGGGACAAGGAATGTTGATCGCCTCCAAGCAGTTACTCTTCTTAAAGAATATGCTATAACTGCACAGTTCGCTTATGACAATCTATTTAATTTACCCGGAGCAGCGGAGATGCCCGAAATTACCGCAACGGGAGTGGATAGAGAAATAATTTTATCTTGGGGCACTGATTTAGAAGCTGTAAATAAAACCGAGAATTATAATAAAACCGGATACAAATTTGAAGGATATAATATTTATCAGCTCCCTTCCGCTTATGCAGTTGACAACGAGGCAAAACGCATTGCCACTTACGATGTTATAAATGATGCAAAAATAATTTTGGATTCATTTTTGGATAATACAAATAATATTATGATGGAAAATATTGCTGCTTATGGGTCTAACTCCGGAATCAGAAGATATATTGATATTAAAACTGATGCTTTCAATGGAAATCTCCCATTGAACAATGGTGAAAAATATTATTTCGCAGTAACCTCTTATGTATATAATTCTGATGCAAACATCAATCCTAAAATTTATGAAAGTGTAATAGATATAATTGAAGTGATTCCCAAATCCACTACACCCGGAGTTAGATATACTTCGAAATCCGAGACTGTAATTAATTCAACTCATATTTCAGGTTCGAGCGGGGGAAATGTTAACATATATGTAATAGACCCTTCTTTAGTAACGGGAGATCGATATAGAGTAACTTTTCAAGAAACCGGTTCTTCCGAAATTACATATACAATTACGAATGTAACAAAGGATAGCGTTGTGGCTTCCGGATTCAGACAAAATCTTGCTCTCTCTTCCCCACTTGTTGATGGACTTCTTGTAACGGTTTTTAATCCTTCTGTCTTGAGCAAGCAAAATACTCCTGATGACATTTTTGAATTTACTGCACCTGCAATAATTATGGACGTGAAACTCGCTAGAGAGGATGTGGATAAAATTAATATATTCCCTAATCCATATTACGGAGCTAACCCGCAAGAGATGAATAAGTATCAGAGGTATGTTACGATCAATCACCTACCGGCTAAGGCAACGATTAGAATTTTTAATCTTGCGGGACAACTGATTTCTACAATTGAAAAGAATGATCCAAATACACAATTTCAAAGATGGACTTTAACTAATGATAGCGGCTATCAAATCGGCAGCGGGCTTTATATTATTCATATCGATATGCCGGAGCTTGGTAAAACAAAAATATTAAAAGCAGCAATAATTCAAGAGCAGCAGATTTTAGATCGGTTTTAATGAAGCAAAATAAATTTGGGATTTTCGATGAAGAGTGATATAAAA